>Ga0247727_10009462_pt1 | contig 17654 bp, 11 predicted proteins | sample WisWelCaveWW1625_FD_202498 | JGI IMG/M metagenome (GOLD analysis project Ga0247727, IMG submission 202498) | Biofilm microbial communities from Wishing Well Cave, Virginia, United States - WW16-25 | ecosystem: Environmental > Aquatic > Deep subsurface > Groundwater > Cave microbial mat | place...
CAGATTCTTAAGACTGCACACGATGAAAGTCGTGGGCAGTCAACAAACAGAGAAAGTAAAAGGTCGTAGACAAGTCCGCCAGGATTTGACTACGAACTTGGTAATGCACTTCAAAGTGCATACACAATTCACTGATGTAAATTGGCGCTTGAGAATTTGGAAAATGGCGAGAAACCGCCTTCGCAAGAAGGACGGTTTCCAAGTTTAAACTCAATTACAGCGCACAAAAATTTTGTGATCAAGCTGTTAAGGGCTGCTGGTGGATGCCTTGGCATCGCATGGCGAAGAAGGACGTGCTAACCTGCGAAAAGCTTCGGAGAGCCGGATAGAGGCTGCGACCCGAAGATATCCGAATGGGGAAACCCGATGGGATTAACATCCCATCATCTTTAACTGAATACATAGGTTATTGAAGCAATACCCGCTGAAGGGACACATCTCAGTAAGCGGAGGAAAAGAAATCGAACAGAGATTCCCATAGTAGCGGCGAGCGAAGTGGGAAGAGCCTAAACCGAAAATTCTATTTTCGGTGTTGTAGGGCCAGTCATAACGCCTAATGAATCTTAGCAGAACAACCTGGGAAGGTTGGCGACAGAGGGTGATAGCCCCGTATGCGAAAAGAGAAGTTAGGTAGATTGGTACCTGAGTAGGGCCGGGCACGGGAAATCCGGTCTGAATCTGGGGGGACCACCCCCTAAGGCTAAATACAAGGCGATGACCGATAGTGAACCAGTACCGCGAGGGAAAGGCGAAAAGAACCCCTGTTAGGGGAGTGAAATAGAACCTGAAACCAGCAGCTTACAAACGGTCGGAGGCCTATGCTCCTTTTAGGAGAATGGCTGACGGCGTGCCTTTTGCATGATGAGCCAGCGAGTTAAGCTATATGGCAAGGTTAAGGGACAAATGCGTTCCGGAGCCGAAGCGAAAGCGAGCGTGAATAGCGCGATTTAGTCATATGGCTTAGACACGAAACCAAGTGATCTATCCATGACCAGGATGAAGCAAGGGTAACACCTTGTGGAGGTCCGAACTAGTGTCTGTTGAAAAAGCCTTGGATGAGTTGTGGATAGGGGTGAAAGGCCAATCAAACTTGGAGATATCTTGTTCTCTCCGAAATAACTTTAGGGTTAACCTCAGCACCTCCAACTCGGGGGTAGAGCACTGGATCCCCAAGGGAGGCTACCGCCTTACCGACGGGAACCAAACTCCGAATACCGGGAAGGAAGCTGGGAGATAGACTGTGGGGGATAAGCTTCATAGTCAAAAGGGGAACAGCCCAGATCGTCGATTAAGGCCCCAAATTCTATGCTAAGTGAGTAAGGAAGTAGAGTTTCAAAGACAGTTGGGATGTTGGCTTAGAGGCAGCCATCATTTAAAGAGTGCGTAACAGCTCACCAATCGAGAGACTCTGCGCCGAAAATATACGGGACTAAAGCATAGAGCCGAAATCACGGGTGTGCATCGCAAGATGCACGCGGTAGGAGAGCGTAGTATGAGCAATGAAGGTATACCGGAAGGAGTGCTGGAGCGAATACTAGTGAAGATGCATGGCATGAGTAAACGATAAAGGAGGTGAAAATCCTCCTCGCCGAAAACCTAAGGTTTCCAGGGTAAAGCTCGTCTTCCCTGGGTTAGCCGGCCCCTAAGCCGAGGCTGAAAAGCGTAGGTGATGGGAAACAGGTTAAATATTCCTGTGCCATCGTAGACTATGGCAAAGAGATGACGAAGTAAGTTAAGCATGCGGACGATTGGAAATGTCCGTTCCGCCTCGAGGAGGGCTTGTAGGAAAATCCGCAAGCGAAAATCCAGAGGGTGGACAAGGGGAATCTACGGAGGAACCGATGATGAAGCGCGACACTTCCAAGAAATAATCTCTAGTCGTCGAAGGTGACCGTACCAAAACCGACACAGGTGGGTGGGATGAATATTCTCAGGCGCGCGAGATAACTCTCGTTAAGGAACTCTGCAAATTACCCTCGTAACTTCGGGAGAAGAGGGGCCGGAGCTCGTGATCATCTTCGCGATGAGGAGCGAGAGCCGGCCGAAGAGAAATGGCCCAGGCGACTGTTTAACAAAAACACAGCACTATGCAAAGTCGTCTAAGACACTGTATATGGTGTGAAGCCTGCCCAATGCCAAAAGGTCAAAAGGAGACGTCAGGGGAGCAATCCTCGAAGCGTCGAATTTAAGCCCTGGTGAATGGCGGCCGTAACTATAACGGTCCTAAGGTAGCGAAATTCCTTGTCGGGTAAGTTCCGACCTGCACGAATGGCCTAACGATCTGGGCACTGTCTCGACGGGAGACTCGGTGAAATTGTAGTAGCGGTGAAGATGCCGTTTACCCGCAACAAGACGGAAAGACCCCGTGAACCTTTACTGTACTCTGATATTGGCTTCTGACTTTTCATGTGTAGGATAACTGGGAGACTGAGAAATGGGCTCGTTAGGGCTTGTGGAGTCAACGTTGAAATACCAGTCTTGAAGAGTCGGAAATCTAACGATATCCCGTGAAACCGGGAGTCGGACAATGTCAGACGGGCAGTTTGACTGGGGCGGTATCCTCCTAAAGAGTAACGGAGGAGTTCAAAGCTTCCTTCATCGTGGTTGGCAATCACGAGTAGAGCGTAAAAGTATAAGGGAAGTTGACTGCGAGACCAACAAGTCAAGCAGGTACGAAAGTAGGATTTAGTGATCCGGCGGTAGAAAGTGGAATCGCCGTCGCTTAACGGATAAAAGGTACTCCGGGGATAACAGGCTTATCGCCACCAAGAGTTCATATCGACGTGGCGGTTTGGCACCTCGATGTCGACTCATCGCATCCTGGGGCTGGAGAAGGTCCCAAGGGTTTGGCTGTTCGCCAATTAAAGCGGTACGCGAGTTGGGTTCAAAACGTCGTGAGACAGTTTGGTCCCTATCTGTTGTGGGCGCAGGATACTTGAGAAGAGCTGCTTCTAGTACGAGAGGACCGAAGTGGACGAACCAATGGTGTGCCGGTTGTACTGCCAAGTGCACAGCCGGGTAGCTATGTTCGGAAAGGATAAGCGTTGAAAGCATCTAAACGCCAAGCCTCCTTCAAGATAAAGTATCCCTATGAGACCCCCTGAAGATGACAGGGTTGATAGGTTGGGTGTGTACGCACAGCAATGTGTTTAGCTAACCAATACTAATCGGTCCATTGGCTTGATCACTTTTATTTTCATCTGTGGCATCTCTCCTAAAGGGGGTGTTGGCCGATTGGAATGCAAGGATTTTTTAAGGATTTTTTCACAGGTTTTTAGAGTTTCTTCGCCCGACATACTTGAAAAAGTAGGCGAAGAAGAAACACTGAAAAATGTGACAAAAGCCTCAAAAAGCATGCTTTCCAATTCGCCAACACTCCCTTAAACGGGAAAAGCTACAGATGGCGTGAGAATGAACGAAACGTCATTTTTCAAATAACAAGCTCAAGCGTCAATTTATATCGGTGAAGCTTCATTAAACGATTTTAGTCTTGGTGGCAATAGAGAAGGGGAAATACCTGATCCCATACCGAACTCAGAAGTCAAGCCCTTCCTCGCCGATGGTACTACACGCAAGAGTGTGGGAGAGTAGGTCGCTGCCAAGCTTTTTTTCCTGCCCCAGCAGCCGTAAGGCCGTTGGGGTTTTTTTATGCCCCCATGCGCCAGTTACGAAAATTTAACGCAAAGACGCCAAGCCGCGAAGACGCAAAGATTTTTCAATCCATTTGCAATTTTTTCCGCGTCTTCGCGGCTTGGCGTCTTTGCGTTTAATCTGTCTTTATATATCTAGCTAAGTGCTTCATAATCAATAGACTGCAACACAGCGTTGTTAACGCATTAATTCTTACATGCATCTTATGGGGCGAGATATCAGAAAATTTCCTAATCTGTTCTTAAAGTTTGCCATTAGGAGCGTGACTTTTGTTTGATCAAGTCAGAATTTGTCGGCGAACAAGAATGTCTCTTATCCTTTCAAAAGGAGATTCAGTGGGGTGAGCTCTCAATTCTGTATAAATTGGGTGCTCAGGAGGCGGTGGTGGAAGATTTGCAAGCACTGCATCGATCTGAGAAGGCAGCGAACCGCAATCGTATTTTAACGAAATTTTTTCCGTTGGACTGACTAATACAATTGTCAAATATGTCTTATTTTGATCATCTTCTAGAGTTGTTTCGCAGCGGGCCTCTTTGAGTGTTGGATAATGTTGTAGAGCTTGGAACAAAGTAGCTTCCAAAGGCCTATTCGCGGTAGCGATGCTATTAAGAACAAACCCGCCATTAGGAAACATTATTAGTCCTTGAGTTCGCTCCTCGCCCTCGTTATTTCTCCATTGTAGCCGTTCTATTAGAAAATCGTGGCACTTAACATGTTGGGCATCGATAAGCCTAAAATTTCTGGGTTGCAAAAATTTAAAACCCCCACCAAAAGCAGCAGTGCGATTGATGTGAGTAATAGATTTCAGGCCTTCATGGCCATAATCCCAAGCTGCTGAAGTAATAGCATATAAAATGTCATCAGGGTCTCTCGCTTCGAGGTTGAAGAACGTAAGGAAAGCGTCTTTTCCATACATACAAACCTGTGGAGTGTTCGTTTCCTCTTCTGTTAGCTGCATTGTGCGATTGGGCTGCTCAGTTTCAAAAACACCCTGTTCAATCGTTACAGTGGGTGTTCTCATTAAAGCAGTCCAATAGAGCCTATTTCGTTGCACCTGCATGTTGGTTTGGAACCATTGGTATTCGAAGTAGGGATCCCCTTGAGCAAGCTCACTAGCAAGTTGCCTAGCATGTGTCCTGCAATATCCAATAATGGAGTCAATGTCGTGCATCTCAACTTCAGCAAGAGGTGGCTGCACACCTGGAGCCGGCATGTCTCCTACTTGTCGGTTAACTTCTGGAAGAGGAGCTCCTTGCTGAGGTTGTGAGGCGTTATTTTGTTTAGGGCCACAACAAATGAGTCGTCGCAAAAAAAGCGAAAACTGATGCAAAAGTTGCTGAACACAGGCAAAAGTGGCAGAGAGGGTTCTACGAATAAAACTTCCCCAGCAAAAGCAAAAAGGGGCCGAGTTGTTCACATGTGTGGGAGTTGCAAGAGAAGTTGGAGCCTCTCCAATACCTTCTGGCCTAGCCGCATTAGAAACTATGGGGTGATACGCTGGATATGGCTGTACAGCTGTTTGTTGTATTCCTGGGACTGACATGTGTCGTTTTCCTCAATAAGCAAATATGAACAGAGGAAAAGTTTAGGTCGTAACTGCTTTTAAGTCAACATGGCAGCAAGGGTTAAAAGTCAAACCGTCCAGAGATGGCCACGCCTTGAAAGGTGAGATCGCCATCTCTTCTCTCTGTCTGCCACGTATTGGAGATAAGTAAAAAATTTACTAGCTGATTTTGATCAAACCAGATCGCCATATCGTAGGTGGTCATGAGTGTGAAAGCAGCTCTGTCTCGATAGAGCTTCGTGCGCCATTTTAGGCCTAGACGTGCTTCAAGGTTGCTTCTGATCAGGTGCTGCGATTGTTTGGCGTGAAGCAGCGTGCCGTCATCGTGACTTTGCAGCGCTTCAAATTCAATTCGCGTATCTCCTACCCCATGTCCGTAGAGCAGGCTGCCTGAGCCCTGTCCAAAAACGCTTAAACTCGAAATAAAGTAGTATTCCACATCAGACCCCAGACGCAGGCCAATCCCATGATAATCATTGCGCGTGTCGATTTTCAGATGAGCAAGGCCGACATCGGGCAAGGGCATAGCTAGCAGATAACGCACATCAAAGCGCTGATCGATCGATGCAGCGCGTAGACCGACGAAAGGGCGAACAGCGAAAAAGCGACTGAAGGAGGCCGATCTTCCAAACTCAAAATCTAGACAATTGAAACGAAGGTGCCATTTAGCAGGGTCGACCTTGAGAGCATCTGTAGCCCCAGGAATTGTGGCAAAGGGGATTGAGATGAATTGATGGTTGTGGACCTCTTGTCTGTGTTCTGTTGTATTAAAGTAGCGCGTGCCTTGCAGGTAGAGATCCCACTGATCATGCGGTAAACGGTAACCAAGGCCAATGCGAAAGCCAATCCCCCAATCAGGCGTGATGCTTTTTACACGTCCATCGGTAATAGGTGTCGAGCCATCGGTGCCTTTGGCTTTAAACGCATAGTCGAGCCCTTCTTGCTCAGCCATCCAATAGAGAAAATCGCCCGTCAGGAAAAGACGCGCTCCGCGAATGTCGGGCCTTTTCGATGGTAGAGTCGGCGGAGGCGTTATAGCAGGCTGCTCTGCTAACGCGCATCCAAAGGACAGAAGGCTTAAAAGGACAAGACGCCGTGGCATAATGTTGTGTTTTATAAAAAACTGGAGCATATGCAGCCAGCGTTTGCATAGCAAGAGTTTTTAAATTAGCGAAGACCTACACCAAAGACCGGTAGATTTGGTTTTTTATTTTTTCGTTTCTAAACGCTTAATACCGCTTCTAGTGACAGTCGGGACAAGGGGAGGGTTGGGTTTTGATTTTTGGTTTTTTGTTGGTAGGAGCTTGTTACCGCTTCCATTGACATGTCGGGTTCCTTAATCGCGCTGAAGTCAAGAGGGTTTTCCTATAGAAAAGAAAAAACCAAAACCAATTACCCGGGTCTGGGTTAGGTTTTTTCGGGGGTGGTTTGGGGGGAGGCGATGTAGCCTTGCTTGAGCTCTGCTTGGTAAACGATCCAGAGGCCTAAAGAGACGATGCCTGTGGAGGCGATGATGGTCCACGAGAGGGGCTCTCCGAAGAAGAGCCAAGCGTTGAGCGAGGGAAAGACGGGACTCAAGAGGCCGACAAACGAGAGGAAGGTGGCGGTGAAGCGTTTGAGGAGCACTCCGTAGAGGTTGTAGCAGAGGAGGTTGGAGATGAAGGTGATGAGCAGGGTGGTTTTTACAAAGGGCATCCATGTGCCGGCTGCAATGGGCAGCGGTGCCCAGCTGTCGATGAGGGCGGAATGGCCGAGGGCGAGCGCGCCTCCGATGAGCATGCTGGAGCCATTGGCCATCATGGGGGAGATAGCTTGATCTTTGACGACGAGGCGCAGGAGGACCCAGCCGTAGACTGAGCAGAGCGCGGCGCCCATGATTGCTAGCGTAGGCCAGGAGAAGAAGCTGAAGGCGTTTAAAAGCTCTTCTGAACCGGTTTGCTGCATCAGAACGGGGACGAAGCCGACAAATCCAATCGAGAATCCGATCCACTTGCGCTTGTTCATTTTCTCTTTGAAATGCAGGTAAGAGAAGAGGGCGGCAAAGAAGGGGGATAGGCTGTAAATGAAGCAGGCTTTAGCGGAGGAGAGGTACTGCAGGCCCCAATATTCTAGGACGTTTGTGAGGTAGATACTGAACAGGGAGAGGACGCAGAGGGAGATGAGCTGGAGGCGGTTCAGCTTGAATTCGCTGCGGCGGAAGAGTGCTAGGAAGCCGAGCAAGAGGACACCTGCCAAAACCATTCTTGAACCGGTCAAAAATAGGGGGGTAGTGTATTCCAGGGCGATCTTGCCTAGAGGGAAAACACTCGACCAAATGGCGTACATTGCGATGACAAACAGGATCGACATGACAGTCCTCAATAGAAGGGCCGATCTTAGCACAATCTCGTTATTTGAGCCATGTCAAAGACCGGTTGTCATGTGAAAATTTTACTTGGGGCTCGTGAAAGATTAAGACTCTTCCTCGACGTCGTGATGGTTGCCGCCGGAGATGAGCCTTCTATCGCCAACAAGGGGTGAGTCTTCGTTGATCATTTGGCTGGGGAGTGCAGCTGGGAAGCGCAGCAACATGGTGAGCGGCAGCAGGGGTGCTGTAAACTTAAGGGGACCGAAGCGTTTAGGGTAGTGGCCGAGCGTGAGGATGTAGGCGGCATGGCGGAAAAGAGTTGGAATGACCAGGATCGCTGATGCGATTAGAATTGGGACTGCGAGGCTGGTTGTGAGCGCGGCCCTCTTCCAAAGGGGGTAGGGTTTGAGGTAACGCTCGGGTAGAAGCCTGATCACCAAGGGATTCTGGAAGATGCCGCGACTCAGAGAAAGGCCAAGGTTTTTGTTATCTAAGCGCTCTCCGTTGACATTGCCGTACGCGCCGCGGGCGTAGCGGGTGATCTGGTGACCTGCTGGCCAGTTGGCTACAAAGAGCTCTTTAAAGCGCCAGTCGTCGAGCAGTTCTTTGGGGTGATCGGGGAGCAGGTGTCCGAGAGCGATCCATTGTTCTAAAGCTGTGGAGATGGCAATCGCGAGGCTGGTGCGGTCGGTGGAACTTTTGCAGTGGTAGACCATGGGGAGATTGAGGATTTTGCAAAGCAGATCGCGTGTGATGAGTTCTTCTTCAGGGGCCATGGTTTTACGGCGCTCATGTGCGCGTAGGAGGCTCATCAAGTGATCAACGCGGGCGATTTTTTGCGGGTCTTGCAGCTGTGCGCGTCTGCGGGCAACGGTGGTTTCTAAGGTTTCAAAGCCAGCTGAGGAGATCTCTTGTGCAGCTGCTTCGCCTGTGATGAATGGGGGCAGGAACTTCTCAAGCTCTACAAAGGTGTTGACCGCGCGGGAGAAGAGCATGGGGTTGAATTTGACCTTGCAAGTGCGGGCTGGATTGCTTGGGTCGGTGATTTCGATGGTTCCGCACTCTGCGAGCTTTTTTAACGCGGCGACCTCGTTCATGACGAATTCCCTTTCAGGGTGTACGGCGACGACAGGCAGTTCCCTTCCCCAGATCCAGGGCGTGGAGAGCATCGAGTTCACCACATAGTCGAGTTCATAAATGGTATTGCCTTGTGCATCGCGCGTTTGCGTGATCCCTTTGCCAGAGGAGGTGAGTTCATTGAAGAAGATGTGGGTGGCTTGTTCTAAGCTTTTTTGATCGCTATCGGGGCGGCCTGCATAGGCGATGCTGCGACGGCTAGCTGTTTGCACGACGCGCAGGTTTCCTGCGTTTGCGACTTGGCGATCAAAGCTGCAGGCGATCGCTTGGAAAAGGGGGATGACTCTCCCTTTGTGGAGGAAGCTCTGGCCATTCATCGGGCTGTTTTTGACAAAGAGGTGCTCAGTTTGCAGCACGCGGTCATCGGTTACGCGCAAGTGCCTGCGTAGGTCGGCATCTTCGATGTGTGGTCTTGAGATGAGGTCAGCGCGGTTGCAGGCGCTTGAGGCGATTTGCCGTTTAAGTGTTGTAATCTGTTGGGTTGTGAATTCAAAGGGGTGTCGCTTGCGCAGGAAAATCTCAGAGAGTGAGCCCAAGTGATTTCTGATCCAAGCCCTGATTCCGGTCACAGTTTGGTAGCCGGGGTAACGGCGGGCGAGCTCGTTTTCGCAAAGCGCATCGAGGTTGGCAAAGGGCTCAGCGTTTTCAGCAAGTCTTTTGGCAGCTTGGACCTTTGGGGAAGTATCCGTCTTGAATTCAACGACGGTATTCCACAGTCCTACATCGGCATAGCGCGCGTGGGGGATCGCTTCGGCGCGGGAGGGGTGGAGCTTATCACTGCTAAGGAGTGGGGTGGAGGCGATGCGGATGCGCAATGGGTGGAGTCCTGGGACCAGGTAGGGGCAGCTGTAAACTTCTGGTTTTAATGGGCTATAGGGCGTACGAAAGCTATTTGTGTTGAAGTAGGAGGGGGTTCTAAATTGTGAACTAAATAAAATACGCGTGCTCATAATTTAGTATTGTAAACCATTTATTATTAATTATGTATATAATTTAAATTTTAAAACCGTGTCTAAACATTTGCTTCATGGGATTTTCATCGATTAGGGATCGGGCACCCACCAAAGGGGAGTCTTCATTGAGCATGTGGGTGGGAAATAGAGCTGGAAAGCGCAGCAGCATGGTCAGCGGTAATATCGGAGCAAAGAATCGCAAGGGGCCGAGCCACTCTTTGCGTTGCTGTAGCTTTGGAAAACGCTTGCCAAGCTCGGGGGCAGCCCACTGGGTAGTGGCAACGAGTCCCATGTAGGTTGAGATAGCGATATAAGCGCAATTGCGGGGAAGCGCAGAGGTGAGAGCCATGGCAAGTCCCAAGGAGAATGTCGGAATAGCTAGGATGGCATAGCAGATCGGCATGAGGTACCAGGGGCTGCTTGTGAGGTATCTACTGGGGAGTAGACGTTGGATCACGGGGTTTTGCGATAGGCCGCGCTCCATCGTGAGACCGAGGAGGTTATCATCATTGTCGAACTTTTTCCCATCGACGGTTCCAGGGCATCCTCTACAAAAGCGCGTGATTTGATGGCCGACCATCCAGTTAGCGGTGAAAAGTTCTTTGAAGCGCCAATCTTGCACGAGAGTTTCGATCGGGTCGGGAATCGGTAGCCTAAGGTCTAACCATTGTTGTAATGCGGATGAAAGCGCAACTGCTATCGAAGTTCTGTCCAAGCTGCTTTTGCAGTGGTGAACGGCAGGGAGATTGAGCAGCTGGCATAGGTACATCCGGATGACAAGCTCCTCTTCAGATTGGAGCGTTTTCTTTTGCATATGCTGCTTTAATGAGTTACAGGCGCGCGCGATCTCTTGAATTTTAGTCACTGACTCAGGGGAAGCTTCTGCTCTCAGAGCATCGATTTGTCTGTCGGCCAACTTAAATAGCTCATCATACCCAGTTTCAGAGATCTCCTTTGCACGCGATTCACCTGTCACAAAAGAGGGCATGAACGCTTCTAGATTCAGGATGAAATTGAAAGAGCGTGAAAACAGCATGGGATTGAGGCAGACTCTATAGGTTTTAGTGGGGTCATTAGGGTCGATCATCAAGATGAAACCCTTTTGACGTATAGCTTCGAGTGCGATGACTTCCATTTCGGTAAATTCCCGCTCAGGAAAGGGGAACATAGTGGTTTCCTTGCGCATGAACCAGGGGCTCGATAAGAAGGAGTTCACCAGGTAATCGAGCTGGTAGACGGGTTGGCCTTTTTCATCGACTGTGCGTGTGATCCCGCGTCCTGTACTGTGCAGCTCTTGAAAGAAGATAAATGAGGCTTGCTCAAGGGCTTTTCGCACCGTTTCAACTCTTCCAGCGTAACAGATGCTGCGGCCATCATGGCTGCGTACGACGCGCAGATTGCCCGTGCCTTCGACTGTGCGATCGCTTGTGGAGGCAATTGCGTTATCGAGATAAACAACCTTCCCATCTTCCCAATAGCTCTGACCATTGAGGGGGCTGTTTTTTGCAAAACGGTGTGTGGTTTGCAGCACACGGTCATCCCTAAGGCCAAGCCCTTCGCGTAAGAAAGGGGACTCGACCACTGGATGGGAAACGAGATCGGGGCGGTTGCAAGCACTGAAGGCAACCTGTTGTTTTGGGGTTGATTTGCTCGCCGTGCCCATATGTGTTGGGGCAGCTTTAAAGCGGCGCTCGATCTCTGCGGCGCAAAGCGCATCTTTGCTAGCAAAAGGGGTAGAAAGGATTGCGCGCAAACGGGCGCGAAAGGCTGGCATCGAATCATCGGGCTTGAAATCAATGCGATTGCGCCAGAAGCCGACGTCGCGGTACTCCACATGGGGGTCCTTTTCTCCTGGCAGGGGATGGAGTTTATCGATGGCGATGGGCAACGGTGCAGCTGGGGTGGGCTGGACGCTGTGAGATGCCCATGGTGATCCGGTGCGAGTTGTTGCTAGGTACAAGGGTGCACGGCGTCTTGGCACGAATGGCGCGCAGACATTCAATAAATGACTATTTCTATATGGAATGATGCTCATAATTATACATTATTAAGTTTTATTCGATAATTATATCCAATATTGTTTTTGTTTTCACCTGTAATAACTTCAATCGTGGTTAATAAAAATTAAAGTATTGAGGGATAATTCAGTTTGTCCTTAGAATGAAATTAAAATTATTAATACGCAGGTAACCTCGATGAAGCCGGTTAAAAGAATTGCTATTACAGGTGGGGCAGGGCAGATCGCTTACAGTCTATTGTTTAGGATCGCTTCGGGGGAGCTTTTGGGCCCCGATCAGCCTGTGGCGCTCCATATCCTTGAGGTTGAGGCTGCTCTGAGAGGACTTCAAGGGGTGGTCATGGAGCTAGAGGACTGCGCCTTTCCTTTACTTCAAGAAATTCGTACTAGTAGCGATCCACGCGTGGTTTTTGAAGGGGTTAACCTGGCGATTTTGATTGGAGCTAAGCCGCGTGGACCGGGGATGGAGCGCAAGGATCTCCTAGGTGAGAATGGTAAGATTTTTATTGAACAAGGTCGCGCGCTCAGCCAAGTTGCCGCTAAGGATGTGCTTGTCTTTGTGGTGGGTAATCCCGCTAATACCAATTGCTTGATCGCCATGCATAACGCCCCCAATATTCCCAAAGAGCGGTTCTTCAGCATGATGTGCCTCGATCAAAACCGCGCCCAAGCGATGCTCGCAGCCAAGGCTGGCGTAGGTGTCACAGCCGTGACGCATACGCTCGTCTGGGGCAACCACTCTGCCACCCAGGTGCCCGACTTCATCAATACCCGCATCAACGGATGTGTGGCGCTCGAGCTGATCAAAGATCGCAAATGGTGCGAGAGTGAGTTCATCCCCCGAGTGCAAAAGAGGGGCGCTGAGGTGATTGCTGCGCGGGGAAAATCTTCTGCCGCATCAGCAGCCCAAGCTGTGATCGATTCGATCCAAACCCTTCTGCACCCGACGCCAGGGGAGAATTGGTTTTCTTGCTCCCGCTATTCTGCCGGCAATCCGTATGGGATCGATCAGGATCTCTTTTTCTCTTTTCCCTGCCGATCCAAAGGGGATGGTCGGGTAGAGGTTGTCAAGAATGTGCCTTGGGATCCTTTCCTTGAGAAAATGATCCGGCTCTCTGAAAAAGAGCTCACGGAAGAGCGGGCAATGATTGCCCATCTTCTGAAAGTTTAAAAGCGGTTAAAGATGGCTGATGAAGTGCTGTTTCAAATCACCCCAGATAAGTTGGATACGGGCCTGCGCGGATTTCCCGTGGGGTATTGCCCCACTTCTTTTGTCGACGCGCAAAAAGGGCTTTTCTACGTAGGGCGTCCCCTATCGGAGATCTCTTACCAAGAACCTGCCCAGGTGATCTATCTTCTTTACCATGGTAAAGAGGGTACACCTGGAGAGGTAGCGCAATTTGCGAGTGTTTTAAAAGCGCGGGCCCAGTGCTCTAAAGAAACGGTTCAAGCGATCCGTGCGCTGCCCAAAAAGGGGCATCCGATGAAGCTCTTTTCTTCAGCCATCTTGCTGCTGGGTATGCTCGAGGGGACAGGTGATTACCGCGAGGATTGTTTGAATCTCATCGCTAAGTTACCCCACTTGACTGCGACTGTCATTAATCACCACGCTGGTTGGGGTGAGACGCCAGGCCCGCGACCAGAGCTTGACTACATGGAAAATTTCGCGCAGATGTTGCGGATTCCCCAAGTCCACTTACCAGAGCTAACGCCGGTGCTTAAGCTTTTTAACGTTCTGCACTACGACCACGGGGGTGGCAATCTCTCTACGTTTGTAGGTAAGGCTGTGGCTTCAGGTCTAGAAGATATGTACGGCTCGATCGCAGCAGCGATGTGCGCCCTCGCAGGTCCGCGTCACGGACGCGCTAATCAAGATTGCCTAGAGTTTGTGCGCGACGTGCTCCAAGAAGTGGGGGAAAGCGCCACGGCGGCCGACGTCGAAGCGCTTATTCGCAAACGCCTAGCTTCCAATCAGCTCGTTTTTGGCTTTGGACATGCCGTCTTGCGCGTCGAAGATCCACGCGCTACCGCGCAGTACGACTATGTCAAAAAGCATTATCCCGACCATCCACTGGTTAAAATTGCCCTATTGCTACGCACGGAAGGACCGAAAGTGCTGCAAGAAAACCCTAAAATCTCTAGCCCTTATCCCAACGTGGATGCGATTTCAGGCACGCTGCTCACGGCGGCCGGTTTTGCTTACCCAGAGTACTACACGGTGCTTTTTGGCCTCTCGCGATCAGTGGGCATTGCCATTCAGATCGTCTACGAGCGCTTAGAAGCGCGCGGTGGCAAAGGCACGCCCATCGTACGTCCCAAATACCTCTATAAGCCTCGTGAATAAGAGACTATCTTAACATGCATAGATACCACCCACTGACTCCTGAAGAGGAGCGTATCATCGTCGAAAAGGGCACAGAGTACCCTGGTAGTGGCATTTATGAGCATTTTGATCAGCCGGGCGTTTTTGTTTGCAAGCGCTGTGATGCGCCTCTCTATGTCTCGAAAGACAAGTTTGAGTCGCGTTGCGGCTGGCCCAGCTTCGATGAAGAGATCGCGGGGGCTGTGCGCCGGATCCCCGATCTTGACGGCAGCCGCACAGAGATCCTCTGCGAGCGCTGTGGAGCTCATTTGGGACATATCTTCGCTGGAGAGCGGCTGACTATCAAGAATACGCGCCACTGCGTCAACTCCCTTTCCCTCGCCTTTGTACCAGCCTTCACGAAAGAAGGGTATGAGCGCGCCCTGTTTGCCGGTGGGTGTTTCTGGGGTGTAGAACACATGTTCAAGAATATGAGAGGAGTTGTGAGTACGGCTGTGGGCTATGCCGGCGGGCATGCCGTAGATCCAACGTATGAGGAAGTCTGCTCCGATCTCACCGGCCACGCTGAGGTGTTAGAGGTGGTGTTTGACACGACCGTCATCGATTACACTGAGCTGGCTAAGCTCTTCTTCGAAATTCACGATCCAACCCAAGCCATGCGGCAAGGGCCCGATGTGGGTAGTCAGTACCGTTCTGCCATCTTCTATCTGACGGAAAAGCAACATCGAGTCGCCCTCGATCTAATCGAGCGGCTGCAGCGCAAAGGGGTAAAAGCTGTCACAGAGGTGGCTGCCGCCGGCCCTTTCTACAAAGCTGAGGAGTACCACCAGGATTATTACACCAAGACGGGCAAGACCCCTTACTGCCACCGCCGCATCCAGCGGTTTTAATCATTTCTATATAATAACAATACATTTGACAAACTGTTTATTTTAGTTATATTCTAAAACTAAATGGTGTAGTTAATTAAATTAACGCATTTATTGGGGAGGCGGATGAGGCAAGCAAAGGCAATGACGAAAGTGATAGCACTCACGCTACTAGGTAGCGCGGGGGTAGCTGAGCTTCAAGCTTTCGAAGATCCTGCCCTTGCAGCCACCACGCCCCAAGATGTTTCTCAGCCCTCTATGGCGCAAGCTCTTAAACGACGCGTCTTCGACCCACAAGCTATTCAGGACAGCGACCGCCTCTGGGTGGAGGGAGAAGTGCTCCTTTGGCAGGCTAGCGAATCAGGGCTGGATTACGGCGTCAAAAGCAGTAGCCAGACCAAGCTAAGCGGACATGTGGAGCATCCTCACTTCAATTGGGACTGGGGCTTCAAACTGGGCATTGGCTACAAACTGCCGCACGACAAGTGGGACCTCTTTCTGAACTACACATATGTGCATGCCAATGCCGATGGCCATGCCCACGCCTCTTCAAATGGGGCGATCTTTCCGACCAGGGAAGCGCCTTTTGGCTTGCCGAACAATTTTTTCGCTGAAAAAGCACACATCCACTGGAATGCAGCGCTGCATATCGGAGATCTGGAACTGGGCCGCACCTGCTTTCTCAGCAGGTCGATCAGCGTGCGCCCGTTCATTGGCGTGCGTGGACTTATAATCGATCAAGAGTTGGATATCACCTATCAAGGAGGCACAGCCGTCCCCGCTGGTTTTAAGAAGGATAAAGTCGATATCCACAATGACTTCTGGGGCGTGGGGTTAAGGGTGGGGTTCAACTCGCTGTGGGAGCTAGGTGGTGGATTTGGGATTTACGGCGATGGTGCCGGCTCGATTGTCTCGGGGCATTTTGATGTGCATCAGCATGAAAAATTCGTTAGCCCCAATTCAAACAGGGTCAACTTCAAGAACGATCAAAGCATCGCCTGTGCAATTGCTGAATTGGCGCTGGGTTTGCAATGGGACCACTTTTTCTACAAAGATCGCTTCCATTTTGGCGCTAAGCTGGGGTGGGAATTCAACGTTTTCTTTAACCAGAATCAAATGTCACGCTTTCTCAGTGGGACAAATCCTGGCGCTATCTCGAACGAAGATGACGACCTCTCCTTCCAAGGGCTCTCCTTAGGTTTAAGATTGGATTTTTAGCCCCCATTTAAGCTACACTCACCTCCTTAAAGAGACTGTTAACAGTCTCTAAGAGGTGAGGCAATTATGTCTTGGAAAGATGTCGAATATACCTTCAATCGGGCCCTGCGCTGGTCGTTTGGGCGCAAAAAGTTGATTTTCACAACGCTTGTCCTGATTGTGTGCGGCATGATCATCTCGATCTGTCGCGCGATCGGTGCAGCTGCTAGCAATTGGATGGGGATCAGCTTGACGTTTTTGCCTATCTTTTTCTGTTCAGCAGTGCTCTTGACACTCGGCATTTTGCTCACGCGCATCTATCACCACGAGGTGAAAGGGTTGCCTGTGAGTTTTCGCAAGACCTTTTTAGCTTCCAAAGAGCTTATGCTGGAGGTGGGTTACCTCTTTGTGCCCCTGATCCTGGCTTACTTAGTCCTATGGACGCTGCTCGGCATCTTTTATCTTTTTAAAGAGATCCCTTTCATCGGCGATGCCCTGGGTGTGATGCTGTCGTTTGGTCCTTTTCTGATTATTTTAAGCTCGCTTGTGATGTGTTTGATCAGCGTGGCCGCCCTCTTTTATGTCACACCGGCGATGGCGCTTAAATCGATGATGGGTTTGGAGACGATCCAAGGCGCGATCAAACGGATCCAATTCAACCCTTTTTCGAGTGCAGTCATGCTGCTAGTCGCGCTTGTACCCATCTTGACTATCTGCGCGCTCATGATCATCGCAGCCCTACTGACGGGCAAGCGCTACTTTGAAGCAGAAAGGGCGCTGGCAGTAGGGTTTCAGTGGTTTTTCATCATGTTGCCCTTCTGCGCGCTCTTAGCTCCTGGCGTGATCTTTTTCTTTAGCTTTGCCGCGGAATGCCACGTCCTCACGCAGCGTCAAATGCGCGACCACAAGTCGCCTGAGACCGCCGCATGAAAATAGCCATCATTGGCGCAGGCTTTTGCGGCTTGAGCATCGCTTGGCAGCTGGCAGCGCTCGGAGAGGTCACGCTCTTTGATGCTCAAGGAATCGGCGCCGGTGCTTCTGGAATCGCTAGCGGTCTGCTCCACCCTTATGTCGGTGAACAAGCCCGGCGTAGTGCCTTTGCAACCGAGGGGCTGAGCGCGACTCGCAAGTTATTAGCCCTGGCCCAAAACTATTCCAAACAGCCTCTCGCTCTAGAGACAGGCGTACTCCGCTTTATACAAAATTCTGAACAATTGCAGCAGTTTCAAACACACCAACAGCGCTTCCAAGATGTGCAGCAAGTCAGCTCCAACTGCTTTCTCATCCAGTCGGGAATGACCGTGCACTGCGCTGCCTATCTCGATGCGCTCTGGCTTGCGGCCAGCGCAAAAAACGTGCGCTTCGTACAGCAAGAGATCCATTCTCTCGCTACTTTGAGAAGCACTTTTGATCAGATTGTCGTGGCAGCAGGCGCTGGAACGATGCCACTGCTATACTGCGCCCGGCCTAAGATTGTGAATTTTGGCGACAAGATTTTGAGTCCTGGCAGCCGCCTGGAGCGCGACGCAATCTCCAGAGCAGCTAGCGAGCGCGAAGGCGGCTGCCAGGACTCAAAAGATGTCGAAAAAAATTCAC
>Ga0247727_10009463_pt1 | contig 17652 bp, 16 predicted proteins | sample WisWelCaveWW1625_FD_202498 | JGI IMG/M metagenome (GOLD analysis project Ga0247727, IMG submission 202498) | Biofilm microbial communities from Wishing Well Cave, Virginia, United States - WW16-25 | ecosystem: Environmental > Aquatic > Deep subsurface > Groundwater > Cave microbial mat | place...
GTGATAAGCATATCGGCATTTGAAAAAGTACCATTGTACCAACTTTTTCAGCAACCTGATCTACATGATTTTAAAGAAAAAGAAGACAATCAATTGACAATGTTTGACTTATAACGCAACGCTAGTGTAATAAAGTATAAGCTCATGAATATCACTAACACCCACACTTGCATTGTTCTTGCATTGGTCACAAGAATAGTAAGGTAAAAAGTAATGCCGGTAAGTGGTAAATAACGCAACCGGCTCAACGTTTTCGATAACGGGCTCAATAAAGGGATAGGATAGGCATACGCTATCACTAAGGAAAAAACGATGGAGATCAATGTTGCTTGTAAACACAGCCATAATGAACTGCCAATATGAACAACCAAGCCTTCATTATACAAGGCAACAAATCCATGCCATACCTGTTCGGGAGATGGAAAAAGTTTCTTCGCTCCAGAGGTAGCAATGAACCAATAAGCAGCGATCAGTACTAGCCAAAAGACTTTTGCAAAAGGACTTTACCTTATTCTATTTTATTGTTACACTTTTTATTGCTCCACTACTGCCCTGATCAGCTCCATCACGCCTGACGGATTAACGCCAATCCAGATTAACAGAATCGTTAAGATAGCCATGGTAAAACTGCTCATGATGTAAATCAGCGGGTTCAAATCTGAAGCATTTTTTATCTCGACCTTCTTATCGAACATAACGGCTATTATTTTGATATAATAATAGAGTCCTATCACACTATTAATGACAAGAATAAGCGCCAATAACCAAAGTTGGGATTGAATACCTGCCGCAAGCAAATAGAACTTCCCGATAAAACCTGCAGTCAATGGGATGCCTGCAAGGGATAGCAGCATAGCACTGAAAGCAGTTGCCGTTACCGGTCTGCTCCAAAACAATCCACGGTAATCTTCAAGCAATTCTGCATCGCGCTCTTTGTCGGATAGTGTGGCCAGTATACCAAACGCACCCAGGCTGGTTATAAAATATGCCACGAGGTAAAAACTGATAGCCTCTATTCCAAGCTTCCCTCCTGCTAAAAATGCTACGAGCAAATATCCTAAGTGTGCAATAGAAGAATAAGCTAAAACCCGCTTGACATTGTTTTGTCGAAGCGCAAGGAAATTGCCAATAAACATGGATGCAATGGCAATAGATGCAAATACCCAAACAAGTGATTCGTACTGATAGCCGTTCAGTGTATTAAAGAAACGAACGAGTAAAGCGACCATCCCTCCTTTCGAAACTGTTGCGATGAATGCCGCTACCGGTGCAGGCGCACCTTCGTATACATCGGGCGTCCACATGTGAAACGGGACTACGCCAAGCTTGAAACCTACACCCACGATCATCAATCCAAATCCTGCTAATAAGATTAACGGCATTTCTTGCGAAACAGATAACCAATTTGCGATTCCTGAAAATTCCATTGAACCTGTTGTGGCGTAAACCAACGCCATACCGAATAGCAGAAAGGCAGATGAAAACGCAGCGAGGATCAGGTATTTAATTCCAGCTTCATCGGAACGCTCGCGTGTACGTAAATATGCAATCAATGCGTATAACGATACGCTTAGAATTTCGAGACCAAGGAAAAGTGACATAAAATGTTTGCTGATCACCAGAATGCACGCGCCAAGTGCTGCCAGGATGAGGAGAATGTAATACTCTTCTTTCCGTTCTTCGCGCTGCTCGAAGTATGCATACGACATCATGGCAACGATCAATGTCGTCAGAAGAATCAAACCAATGTTAAAGATTCCAAATCCGTCAAAAACTAATAAGGGTTCAATGGTTTGTTGATGGTTGATACTATAGGTAGTAAGGAAAATAAAATCGGCAATGAACGAGATCAGGGTGATGAGAAAAATCACTTTGTGATTTCGCTTTATCGAGACAGAAAAGAAGATGGCGATAGCTGCACTCGAGAGTATCCACAACGGAATCAGGCAGATGAGATCGGTCTTACTCATGTGAACCTCCTTTCTTTAATAAAGACATTCGCGGACTTGTTCCGCGATCTCCATTTGAGATTTGATTGGGAGATGCCGGAACAGGTCCGGCAAGAGCCTCCTTATTTATTTTTAGCTTTATACCTACATCAGAATCAATCTTACTTTGGACTGGAGGTGCCACTTGGGTGGCTTGCACTGCACTTTTAACGGGAGCCTTTGCTGTGTTTAAAACAAACTGTGGGAACAACCCAAGAATGATAATGACAATCGTCATGGGTATTAAAATCAATTTTTCCCGAATCGACAAATCTTCTAAAGCATGATGCTGTTTCTGCTCCTGGCCTAGAAATACTTTTTGCATAATCCGGAGTGAGTATGCTGTGGCTCCTACTAATCCAATTGTTGCCAGAATTGTGAGAACCGGATTCGCCTGCCACGATCCGATCAAGGTTAGAAATTCTGCAACAAAATTCCCGAGTCCGGGCAATCCCAGCGATGCCATTGCAAACACCATGGCAATAAATCCCATGAACGGAACTTTCTTCCAGAACCCTCCCATCTGCATAATATCTCGTGTATGAATTCGCTCGTATAATCCACCTGCTAAAATGAACAACGCACCCGTGCTGATACCATGGGTGATCATTTGCATCACTACACCTTGCATGGCCAGTTCATTAAATGCAAATACACCGAGAATCACAAAACCCATGTGACTAACACTGGTGTAGGCAACCAGTCGCTTTAAATCAGTTTGAGAAAACGCCTGAATGGCTCCATATAAAATACCAATAACACCTAATAACATGGCCCATGGTGCAATCTCAGTAGCGGCTGATGGAAATAATGGCAAAACAAAACGTATCAAGCCAAAAGCTCCCGTTTTCAAAAGTAGCCCGGCCAAAATCAAACTACCTGCGGTAGGTGCTTCGGAGTGAGCATCTGGCAACCATGAGTGAAAGGGAACCACTGGCAATTTCACTACAAAAGCTGCCAGGAATCCAAGCATCAGCCATCGTGCCATCTCCGGTGAAAGTGTTGTTCCAAGTAGTTGAAAATAATCAAATGAATATATTCTGGTTTGTTCGTAGTGAATAAAGTAAATGCCCAGGATTGATAGCAGCATAAGCAAGCCGCTGGCTTGTGTGAACATGAAAAACTTGTAGGCTGCATATTGTCGATTTTCGTGTCCCCAAATGCCGATCAGGAAATACATAGGAATGAGCATGACTTCCCAGAAGAAGTAGAACAAGAATAAATCCATCGTAAGGAATACCCCGGTTATACCAGCCAACGCCCACAGCAGATTAAAGTGAAAGAAGCCTACACGGTATTGAATTTCTTTCCACGAGATTAGAACAGCAAAAATTCCTAAGAAGAATGTCAACACGATCATGAGCAAGCTCAATCCGTCCATCGCCAAATGAAAGCTTATTCCAAAGGGGTGTATCCAGGGAAGATTAAAGTCGAGTAGCCATCCCGATAGCAATCGGGAGGAGTTGGTGAGCGATGCACCCGTTCCGTAATCAAGCCAAAGTTTTACGGATAACAGAAAATCAGCAAATACTGCGATCAAGGATATCCATCGCGGTAATGATATACTCCATTTGGATGAAATCCCTGCGAGAATTCCGCCAGCCATTAGTATGATTATCAGTACGAGTAACATCATAATGTATAGCTCATGGATTAACAATTAAACTCAATGTTAGAATAAGAATAGCACCTATCACGATCCCCATAATGTACCAGCGCAATATCCCGCTTTGTGTTTTTACAAATACGTGGTTAAAGAATTCGGCAACACGGACCAGCCCGGTATAAAACTTATCGATCACGTCATTTTTATTGATGGCTGCAATGAATACAAAGGGCTGCACAAACAATGTATTATAGAGTGTATCAAAGCCCCATCCGTTAAACCAAAACTGATAGGTATCTCGCATGGCGCTTTTTATGTCAGGCACAAGATCTGGGCGTTTACGATAAAAGAAATACGCAATGCAAACTCCGCTAAGTGCGACAGCAACAGCAATTATCTGGATGGTCCACTCACTACTCTCAACACCTTCCCGCAACACAACTTCGGGCAACACGGGTGACAACAGATTCGAAAATATAGTAACATGTCCGAACGTGTGAGGCAATTCAATAAATCCTGCAAAGGTTGAAAGCCCAGCTAACACTACGAGCGGTATCGCCATTAATTTTCCAGGAGGGTGACTGATGTGTGTTTTCTCTTCTCCAAAAAATGTAACGAATACCATCCTGAAGGTATAAATGGAAGTAATGAATGCCCCACCGAGGGCGGCCAGGAAAAATAAAATGTTAGTCTTTTCTCCTGCCCATGTCAGCCAAAGTATTTGATCCTTACTATAAAATCCTGCGGTAATAAAAGGAAGTGCGGCCAGTGAAGCCGCGCCAATCAGAAAGGTCCAGTAGATCACAGGCATTTTATTTTTTAAGCCACCCATTTTGAACATGTCGTGTTCATGATGTAATGCCATGATCACTGCACCCGCTGCAAGGAATAATAATGCTTTGAAGAAGGCATGAATCATGAAATGAAAAATTCCTGCCGACCATGCTCCAATGCCAAGTGCAAGGAACATATAGCCGATCTGGCTGATGGTGGAATACGCGAGCACGCGTTTTAAGTCAAACTGTGTAAGGGCACTGAAACCTGCAATAGTTAATGTGACCGCTCCAATAATTCCAACCCACAGTTGTGCAAGCGGAGCCAATTCATAGATCACGTGCATGCGTGCGATCAAATAAACACCAGCAGTAACCATCGTTGCTGCGTGAATCAATGCGCTAACAGGTGAAGGGCCTGCCATCGCATCAGGCAACCAAGTTTGCAATGGAAGTTGAGCCGATTTACCAACTGCTCCTCCCAATAATAAGAAGGCCGCAATCACTGCTGTCTGTGATCCCACTGCCCATGTCTGTGGCGCTTGTGTAACTATTTCCTGAATGTTTAAGGTGTCGAATGACATAAAGAGCATGAACAATCCGATCGCCATCGCAGTATCGCCCACGCGTGTGATAATAAATGCTTTGCGTGCTGCATATCCATTCTTCTCTTCTTCGTACCAAAAACCAATGAGCAGGTAGCTGCATAAACCAACACCCTCCCAACCCAAGTACATCAGCACGAGATTATCTGCTAATACTAGTAGCAGCATGGAGCAAACGAATAAATTCATGTAGGAAAAGAATCTTGTGAAGCCCTCATCGTCATGCATGAACCCGATAGAATAAATGTGGATGAGGAAGCCTACGAATGTGATAACAAAAATGAAGACAAGTGATAATGCATCTAAGTGAAATGCAAATGCTGTAGAGAGTGCATCTGCTTCAAACCAATTCCAGGCAACATGTCTATACGAAGGCAAGCCGGAAGAAAGAAAATCATACCCAACTAATATGGTAATCAATGCCGCTAACCCCACACTTCCCGCTCCTACTATTGCCGATACATTTTTCGACAAGCGCGAATTGAACAGCACCAGGATCAGTGCTCCAAGAAATGGTAAGGTCGGTATGAGCCAGAGAATTTCCATTTACGATTTACGATTTTAGATTTTAGATTTGGAGTAACTCCTGTGATCTTTCATTAACCAATTAATCTTAGTGTTCAATTTGTTATTTTTTTTATTTGAATGATTCCCACCTACAATTACAGTTCTAAAATCTACAATCGTAAATCTAAAATACTATCCATTCATTTTATTTGCGGCATCGCTGTCCAATGTTTTTAACTGATGATAAATCTGTAAGATCAACGCTAATCCAACCGACACTTCAGCAGCTGCCATGGTTAGAATGAAGATGAACATCACTTGTCCATCGGTTTGCATCCATTTTGATCCTGCTACAATGAATGCCATCCCTGCAGCGTTGAGCATAATCTCGACTGAGATAAGCATGAAAATAATATTCCGTCTGATCAGCACGCTAATTAGTCCGAGCATAAACAATATGCCGGCTACTAGTAATCCTGCTTCTATCGGTATTGAGTTCATTCTTCAGCTTTTTCTAAGAAACGATGAATAACTTTTTTCTTTTGGCGACCTAAATGGTACGCTCCTACAATTCCTGACATCAATAATAGGCCACACAATTCAACTCCTATTACGTACGGGCCATACAAAGCCATGCCAACCGCTTTTGAATCGACTTCTTTATCCTGAAGTACTGTGGCATCGGAAGTAGTTAAAATATATGCCAACTCAATCAGGAGAATTGTACATAGTATAGCGGGTCCGATCCATACTTTTTTTGTCAACCACTTTTCTTCCTGCTCCACGGATTCCTGCTTCAGGTTCAGCATCATGATCACAAAAATGATCAACACGACAATAGCTCCGGCATACACGATGACTTCCAATGCGGCAATGAATGGCGCACCCAGTATATAGAACACAACGGCTATCGCCAGGAATGAAACCACCAGGTACAACAGGGCATGCACCATATTATATCTGGTGATTACCATGATGGTAGCTAAAATTGCAACTGCAGATGCTATGTAAAATGTTACGTTCATAAAAAACAAATCTCAAAAGACAAAAAACAAATATTCTTATGCACGCGATTCAGATTTAGTAATCATCGATGAAAATATTTTTAATAACTCCTCAGATTCCTGAACGACTCGTTTGTGCAATTCAAATCGATCTAACTCAACCGATAGGAGATTTAGCCAAAGTCTGCTTTCTTTTGCTTCCTTCCTGCAGATCTTTATTCTATAAATGAAATCTTTTTTACTTAATGACTCATTCGCTTCAATATAATTTGCTGCAACAGAACCTGATGATCGTACTAATTGCTTACCATCCTCCCTATTCGGAATATCCTTAAGTAAGGCTCTTACAAGTACCCGACAACCCTTGGCAAACTCTTTGGTTCTTTCCTCAAGGTCATAAGTTTTCTTTTTAATACTCTCCTTTTCCAGCACTGTATTCATCCTTATTTAGTTTGCTATTTGCCTTTTGATTTTTGAATTTTTATGGAAGCAGACTCTTTATATCAACTGGTGGCTCTTCATTTTCAGCCTCTCCTTTACCTTTTCCTCCGATGGCTATTCCGGCAACATTATAATAATTGTATCCAGGGTATTTACCTTGTCCGTCAATCAGTAAATCTTTTTTCTCGTATACAAGATTTTGGCGGTTGTATTCTCCCATTTCAAAATCAGGTATCAGTTGAATAGCGTATGTTGGGCAAGCTTCTTCGCAGTAGCCACAGAAAATGCAACGTGAGAAATTGATTCGGAAAAATTCGGGGTAACGCCTTCCGTTTTCATCTTCTGTTGCTTGTAACGATATACAATCTACCGGACATGCAGCAGCGCACAAATAACATCCTACACAACGCTCACCCATATCGGGATCACGTGTTAACACAATTCTCCCGCGCCACCGTGCCGGTAGTTTGATTTTTTCTTCCGGGTATTGAATGGTTTCACGTTTATGAAACATGTGCAAAAACGTGATCCACATACTTCGAATGATACTGAACATATTTTTCTTTTTCTAAAAGCCCATCTCTAAATCAATACCTAAACTTATTCTCCCTCATCCCCTTCCCCTCTCCCTAGGGAGAGGGGTGTCCGAAGAATGAGGACGGGGTGAGGGATTTAAAACGGAGCACCCTTCATCCATAAAATTATTGCTGCTGTGACGAGCACATTCAGCAAGGTTAACGGAAATAATATTTTCCATCCAAATTCCATCAGTTGATCATAACGTGGGCGCGGTAATGAAGCACGCAGCAAAATGAAAAGGCTAATGAAAGCAAACATTTTAATAACAAACCATACGATCGGTGGCAAGAAACCAGGTCCCAACCATCCGCCAAAGAATAAACACGTTACCATACATGATATAAGCATGATGCCGAGATACTCACCGACAAAAAATAATCCGAACTTCATTCCGGAGTATTCTGAGTGGAATCCTGCAATGATCTCACTCTCCGCTTCCGGAATGTCAAAAGGTAAACGGTGTGTTTCGGCAATGCCGGCAATTAAAAAGATTCCAAAACCTAAAAACTGCGGTACCACAAACCACATATTCCGCTGCGCCTCTATAATGTCAACCAGACTAAAAGAACCCACGGTTAACACAACTCCCATCATGGAAAGCCCCATGAATACTTCGTATGAAATCATTTGGGCGGCACCACGCATGGCACCCAGCAATGAATATTTATTGTTGGAGGCCCACCCTCCTAGAATAATGCTGTACGCACCCATCGAAGACATGGCAAGGAAAAACAGAATACCAATATTAAAATCAACTACAATAATACCCGGAGCGAACGGCACGATTACAAAACTCATTAACACGGTGATTACTACAATGGCTGGGGCAATCACAAAAACTTGCTTATCTGCAAAAGGTGGAATCCAATCTTCTTTAAAGAAAAGTTTAAGTGTGTCAGCCAATACAATCAATATACCAAACGGGCCCGCTCTGTTCGGACCGTACCGATCTTGCCAAAGCGCAAGCATTCTACGCTCAAGCCAGATAAGTCCCGGGGCGATGGTCAGCAATCCACCGAGTACACCGGCCACAATCAAAACATGGTTTGTTTGACCATCCATTCTTTAATACTCAAAAATTTTATACCCCATTCTCATTTTTTCAAAACTCCCCATGCCGGCAATTCAGAACGACTTGTTAATCCATATGGAATACCTGCTACCCCTACTGGCATTTCTGAACTGATCTGTACCGATAAGGAATAAGCTTGTTTCTCTACATCAAAATTTAATTTACTTCCTTCTTGTACACTTAGATTCTTTGCATCACTTTCACTGATCATTACATAAGGCTTTGGCACTCGTTGCGCAACTGATTTTGACTGCGCACTTAATTCATCTGATCCGAAAATATTATGAAGTGCTACAATCAATAGATGGCCAGCGGATTGTTTGAATGCTTCTGGCACACCACTAAAATATTCCAAGGCCGCATTGGTTGATGGTTCTAATAATCTTAGTCCGGGATCACCGCCCCGAAGTGCAGCCCCCACTTCTTCCTGATACTTGTTTACGGATTGAACAGAATTCCACCCGGGCGACCAGAAGAAAGGGATTGCCGAAGAGGGTGGTAATTCACGCGAGCCCTCCATGGTATACGACAAAGGCGAATCAGAATCTTCTGGTGGTTTGGGCTCACTCACATTAATGTTAGCAAGTATGGCAGTGCGACCACTGTAACGATGCGGTGCGCGTGGAATGCGTTGTCCTCCTGCCATTCTAAATTGTGGTGAAAGAGAAACGGTATCAACACCCTTTAGCAGAGGCTCATCTTTTGCAATTGCTTTCGTTATGTCTTCAAAATTTTTCCATTGACTCATTCTCGAATTACCTGCATTGGTACCCATGTACAACAACCATCGCCAGCTTTCCTGAATTACATCCGTTGATTCATAGATTTGGTAATACCGTTGCGCTCTGCCCTCATTGTTCACGATGGTGCCATCAGATTCTGCAAACGTTCCAGCAGGAATTACGAAGTGCGATTTCTTTGTTGTTGGATGAATGGAGTGATCAAGTACGATCACAGTTTTACACCTTTTCAAGAAATCATCTACTACTAAAGTATTTCCATGGCGGTATAGATCGTTTTCCATCACAATGACTGTATCAGCATGGCCGTTTAGTATTGCGTTGAATGCTGCATTGAGCCGTGCACCTCCCATCATGGCAAGACCGAGGGAATTACATTCAGGCATGGTAAGGACAATCCCCACTTTTTTATTTTTCTGATGCAATGCCCACGCAATATTGGCCGCAGCTTTCATCACCGAACGGCTTTCACTGGATGCTCCGGAAATAATCACAGGATTTTTAGCCTTCGATAATTCGTTGGCGATCTGTTTCGCGAGCGCATTTAATTCTTTGGAAAGATTTCCAGCATCCGACACGGATGGATCAATCAGATGCGCAACAGCAAATCCAAGTCTGGCGATATCATCGGGGGCTGCATGATACGTTTTCTCAGCAACGTCATCAAGCTTGGTTGTGTGAATAGAGGCGATGAAAAGCGGGCCTTTATTTTCTTGTATTAATTCTCGGGAGGCAGCATCGTGCCAGTTTGGAATATTAGCTTTTGCAACCTCTTCCATTGGCTGTTGCTTCACTGACTGACGTACAGCGAGTGCAAGCATTGGAGCTGTATTGGTGAGGTCCTCACCCAATACAAACACGGCATCCGCTTTCTCAACTTCTTTCATGGATGGTGTGCGAGCAGGACCGTCTTTCAGAATTTTAATAGCTAACTCAGCCAGATCGTGTTCGTTATCCGATACTCCGTGATAGAAGTGTTCTTCACCAACCAATGCCTTCAATGCGAAGTTAGATTGCAAAGAAGCGCGCGGAGAACCAATACCGATCACTTTTGCGCGCTTGAGTGATTTCGATATTTCACTTAACACTTTGGCGCGATCCACTACCTGTCCATTTAGTAGAGGTTGTTTAATTCTCGTTTCTGCATTGACAAATTCATACCCAAATCTTCCTCTATCACAAATAAAATAACCATTCACTTCTCCATGATAGCGGTTGGCAATCATGCGAAGCTCACCGTATCGTTCACCACCGATGATATTACAACCCAAACTGCAATGTTGGCACACCGAAGGCGCCATGGTAAGGTCCCACTTGCGAGTGTAGTGTTCTTTTAAGGTTTTATCCGTAAACACACCGGTCGGACAGACTTCAGAAAGGTTTCCACTAAACTCACTTTCCAGCACACCGTCTTCCGCTCTTCCAAAATAAACATTGCTACGCGATGCAAAGACATCGAGGTCATTACCACCTGCGTAATCCTTATAAAATCTCACGCAGCGGTAGCATTGTATACAACGATTCATCTCGTGATTGATGAACGGACCGAGATATTGATTTTTATGGGTGCGCTTTGTGAACCTGTAATCTCTATAATTATGCCCCGTCATGACGGTCATGTCTTGTAGATGACACGAACCCCCTTCATCGCAAATCGCGCAATCGTGCGGATGATTGGTCATCAACCATGCAATCACCATTTTACGAAACTCTTTCGATTCAATATCATTGATGGAGATGCGTTGATTATTCGTAACCGGTTCCATGCATGACATGACAATCCTGCCCTTCGCATCATTTTCGTCCTTGTAAATTTTAACAGCACACTGCCTGCACGCTCCCACTGAACCTAAAGCTGGATGCCAGCAGAAATATGGAAGGTCAAGCCCAAGCGTTAGGCAGGTCTCCAATAGATTTTTACCGGAGCTTATGTCGTAAGGTTTGTTATCGATATACAGTGTAGGCATAATTTCGGTAATCAGTGTTTGGTGTTCGGTAATCGGTTATGGTCTTGGTGATCTGATTGGTCGGCCTCCGTAATCGTCTTGCCACAAAAAGATTCAGCCTTGTTAATCATTGAATTCAACATTTTCCCGATTGAAGAATATCTGATTAAGATTCTCAACCTTTTCAGTTGAAAAATATGAGCAATCTGCAGTAGTTTCAATCCAATGTTGTGTTTCCAACTGTTCTGCATCCGAATCCGTCAACTTACTCACAAAATGCCTTTCATATTTTCTCTTTCCCCATGCTTGAGCTATTTGAGCCCCAATAGAGCGCGATGATCTCCTTACCTGATCGGTAAGTGAATACATCTCTTCTTTAGGAAATTTTTTGGATAACTCAAAAATCTCTTTCGACAATTCCCGTGCAAGTTTGTATACCTCCAAATCCCTAAAACTTTTTACGTATTCCATCCTATTATCTTAAAACCGATTACCGATCACATATTACCGATTACCAATTACGCGGTAACAGTTCGCACGGCTGTTTTTTGTCCTTTTTGTTCCTTAATATATTTCTCAAAATCCTTCCTGAAATACTTCAATGCACTCTGTAATGGCTCCATTGCTCCCGGAGCAAGTGCACAAAATGTCATACCAGGCCCCAGTAACTTCGTGTGAGCCTCCAGCATTTGGATGTCTCCCTTTCTTCCATCACGTTGATCAATCGAGTGTAATACTTTTTCAATCCATGGCAAACCTTCACGGCAAGGCGTACAAAATCCGCATGACTCCTGTGAGAAAAAGTGGATCAGGTTTTTTACAAATCCCACTACAGAAGTTTTATCATCCAATACGATCATCGTACCAGTTCCTAAACGACTTCCTACTGCAGCTACAGAGGGATAGTCCATCTTCACATCCAAATGTTCTTCTACCATAAAGTCAGTTGAAGCCCCTCCCGGCAATGCACCTCTGAACTTCAACCCGTCCTGCATTCCTCCTGCATGTACTTCCAATAATTCACGCATGGTCACTCCCATCGGTAATTCCCATAGTCCTGGCTTTTTCACTTTTCCGCTTACGCCATAGAGTTTTGTACCGGCATCATTAGTAAGACTTAATTTTTGGAACCAGTCGGCTCCGTTATTGATGATGTGAGGAATGCAACTCAGTGTCTCTACATTATTGACAATCGTAGGCCTTCCAAACAATCCGCTAATTTGTGGGAATGGCGGCTTCGCGCGAGGTGTTGCTCGCTTTCCTTCGAGTGAATTTAACAGCGCTGTTTCCTCTCCGCACATATATCGTCCAACGCCTGTGTGAAGATGCATTTCAAGATCGAAACCTGAACTCAAAATATTTTTTCCAAGATAGCCAGCTTCGTATGCTTCCTGTATTGCTTTTGTAATCGCAGTCGCAGCTGTTTTGTATGCCCAACGTAGGAATACAAATGATTGATCAGCTTGGATTGCAAAAGCAGATACAATCATCCCTTCAATAAGTTGATGCGGAGCGCTCTCTAATAGAAGCCTGTCTTTAAATGTACCAGGCTCCATCTCATCGGCATTTACAATGAGATATTTTGGCTTGGGCGCATCTAACGGAACAAAGCTCCATTTTAATCCCGTTAAGAAACCAGCACCACCCCTGCCTCTGAGGTTGGATTCTTTCACCAGTGCTTGCACAGCCTGAGGTGTCATCCCCTTCAGGATTTTCTTCAAAGACTGATACCCACCAACCTTCTCGTATTCATTGAGCGTGAGTGGTCGTTTGTCTTCGCGAATATGTCCTGTGAGCGGTTTTTCCATTTTTATTTATTTAAAAATACTTACCGTCATTGCGATGAAGCGAGGGATGGGTGCAAGAGCGAAGCAATCCTGAGTTCAGTGCGCCTAACTTCTGAATTGCTTCGTCCTCCCCCGATATTCATCTGGGTTCGCCCTTACAATGACGTGCTATTTATTGTTTTTTGTAACATCGGTTATTCATATTTTTTTAAAATATCATTCAACTGATCCAGTGTAATATTTCTCAAATTCCCTGGTCTGTGTCTTCACAGACCAGAATCGTTTTCGTTCTGTGCGGACACAGACCGAGGTTATCATTCGTATTTTTTTAAGATATCGTTCAGTTGATTCAACGTTATATTTCTGTACAAGTCATTGTCGATCATCATGGCAGGCGCACAATCACATGTGCCTAAACAAGGGTTTGGTAGCATGGTAAATCGATTGTCCACACTGGTCTCGCCTAATTTTATTCCTAATAGTTTTGTCAACTCATCGCGTAGGCATTCATAGCCCATTACCCAGCAACTTATGCTATCGCAAATCAAAATAATATGACGTCCTACCGGTCTTCTGAAAATAAGATTATAGAACGTAGCGACCGAGTCAAGTTCTTCTGTTGTCATTTCCATATACGCTGCAATGTCCTTCAGACTTTCATCCGATACCCACCTGCGGTGATTCTGCACAACCTTCAAGGCTTCAATACATGCGGCTTTCTTGTATGGAACTACGTGTATTGCGGCATCTATTTCTTTTATCTCTTCAGTAGTTAACATTTCCCATTTAGTAGTTAATCGTGAATCGTAAATCCGAAATCTGAAATTGTTTCATCTGTCAATATCTGCTAATACATAATCCATTGCGCCAAGAATACTCAACATATCGGCTACCGTATATCCTTTACTGATATAGGGCAACATCTGCATATGAGCAAACGATGGAGCACGTACCCTCATGCGGTACGGTGATGTGTTTCCATCACTAATCGCGTAATAACTGTTTGCTCCTTTTGTCGCTTCAATGCAACTCATTGCTTCACCCGAAGGCATAACGGGTCCCCAACTCACACCTAAAAAGTGTGTGATGAGTGTTTCGATATCCTTCATGGTGTGCTTCTTGATCGGTGGTGTAGTGAGCGGATGATCTGCTTTGTACTCTCCGGCTGGCATATTCTTCCAGCATTGTTCAATGATGCGCAGACTTTGTCTCATTTCCTCCACGCGAACAAGTGCCCTGTCATAACAGTCACCATTGTTTCCTATTGGCACTTCGAAATCAAATTTTTCGTAACCAGAGTACGGTTGCTTTTTCCGGAAATCCCACACCATGCCGCAAGCGCGCAAGCCTGCTCCTGTTACTCCCCAATCTATAGCCTCATCTTTGGTGAATATTCCGATGCCCACTGTTCTCGCTTTGAAGATGCTGTTCTTCATGACGAGGTTGTCATACTCTTTTAATCGTTTCGGGAAATAGTCAATGAAGTTTTTTACCAGCACATCCCAACCTTTCGGTAGATCTTGCGCCACTCCGCCAATGCGGAACCAATTTGGATGCATGCGTCCACCACATACAGCTTCTACAATATCAAATACACGTTCACGATCAGTGAACATATAGAACACGGGAGACAGTTGGCCTAGATCCTGTGCAAAAGTTCCATACCAAACCAAGTGACTCGCGATGCGGAACAACTCGCACATCATGATGCGAATTACTTTTACCCGCTCAGGAACCTGAATGCCCGCAAGTTTTTCGACTGCGAGGAGATAGGCTAAGTTGTTGTTTACACCTCCGAGGTAATCGACACGGTCTGTATAAGGAATGTATGTATGCCACGATTGACGCTCAGCCATTTTCTCTGCTCCGCGATGGTGAAATCCAATGTCCGGAACAGCATCTACAATATCTTCGCCATCAAGTTGAAGAATGATTCGAAGTACTCCATGTGTACCCGGGTGTTGCGGCCCGATGTTGAGGAACATGAAATCGGAATCATCACTCTGTGTTTGCATTCCCCACTCTTCTGGCTTGAATTGTAAGGAAGCTTGTTCACTGTCTTCTTTCTCATCGAATAATCGGAACGGACCCATTTCAGTAGCGCGCGCGGGGTGTTCTTTTCGTAAGGGATTGCCTTCCCAACTCTGCGGCATTAAAATTCTTGTCAGGTGTGGGTGGCCATCGAATTTAATTCCAAACATGTCGAACACTTCGCGTTCGTACCAATTGGCATTGGGCCATAGACTTGTGATGCTGGGTGCAGTTGGGTACTCGCCTTTCAGCGCAACTTTGAGTCGAATAAAATAATTTCGTTTGAAGGAAAGGAGGTGGTAGACAAGCGAGAAATCAGGTGAAGGATAATCAAGTTCTGCCTGGCCGGTAGGCAGGTCTTTTTTTCGGCTTCGTTCGTCAATGGCTGTGAGGTCGTAGAGTAACGGGAACGGCTCTGGAACTTCGGACTTAAGATATCGGAGTACCTCCCTCAAACGGTCCAACGGTAGCCACCAGGTGAGGATATCATCCTTGGTAGACTGAACGGTGAAGGTTGATTCACCGAATTTCAATCTTAAATGCTCCGTAAGACTTGCTTTGGTTTTCATAACATCTGCGACACCTAAATAAACATCCAGCCGTTACCTCTATTCGCTTCCTAACTCTTCATTCTTCTCTAATTCTTTCTTTAAAAACTATAAATTTTTATTTTAAAAGTAGGCAGTAAGCAATCGACAATAGGCAAATTCTAATCTATTGCCAATTGTCGTTTGCTTACTACCTACTTATTCCTTATCATATTTCATCCGGGGACTTGAGCGTTGTCATCTGCTTTCGCATCTCCGCCTTTGTGTCTTTCATTGAAATTTTTTCCGGTCTGATCACTCCTTGCTCACCAATGGCCCAACTCAAGGGCCTTTTTTCTTTACCAACACTTTTAGCTAATAACGTTAAGCCTTCCATAAAAGCATCGGGTCTGGGAGGGCATCCTGGCACATACACATCTACCGGCATAAACTTGTCCACGCCCTGCACTACACTATATATATCATACATGCCACCGGAGTTAGCGCAAGACCCCATCGAGATGACCCAACGCGGTTCCATCATTTGCTCGTACAGCCTTTTGATAATGGGCGCCATTTTTATAAACACCGTTCCAGCAATGATCATGACATCTGCTTCGCGCGGTGTACCACGGATAACTTCGGCACCAAAACGGGCTAAATCGTACTTGGGCGTCATACTTGTAGCCATTTCCACAAAGCAACACGACAAACCAAAATGAAAAGGCCACATGGAATTCTTTCTTCCCCACGCCAACAAATCCTGAACGGTACTCAGCACCATGCTCTGGCGAACGGCCTCTTCAAGAGAGCCCGTTCCTTTCATATCTACCACGGGTTCGTTTGGTTTCGTCAGTGTCCAATTCATTTTTTCTGGCCGGTTAGTTTCTTGTAAGCCTTCAATATCTTCTTTCCATCAGGGCCAAAATCCAATGCACCTACCCGCCACTCATATATAAGTACTACAATCAGCAGGATAATAAAAACCATTACGCCTGCATACCCATACCAACCCAACTCATGGAAGGCGATGGCCCAGGAGAAAATAAAGATAGTTTCCACGTCAAAAATGACGAAGAGCATAGCAATCAGATAAAATTGAGAGGAAAAACGGATGCGAGCGGAACCGTGGCTGAGAATGCCCCCTTCATACGGGTCATCGGTAGCGCGTTCTTTATGCCGCTGTCCCAGAAAATAAGAAAGCCCGATCATGATGCCTACTAAACTCAGTACGATTAATCCGTACAGGAAAAGTGGCCAGAGTGGGGCGCTATGTTCTGTTGGAGTATCCAACCCTCAGTTCAAGTAAATGGTAGAAATTTTTCTATAACGTATTGATTTCTAACTAACTATTATGATGTCCTGTAATGTAATGTTCAAGATCCTCTATAATCCCTTTTTGTTCTTCAATGATAAACCGCACAACATCACCAATGGATACCATTCCCATAATTTTGCCGTTATCTACCACAGGTAAGTGACGCACGTGTTTGTTGGTCATCACTTTCATACAATCATCAATGGTGCTATCGGAGGCCACTGTTAAGGGGTTTTCCGTCATGAGATCCTTGATCAGGGTGTCTTTTGATGATTTGCCTTTTAGGATGAGCTTCCTCGCGTAATCGCGTTCTGTAAAAATCCCCAGCAATTTCCCATCCTTATCAGTAATCATGAGACTACTGATATTTTTCTCCGACATCAATTCAATGGCGCTGTAAACGGAAATGGTGGGTTCAACAGAAAAGATTGCGCTTCCTTTGGCCTGTAAAATATTCCTTACTTTTCCCATAGTGTAAACGTTTGCATGAGATAATTTGAAGGTAATACTTTTTGCTGAAAATGCAAGTGAGGTTTATTTAGTCCTACTCGTCAAGTTAGTTTTTTTTGTTTTTGGCCTTCGACCTCACCCTTTCCAAAGGAATCCCTTTGGGAAAATCCCTCTCCAAAGGAGCTTAGCTATGCACACATCTTTAGAAGAATTGTTTTTTGCGTTTGTTTTCACCTCATCCCCAACCCTTCTCCAAAAGGAGAAGGGAGCAAATTCTC
>Ga0247727_10009464_pt1 | contig 17650 bp, 18 predicted proteins | sample WisWelCaveWW1625_FD_202498 | JGI IMG/M metagenome (GOLD analysis project Ga0247727, IMG submission 202498) | Biofilm microbial communities from Wishing Well Cave, Virginia, United States - WW16-25 | ecosystem: Environmental > Aquatic > Deep subsurface > Groundwater > Cave microbial mat | place...
ATGCATTTCGGCTTCCCATCATAATCATAAAAATCTTCTTGTGAAGAGACCTGGTCTCCACTACAGCCACTTTTGACCAGAAATCGACTCTCCCTCAGAGGAGAACTCACCGCAAAAATATTTTTTTTACCGCCCCAGTTGAGAAAGTCGGGTTAACTGCGCTTTGCAAAAGCGCAGCTACAGTCTCTGTGCGAGCCAATGGTTCACCCGCCCATCCGCCTTATCGGATTGAATGGCGGGCTGTCTTTACCGTGAGAGTGAATTTTTGTGGCTGGGGAGTTGTCCGGGTGATAGGTTTCAGATCATCCAATGAGTATGATGGCCGAAACAGGAACCGCTCGACGCAGCGCGTTTCACATCATGACCAAGCCGATTGGTCCGATTTGCAATCTCGATTGTAAATATTGTTTTTATCTCGAAAAGGAGAAGCTTTATCCGGAAAACGAGCGATTCCGCATGTCCAATGCAACCCTGGAAGAGTACGTTCGTCAATACATCGAGGCTCAGAGCGTCCCGGAGATCCATTTTGCATGGCAGGGGGGTGAACCGACATTGATGGGTGTGGAGTTCTTTCGCGAAGCCGTTCACTTCCAGGAGAAATATGCAAATGGAAAAAAAATTGCGAATGCCATTCAGACCAATGGCACGCTGCTGGATGATGAATGGTGTGAATTTCTCCACAAACACCATTTCCTGGTCGGACTGAGCATCGATGGTCCCCGCGAACTGCATGATGTTTATCGTGTGGATAAACAGCAAAAGCCCACCTTTGATGTCGTGATGCGAGGGTTGGATCTGTTGAGGAAGCACAGCGTGGAGTTCAATACGCTGACGGTGGTGAACCGCGCCAACTCGCAGCATCCACTCAAAGTATATCGTTTTTTAAAAGAAGTGGGCTCCGGCTTCATTCAATTCATTCCCTTGGTGGAACGCGCGCCGGACGAAACGGCAAAGGCCGAAGGTCTTTCCATGGCTGTCCCACCCATTCCCGGAGAGGAACCAGCCCGATCACCCGTGACATCATGGAGCCTGGAGTCCAAACAATACGGTGAATTTCTGGTGCAGATTTTCGATGAATGGGTCAGAAATGATGTCGGCCGGTTTTATGTCCAGATTTTCGATGTCACACTGGGCAATTGGATGGGAGAGGGTTCTGGTTTGTGTGTCTTTGCGGAAAAATGCGGTGGCGCGCTGGCGATGGAGCACAATGGCGATGTCTTTTCATGCGATCACTACGTTTATCCGCAATACAAGCTTGGGAATTTGATGAATCAATCACTGGGATCGCTGGTTAATTCCCCGGAGCAACAGAAGTTCGGTAACGACAAGTTTGATACGCTACCGAAGTACTGCCGCGAATGTGAGGTGCGGTTTCTGTGCAACGGGGAATGTCCCAAGCATCGGTTTATTCATACACCAGATGGTGAGCCAGGGCTTAACTATCTTTGCCCCGCGTACAAGCGCTTTTTCAAATATGTGGGACCTTACATGGAAACCATGGCGCGATTGCTCGATTCCAAACGTCCGCCTGCTGAGATCATGGGGATGATTGCGCGACAGGAAGTGGAAAAACACTGGCAGAATGTCGGGCGAAATAATACCTGTCCTTGTGGAAGCGGAAAGAAGTACAAGAATTGCTGTGGACCGAAGGATAAACGCGCTTCAGCCCAAAGTCGGTCCCTGAGATGAGATTCTTTCATGAAAGGACAGGTTATCACAAAGGTAATTGGTCCAGAGAGGTTTGAAACGGCTTTACGCCGTTTTGATGAGGAAAACGCGAAGGATCCAAACATGGAGAAGTGCAGTGACGTGGATCATCCGCGCGAGCTCCTGTATGCACAGCGATTGACAGAGTGGGTGACCAGACTTTCTCCCCGGGCGTCCGAGGCGCTTCGACTCGCCGCCCGGTGTCAGCATATTTGCCGTTGGATGATTCCAAGAAGTTCCCATGAAATGACGCGCTCGGGATATCTGCGATGGCGGAATGATCTCAAACAATTCCATGCAGAAAAATCAGGCGAAATTCTCCGTGAGGCTGGCTATCCCGAAGATGTGATCAGGGAAGTTCAGAGTTTGAATCTCAAAAAAACCTTCCCAAAGGATCCGGAAGCGCGGGTTTTGGAGGACGCGCTTTGTCTGGTCTTTTTGCAATACCAGTTCGCCGAACTCCTGGATCGCACGGATGAGGCGAAGATGATTGGCATTCTCCAGAAAACATGGAAGAAGATGACACCTGAGGCTCAAGCGCATGCATTACGATTGCCATTCAGCTCAAAAGAAAAGGCGTTGGTTGATCGAGCGTTGGGATGATTTTCCCATCGGGTGTAATGTGTTGTAGGGGCGTGATGAATCACGCCCCTACGAACGCATCGATAACAAAGGTTTGTTATCAAATTGGCATTGTCGGGTTTGCATACGCACCGGCATTGCAATTCATGAAAGGAATGCTATCCTCCACGTTCATGCCGTTTGACATCCAGAGTCTGATTCACGCGCGATTGGGCGAAAATTATGATTTGCATGATCGCTATGTGAATCGCGCGTTTGTAAAGGTGCTTCGAACGATCGGTTTCGACAGGGTATATGCGCGCGCGCAGGGCGCTTATCTCTACGATCAGGATGGGATGGATTATCTCGACAGCCTTGGTGGATATGGCGCGTTGAACATAGGGCGCAATCATCCAGTGGTGAAAAAAGCGCTTGCCGATCTGCTTGCGCTCGACATGCCAAACATGGTGCAGATGGATTGCTCGCTTCTCAGCGGCATCCTGGCCGAAGCCCTTGTCAAACGATCGCCACCCCATCTGAACGCGGTATTTCTTTGTAATTCCGGCACCGAAGCGGTGGAAGGCGCAATCAAATTCGCGCGGTGCGCCACAGGGCGTGAAAAGTTTCTCTATTGCAGTGGCGCCTTTCACGGTTTGACCACAGGAGCGCTTGCGTTGAACGGCAGTTCCATGTTCCGTGAGGGCTTTGGCACGCTGTTGCCGGGTAATGCCATTACTCTGGATGATTTTGATGGATTGGAACGGGAACTGGCCACAGGGGAATACGCGGGATTTATCTTAGAGCCAGTCCAGGGCAAAGGGGTATATTATCCCGAAAGCGATCTGTTCTGGCCACGTGCCCAGGAGCTTTGTCGCAAATTCGGCACTCTTCTCATTGCCGATGAGGTGCAGACGGGTCTGGGCCGTACCGGACGATTTTATGGGTTTGAACATTGGGCGCTGGAACCCGATATCGTGCCTCTGGCCAAAAGCCTCAGCGGAGGGCTGGTCCCCTGCGGAGCCATTCTCACCCGACGGGGGATCTACGATAAAATCTTCAGTCGAATGGATCGATGCGTGGTGCATTCCACCACTTTTGGACGGAATAATCTGGCAATGACGACCGCTCTGGCAACGCTGCAGGTCATGGACGATGAGCATGTCATCGAAAATTCCGAGCGTATGGGCAAGGCTCTCGCTGATGGACTGCGGGCGTTGATGGACAAGCACGAGTTCATCCACGAGGTGCGTGGCAAGGGGCTGATGCTGGCGGTTGAATTTTCGGAACCGAAGTCGCTCAGGTTGCGCGCTGCATGGAAGCTCATCGAAGCAGCGGGCAAAGGGCTTTTTGCGCAGATGGTGGTGATTCCAATGTTCAAAAAACACCGGATCCTTACCCAGGTCGCGGGTCATCACATGGATGTGATTAAAATAACGCCTCCGCTCATCATCGGCCAAAAGGAGGTGGATCGCATGATTGCAGGTTTTGATCAGACACTGGCCGATTGCTATAAATTCCCCGGCGCGATGTGGGACATGGGTGCAAATCTTGTTCGCGCCTCACTTGCGGCCCGAAAAGCGGCATGAAAGCGAAAAGTGCATCGAGGTCACGTTCCAGTACATGGAAACGGAAAAGAGCCTCTGCTTCTCATCGGTCAAAGGGAGGGCCAAAGAGGGGCCTTGTCCCCGTGGACAAAACGAGTGGGGAGGAGGCTTCTGAAAATGTCCAGTTTGGGAAAATGCGCACCGCGATGCATGGACCTGTGGGGCTCAAGACCAAGATTGTCTATGAGTCCCGGGGACTCAAAAAGAAAATGGTGGTCTATTCCCAGGATACGCGCGATGAGATTCTCAAAAAGGCAAAAGAGTATCTGGATATCATCACGGGACGGAAGAAACTCACCATGAAGGTGAAGAAGGAGATTATCCGGCGAACTCTGGAAAACTTCGACAGCTTTTATAATCGCGGATTTCTGACATACCGCAAGAGCGTGGCTGAAGCCAAGGATTTCGCTTCGCTGGAATGGGAGGGACGTGGGTCCATCATGCGCGACCTCCTTGGTCGTGAATACATCGATTGTCTGGGCGGATATGGAATCTATAACAACGGCATGTGTCACCCGACGGTTGTTGAGGCCGTGCGTGCGCAGGTGACGCGCATGCCGCTTTCATCCCAGGAACTTCTCGATCCTCTCCGTGGAGCGCTGGCTGAACTGTTGGGAGAACTTGCGCCCGGGGATCTTCAGGAATGTTTTTTTATCAACAACGGCACAGATGCTGTGGAGGGCGCGCTCAAGCTTGCGCGAGTGCATACCAAACGCGTCGGATTCATCTCGGCGGTAAATGGCTTCCATGGCAAGAGCATGGGTTCGCTCTCTGTCATGGGCAAGCACACGTATCGTCGCCCCTTTGAACCACTGCTGCCGGAAATTCATTTTGTGCCGTTTGGTGATTCCAAGGCTCTGGAGGATGAATTCAACAAACTTGCTGCCGTGGGGGATGATGCGGCGGCGCTGATCCTGGAGCCGGTTCAAGGGGAGGCCGGCGCCATCGTGCCGCCCCCGGATTATCTGCCAGCGGCGCGTCGTCTCTGTACGAAATATGGCACACTGCTGATTCTGGATGAAGTGCAGACCGGTTTTGGTCGCACCGGTAAAATTTTCGCCTGCGAACACTGGAATGTGGTGCCGGACATCATGTGCCTTGGCAAAAGTATTGGAGGCGGTGTGATGCCGCTTTCCGCTTTCATGGGGAATTCTGAAATCTGGAAGGCCCTGGAGGAGAATCCCTTCATCCACAGCTCGACCTTTGGTGGCAATCCGCTCGCCTGCGCGGCCGGCATCGCTGCCATTCATGTGATGCTTGACGAGAAACTCCATGAACAGGCGGCTGAGAAGGGACAATTCCTGATGAAGCGCCTGCAGAAATTAAGAGACCGATTTTCGAAAATCCTGGTTGATGTTCATGGTTTAGGACTGCTGATCGGCATGGATTTTGGAACCGACGAAGTCGGCTACCAGGTGGCGGCGGGTCTTTTCAAAAGGGGTGTTTTGGTGGCAGGCACGCTCATCAGCTCCAGGACCATTCGCATCGAGCCCGCGCTCAACATCACTTACGATCAGTTATACGTGGTGCTCGAAAAGTTTGAAGACGTGCTCAAGGAAGTTGCCAGAGGTTGATGAATATCAATCGCATCGACCACTGTTTTAATGCATTGCGGGTAGCAAAGCGAAAGGCATTTGTCGCCTACATTACAGCCGGTGATCCGGATCTTCGTACGACCGGAAAATTGGTTTGCTCCCTGGAGCATGCAGGGGTGGATATTCTGGAACTGGGTGTGCCATTTTCCGATCCATTGGCTGATGGCGTGGTGAATCAACTGGCTGCCGACCGCGCTCTAAGATCGGGCACCACATTAAGGGGAATCCTCACAATGGTCTCGCATCTGCGTCGTACGGGATGCCGGATGCCGCTGGTTCTTTTCACCTACTTTAATCCCATCCATCGTCACGGTCTTGAGCGGTTTGTGCGGGATGCGGCCCGCGCCGGTGTAGATGGTGTTTTGAATCTGGACCTTCCACCGGAGGAATCTGCTGTGTATGCAACGCTGATGAAAAGGGTGGGGATTCACCCGATCTATCTGATTGCTCCGACCACATCATCTTCTCGAATGGCCGCCATTGCCAGACTTGTACGGGGATTCATTTACTATGTTTCGCAGGAAGGAGTCACAGGCATGCGGAAGAATCTTGCCGGGGGGATCAACTCCCGGATTCGTGAGATACGTCGCCACACCCGGATGCCGATTGTGGTTGGTTTTGGTATTTCAACGCCGCAACAAGTGCGTCAGGCAGCGAACATGGCCGACGGTTGTGTGGTCGGAAGCGCCATTGTGCATCGAATCGCAGAAATTGGACGGAAGGCTTCGCTGGTTTCTCAAATCAACCGGTTTGTTAAATCACTTGCCAGGCCGTTGCAGAAGAAGGGGACGAGATGGAACCGGAATGGAAAATATTCAACATGATGGAATGGTTGAAAGTTGCAACTGAGCCGTCTGTTGTATGGCGAGCATTGAAGTGCGCTGTGATCGTGGGCGCCATATTGATTATGATCAATTATGGGGATGTGATTTTGGATGGAGACATCAATGCCACACGGCTTTTAAAAATGGGGCTTACTGTGATCGTGCCATATTTTGTGTCCACAGCCTCCAGTGTGAGCGCGATTCGGAAGTTCCACGACAAAAACTGAGATGACAGAAGACTCTGCTGGCAAAAATTTCTGCGGTTGAAATTCAAATAATGGTTGGTTTCGTGCTGGAAAATGTATAAAAAGGTTTTCATATGATCGAATCGACTGTTGAAAAATCGACGTGCGATCCACATGCCGAAAGGATGAAGCGCGTGCTGGACTGCGTACTTTTCGGTCCGGGAACGCTCGATGCTTCCATCAGGAAAGCGGCTGCCGCCGGGAAGGGTGTGCCGGAAATTCTGGCGTCCTACGTGCAGAAGGTTCAAAAAAATTCCTACAAGGTTGTGGATCGGGATATTGAGGCTCTGCGGCAGGCTGGTTATTCAGAAGATCAAATTTTCGAACTCACCGTCAGTGCAGCTCTTGGCGCGGGATGGTCGCGTGTCGAAGCCGGGCTGAAAGCTGTATGCGAAGGAGGTTCATGATGAGGCTTCAAATCCTTGAAACCGGTCACCGGCCGGCGGAAAAACTGAAACTGGAACAGTGGAGCGCCGCCCACAACGGCATGAAACCGCCTGGTACCGTAAAAACATTGCAGTACCGGCCGGAATTTCTTGGAAAGGCGTTTTCTGATTTGTTTGCAGATGTCATGCTTGGTCCATCGAAGTGGACGGAGGGTGAACGCGAAATTTTTGCCACGTTTGTATCACGTCAAAATCTTTGTCCTTACTGAACGGGATCGCACGGGGCGGTCGCCTCGGGATTATTCGGTTCAGAAATTACAAAGGAGATGTGGGACAACTGGACGACGGCGCCATTCAGTAAACAGGTTCGCGCCATGCTCACTTTTTTACATAAATTGAGCCATACGCCGGACGAGGCAAAGCCCGGGGATGTACAGCCATTGCACGCGGTGGGTGTCAATGATGATATGATCATCGATGCGCTCTATGTCAGCTTGCTATTGCACACGATGAATCGCATTTCGAATGCGCTTGATTTTGAGGTTTTCTCGACGGAGGACTTCGCTCGAAAGGCGGAAACAAGGGTGCAGTTGGGAGGGGCGAAAACTGCGACAGGTTTTTAATCCGCAGATAATAAGCACGCAACCTGCAGTTGATCGTCCGGCCAAAGTCTGTTAACCAAGAGGTGTCATGGCCTCTACCATATCATCTCACTTTCATGCTCTGATCATGGCGGGTGGAAAAGGGGAGCGCTTTTGGCCATGGAGTCGAGAAAATCGGCCCAAGCAGCTCCTGCCTCTTTTGGGTAAAAAAACCATGATTGAAATGACAGTGGACCGTTTGCTGCCATTGATTCCAAAGCAGCAGATCTGGATTGTGACGAATGCCAAACAGGCCCGGCAAATGTCACGTCATATGCCGGGTTTCTCAAAATCCAATTTCGTTGTCGAGCCGGTAGGGCGCGATTCAGCGGGCGCCGTGATGCTCGGTTGCGCAATGATTGCCCGTGAGGATCCACAAGCCGTGATGGCCCTGCTGCCGGCAGATCATCTGATTCCAACCGTCAAAACGTATTTGAAAATTTTGCATGGAGCTTTTGAAGTTGCAATGCGTGAGCGTGTACTGGTTACGATCGGCATCAAACCCAGGGAGCCGAGTTCGGCTTATGGATATATCGAGAGAGGAGAAAAAACCGGCAACCTGCGTTCGACCGTCAGCATGTTTCGAGTTCAACGGTTCTTGGAAAAACCCGACCCGCAAACAGCCTGTGAGTTGGTGAAATCAGAAAGATTTTATTGGAATTCAGGTATGTTTGTCTGGTCGGCCCGGGCCATTGAAGATGCCTTTAAACAACATTCGTCCGTTCATGCGCAAGGCTGGAAGGCGCTGCAGAAAAACCCGCGGAGATACCTGGCAAAGGGTTTTTCTGCGTTGCCGACAATTTCGATTGATTATGCAGTCATGGAGAAAGCCCGGAATATCCGGGTGGTGGAGGGGGCTTTTGATTGGGATGATGTGGGCTCGTGGGGGGCACTCTACCATCATATGCCTCATGATATATGTGGCAACGCCTCGCAGGGCAACGTTGTGCTGGAGGACAGTCAGGGGTGCCTTGTGCTGGGGGGTGGGAAAGTCATCGCAGCGCTTGGCATTCAGGACCTTGTGGTTATCCAGACAGATGATGCCCTTCTTATTTGTCGCCGTGATGCTGCGGGACGATTAAAGGATTTGGTTAAAAAACTGCCTCCTGCGATGCGATAAACACTCATGGTGTCCGCAGCTTCAGCACCGAAGATTCTGGAAAACCTGATTCAGCAGGCCGAAGACGCAGGCGCAAGTGATATCCACCTGCAGATGGCAGGAAAGTCGGTTCAAGTGGCATTCCGCTTGGATGGTGTGATAACGCCCGTCTCTGAATTATCGCCGGAGGTGGCGGAACGAGTTCTTGGTCGTATCAAGTTTCTTGCCCATCTGAAAACTTACCAGACGTCATTGCCACAGGATGGCCGGATCGAGAAGACGGACATTCTCTCGCGGAGCGATGTGCGGGTGGCAACCTACCCGACGGTAACAGGAGAAAAGATTGTCCTCAGACTGTTTACCAACTCGACAGCAAAATCATTGAGTGAGTTGGGATTTCCACCGGAAATCTGTGCGGAGCTGGAGCGATTTCTGAAGCAAACTGCCGGCATGCTGTTGTTGACAGGTCCTGCAGGAAGCGGAAAGACAACCACGATCTACGCCTGCCTTCGCTACCTGGCAGAGCTTGGCGGACGGCATATCATCACGGTGGAAGATCCCGTGGAACAGATTATCCCAAAGATCATGCAGACCGAAGTCAGCGAAGCTCGTGGACTGACCTTTTCCAAGGCAGCGCGCCATCTGTTAAGACAGGATCCACAGGTGCTGGTGATTGGAGAAATCCGAGATGAAGAGACCGCGAATATTGCCGTGCGTGCCGCGCTGACCGGCCACATGGTGATTTCGACATTGCACGCGGGATCCTGCAAGGGAGTTTTCGAACGATTGCTGGTGATGTGCCCGGATCGTTACGCGGTTGTTTCCGTGGTACAGTTGGTTTTGAATCAGCGTTTGATTCGCCGTTTCTGTCAGGAATGCAAGGGGACAGGCTGCAAAAGTTGTCTGCAAAGTGGCTATAAGGGCTGTGTTCCGCTTGTTGAGTGGCTCAGAATGGATGAATCACTGCGAAAACAAATTCACGAGAAGGGCTCAGAGGGGATCACACCCCAGCGATCTCTTGAGAAATCAGTGCGTGAGCTTTTGAAGCGAAAGATGTCCAATAAGTTGGAGTGTCAAAGGGTATTCGGATCATGAAATTTGACGAATTCGCGTTTCTGAATCAACAACTGGCGGGCATGCTCAAATCTGGTATTCCGTTGGAAGGCGGACTGCGACAGTTATGTTCCACCATGAAACGCGGTGGATATAAGACTGAATTCCAGCAGTTGGAAAAGGATCTGGCCAGCGGAATTCCTCTACGGGAGGCGCTTGTGGAACGAAAACTGCCTCCATTTTATATCAGGATGGTCCAGGTGGGTATTCAAGGTCAGAACCTGTCCGGGATGCTGCTGATGCTGGCTGACTACTATAACAAACTCAGTTCCATCTGGATACGGTTGAAAGGTTTGATGGTCTACCCAATCATCATTGTGATATCCATGTTGGGTTTGTACCTGTTCATAACTTTCTTTTACACAAGCATAGTCAAAGCAGCGCTTGTTGATCTACTGGAAGGATGGACAATGCCTGATATTGCTTTCGTAAATACAGGGACGCCGTTGATCATCTTTACTTTTCTTGCTGCCATGGCAGGTGGAGCACTGGTAATTCCTGCGATACGACGTTTTCTACGATGGCGGCTGCCTCCGTTCAAAGAGGCCGGACTTTCCCAGCTGGCTGCGAGTATGGAATTGATGCTGAAGGGAGGTTGCACTTTGAGTGAGGCCATTGGTCTGCTGGAACAGTTGGAGGAGGGCACATCCGCGGGTGAAGAATTGGCGCAGTGGCAAGCCGAGCACTCAAGTGGTCAGGCCAGATTTGCTGATTTTGCGAAACCGGGCAGGGTGTTTCCGCCCTTATTTATCTGGCTGGTTGCCAACACCGGTGAAAACCTGGCAGAAGGTTTCAAGCGGGCGGCGGAGATTTATCATGGCCGTGCCCTGCACAGGACGGAGATGTTGCTTTATGTTGCGTTGCCACTTTCCATCCTGGGATTGGGCATCATGATTACGTTTCAGATGTATTCCATCGTCCTTGTGTTTGTGAAGATTATAACCGTTTTAGGCACTACCGGCTGAACCATGACTGAATTCTGGTCAATGCTTGCGTCCATCGGTCTGCAGCCAGATTTTCTGGCTGCTTCGGATTGGCTCACGAAGGCGGTTGATTTGATCGAGCAATGGTTTGAGAGCTTCATGTCGTGGATCAGGGGTTCTTCGCCGTCAAACACATCCTTTTCAGCGAATGCAAAATACCTGTTCTTCTACTTTCTGTTGCTGGTGTTCTGTGGGGGACAGCTCTGGCTTCTTTATCTCCTGGTTAGTTTCCCTTTGCGTCGACAGGAGCGTGCACGACTGTTTTTGGATTTGTTGGAGGCCGGTTTGAAAGAAGGGCGAAGCGTCGAAAATACCATCATTTCTCTTTCCAACAGTCGCGACCGGACCCTGGGAATCTGGTTTCACTTGTTGGCGGCTTATCTGGAATCGGGGTTGACCTTCATTGAGGGCTTGAAAAAAGTTCCTCGCCTTCTGCCTCGAGCGGTCGCGGCAATGCTCGAAGCAGGGGTCCAGATTGGTGATATTGGTAAAGTCCTGCCCGCCAGTCGAAAATTATTGACGGATGGAAATTCCCGGGTTCGTGTGGCGATGAACCATATGATTGTGCTGATTATCTCGAGTTCAGCATTAAACATCTGGCTTTTTTTGTCCGGTCGAATTTTAGGGCATTTAAGAGTAATCGTTTGGGACGTCGGTAATGATTTTCCCATTGTAGCCGGATTTCCAGTGTTGGTCCGTGTCGTTTTCGATCACAGTTCAGCGGTCACCATTATTCTGTGGAGTTTGACTATTTTTCTATGGCTGAGTCTGTTCCTGTATGCTGGTGGGCAACACTGGATTCCAGGTTTTTTGAAGCTGTTTTTGAAGCCATGGAGTGATCGGATTTTCTTCCGATTACTCTGGTGTCGCAAGCGATTGCAGCGCGATTTTTCATCCATCCTGGCCATTCTGCTGGATGCGGAGGTGCCGGAGGAGCGGGCTGTTATGCTTGCGGCTCAGGGGACAGGTAATGGCATGTTGATTCGACGTGCCGGTGTGGCTGTGGAGGAGTTGCGGCAGGGAATGACATTGACGCAGGTCATGCGGCATTTTGATGACACGGGTGAATTTCAATGGCGCCTTACAAATGTGTTTCATGTCAGAACCGGTTTTTTGGAAGCACTGTCCGGTTGGCATGAAGTCCTGGATGCCCAGGCATTTCAGGGAGAACAAGCGGCCTCACAAATCATGACGACTTTTCTTGTGCTGTTAAATGGGGTCATGATTGGGTTGATTGCGGCAGGAGTATTTCAACTCCTTATTTTCGTTATTCAAAGGGAAACGTTATGGTAAGCGGGCAGAAAAGTGCGGGTTCAAAAAGGCGGATGGCCGGATCGATAATGATCGAGCTTGTCTTTGCGATCGGGATTCTTGCGTTGGCCGTGGTTCCGCTCGGATTTTTTCTCGTTCAGGAACAAACGTTGTGTCGCACTTATTATCAACGGGCAGTCGCGATGGAAATTGTTGATGGTGAAATGGAGATTCTTGCAGCTGGTGAATGGAGAAAATTCAAGGGTGGATCACAGAATTATTCCGTTAAGGCGGAATCCGCAAAAAACCTGCCGCCGGGACACTTCACCCTCCGCGTGGAGGGTGAGCGAATGCAATTGGAATGGATACCGACCAATCCAGGTAAAAGCGGAAAGGTTTCTCGAGAAATCCTGATGCCATGAAAACACGTCCAGACGCACGTGGAATAGCGCTGGTTGAGTGCCTTGTCTATTTTGCTGTGACGAGCATTATCATGGGGCTTGCATTAGAGGCCTTTTTTCGCTGTCAGACCAACTCCAGGGATTTGGGCAGAAACGTAAACGACATGGCTCGGGTTCTGCAGGCAGGGGAGACGTGGCGGCAGGATATTCGGAGCGCGACCGGACAACCAAAAGCAGTCAGAGGCAAAGCCGGACCTGAGTTGCATATTCCACAGGAAGACGGAGAGGCGGTTTATCTGTTCTCAAAGGAAACCATTTGGCGCAAGACCGTTAAAAATCGGATGCCGTCTGTTTTTTTACAGGGAGTGAAAGCTTCTGATATGATCATGGATAAGCGGGAGGAGGTGACTTCCTGGCGTTGGGAAGTGGAGTTGATCAGCATACAGAAGACAGTGCGAATTTGTCCGATGTTTACATTTCAGGCTGTGGCCAACATTCAATCATGAACAATTTTCTGAATCATGTTAGTAGGAGAAAGAGAGGTGAACGCGGATTTGCTTCGCTGATTGTCCTGGTGTTGCTGGCAATCATGGTGATGTATGTCATTAACAACGGTGTGGTTTTAAATCAGTTGCGACAAAATCTTCGATTGATTGAGCAACGACAGCAAAAGAAATTCAAAAAGCCGGCTGATGCCCACCTTCGTTCTTCGAAAGGCGAAGAACTTCGGCGAGGCTCGTCCGTCGCCATTCACCACCCCAGATGGGGTGGTTCATCCCCGCCATTCCGTGCGAGGTTTTCTGGCGAAGGCGAGGAAAAGGATTCGAGTGAATAAAATTCAGGTGATTGAGAATTCACTGCGCTGTTTCAGATACAGCTTGTGGAGTTTTGTTATTCCATGGCTTGGAATTCCACTGGCCGTATGGGCGTTGGTTCTCCACAACCGAATCATGGCAGCAACAGGGGAGGGCTGGGATTGGAATCCCGCGCATAGATATCTGTGGTGGGCCTTTTTTCTTTCGTGTTTGAGGCTCGTCGTTGCCCTGCTGATTTTGGTGGTGGGATTTGTCATTTATCTTGTCTCATCCGATTCCTGACACCTTCAATCTTTAAGCTGTATTTCTCACCAACCTTGAGAAAGACGGCGTGCTCTCCCACCAGATGTCGTAATTCGTGAATGAGTTGTTCGTCCGGTCGCACATGGAACTCATTGGCCGTGCTCATATAGATCACCTCGCCGCTGGCCTGTTCCATACACAGGAGAACAGGTAGTGAGCCAGGGTAGCGCTTCAGCAAATCACGCACCTGTTCAAGATGATCCACGCCAAAGCGGTTGTTCGGGATATGGAGATGAACAGCCTTCGTAAATCGTCCGGCCGCTTCGTCCAGCGGGAAAATATCCGTGGCAATCATCTTGGGTTTCTCTTCCCGCTTGTCCACGCGTCCACACACAAGGACCGCTTTTTCGGGTCCGAGACATCCATGCGCCTTTTCGTAAATATCGGTGTAAACCAAAATCTCCACGTCCCCATCCAGATCTTCCACTTTCAGGATGGCCCATGGGCGGTTATCCTTTTTGCTGAGTTTTTTCTGGAATGAAGTGATGATTCCACCCAGACGCGTGTCGGCTGAGTCTTCAAGTTCGCCGAGGTGAGAAGTTGATTTGAGCTCAAAAAGTTTCAGAGTGGATGCGTAGTGAGTCAATGGATGGCCGGACACATAAAACCCCAGCAGCTCCTTCTCGAAGGCAAGAAGTTCGTTTTGATGCCATTCCGGGACGGGCGCTCCTGGGTCGGTCTCAGCCTGTTGGGCCGAGCTGTCTTCGCTGAACAATGCAGTCTGTCCGCGCGTGCGGTCTGATTGAAGTGAGGATCCAAGCGAAAGAGAGCGGTCGATCAATTCAAAATTATGCCGGCGCGTGAGCCTAGTGAAGTCAAACGCTCCTGATTTGACCAGGCTTTCAAGGACGCGTTTGTTGACGAGGCGGCTGTCCAGCCGGGTGCAAAAGTCGAAGATGTTTTTGAACGGGCCGCCATTTTTGCGCTCGGAGATGATGGTCTCCACAGCGCTGCCGCCCACATTTTTGATCGCAGCAAGGCCGAACCGGATCTGGTGATCATCTACGACAGTGAAGAGATGCTCCGATTCATTGATGTTGGGAGGCAGCACTTCGATGTCCATTTCGCGGCAATCATTGATATATTCAGTGGCCTTATCCTTGTCATTCAACTCGTTCGAAAGAGCAGCCGCCATGAATTCAACGGTGTAATTGGCCTTCAGATAAGCCGTCTGGTAGGTGATAAGGCCGTAGGCTGCCGAGTGAGACTTGTTGAAACCATAGCCCGCAAACTTCTCAAGCAGGTCGAAGATTTTTTCAGCCTTGTCACGGGGAATACGGTTTTTATCATGGCAACCTTTGACGAAGGCCTGCCGTTGTTGCGCCATTTCCTCGATTTTCTTTTTTCCCATGGCGCGACGGAGTATATCCGCGGCGCCGAGAGAAAAGCCGGCAAGAGCGCTGGCCGCCTGCATCACCTGTTCCTGGTAGATCATCATTCCGTAGGTTTCCTTGCAGATGTCTTCGAGGAGAGGATGATCGTAATGAATGGGGACCTGGCCGTTTTTACGTCGCACATACTCTGGAATCAGATCCATGGGGCCGGGCCGGAACAGCGCGATGATGGCAAAAATATCCTCAAGACAGGTGACACCGAACTTGCGCGCCAGATCGCGCATGCCCGGACTTTCCAGTTGGAAGATCGCCGTGGTGTCGGCTCGATTGAGGAGGTCAAATGCTTTTTGGTCCGCAAGATGGAACTTGTCAGGATCGAGTCGTTTGCCCCGGCGCTTTTCAATCAGATCGAGAGCATCTTGAATGACTGTCAGCGTTTTCAATCCCAGAAAATCCATCTTCAGCAGGTTCAATATTCCGAGGGCCTCCATGGAATACTGGGTGACGACGGCCTCGTTTTTATCACGTGCGAGTGGAACAAAGCGGTAAAGTGGTTCACCGCAGATCACAACGCCGGCGGCATGAACCGAGCTTTGGCGCGAAAGACCTTCCAGGGTTTTGGCAGTTTCGATTAATTCGGCGAGAACTTCACTGTTTCGAACCGCTTTTTTCAGGTCGGGATTGATGGTCATCGCCTTGTCGAGTGTCATTTTCAACTCGTTCGGGATCATCTTGGCGAGACGATCAACCTCCCCGTAGGGGAGGCCCATCACCCGACCGACATCGCGGACAACGGCCTTGGCGCCCATGGTGCCGAAGGTGATGATCTGGGCCACATTTTCAGCTCCATACTTTTTGCGGACGTACTCGATTACTTCCGGTCGGCGGTTATAGCAGAAATCGATATCAATGTCGGGAGGACTGATGCGTTCGGGATTGAGGAAACGCTCGAAAAGCAGGTGATAACGCAGAGGGTCAATGTTGGTGATGCCCAGCGCATAGGCCACCAGGCTGCCCGCCGCTGAACCGCGTCCGGGGCCGACCGGAATCCCCTGGCTTTTGGCGTAACGGATGAAATCCCAGACAATCAGGAAATAACTGAGAAACCCTGTTTTCTCCATGACATGCAGTTCGAGGTTCAGCCGGCTCAAAATATTCTTTTGTTCCGGGGTGGGGGATTTTGTATGTGGGTCAAAGCCGAAACGCTGGTGAACACCGTTCATGGCCAGCTCGCGCAAAAGTTCAGCGCGGGCTTTGCCCTCCGGCGGCTCAAAGGAAGGATAGCGGCTGGTTTTGAAGTCGATCAGCAGATTGCAACGCTCCGCAATCTCCAGCGTGTTTTGAAGCGCCTCGGGATACTCGCCCAACGCCGCCTGCATTTCGGCGAAAGTTTTGTAGTAAAATTCCTGGGTTGCATAACGTTTGCGTTTGCCATCATCCAGCAGGGAGGCGGTTCCGATGCAAATCAGTGCGTCATGCGCGTGCGCATGTGATTTTTCGAGATAGTGCACATCGTTGGTTGCCACCAGCTTGACTGCGTGTTTCTTTGCAATGGCTGCGATTTCGGGATTCACCTGGCGTTGGGCATCGATTCCATGATTTTGGATTTCCAGGTAAAAACGATCGCCAAAAAGGTCCTTGCAGAAGCGGACAAAATCGATCGCCTTCTCTTTTTGTCCGTTCATGAGATTGCAGGCAACCTCTCCTTTCAGACAGGCGGATGTTGCAATCAATCCATGATGGTGCTGGACAAGAAGATCACGGTCGATTCGTGGCCGGTAATAAAAGCCGGTCAAATGTGCTTCGGTGGCCAGCTTGAGGAGATTGCGGTAGCCTGTTTCATCCTGTGCCAGCAGGAGAAAGTGATAAGCGGCATCTTTTGCGCTGGCTGCATCCTTGTCCGTGCGCTTTCCGGGAGCCATGTAAACTTCACAGCCGATGATGGGTTTGAGTCCGTGCACCTCTGCTTTCTGGTAGAATTCGATGGCCCCGAAAAGATTTCCGTGATCGGTCAACGCCACCGCGGGCGACCCGCATTCCTTCGCCTTTTTCATCAGGGCGGCAATACGCACGGTTGAGTCCAGCAGTGAGTATTCCGTGTGCTGGTGCAGGTGAACGAAGGGTGAGGCGGTTCCCATAGGGACAGGTTAATCTTGCCACTCAGAATCACGGGTGCAAGTGGTTTTCTTTTTTTCTTTCGTGATCGGGGAGTTTCATGCACTTTAATTTTTCAAACACTCTCTCAGCGATCAATTATGCCGAAACGCGCCGATATTCATTCCATCCTCCTGATAGGCTCCGGTCCCATCATTATCGGACAGGCCTGTGAATTTGATTATTCCGGCACCCAGGCTTGCAAGGCTCTCAAAGAGGAGGGGTATCGGGTGATCCTGATCAACTCAAACCCGGCCACGATCATGACGGATCCTGAGTTCGCCGACCGCACTTACATTGAGCCGATCACCCCGGAGGTGGTTGCCAGCATCATCGAACGCGAGAAGCCGGATGCGTTACTCCCCACGCTGGGTGGTCAAACGGCTTTGAATACGGCAATGGCTCTTCACCGCAAGGGTGTGCTGCAGGCACACCACGTGGAGATGATCGGGGCCAAGCCGGAAGCAATCGAAAAGGGCGAGGACCGGCAACTTTTCAAGGATGCCATGCTCAAGATTGGGTTGGATTGTCCCACCAGCGGCAGCGCGCATACGCTGGAGGAGGCAAAGGTGGTTGCCCAGAAGATCGGACAGTTTCCTGTCATCATTCGTCCCGCCTTCACGTTGGGAGGAAC
>Ga0247727_10009465_pt1 | contig 17649 bp, 20 predicted proteins | sample WisWelCaveWW1625_FD_202498 | JGI IMG/M metagenome (GOLD analysis project Ga0247727, IMG submission 202498) | Biofilm microbial communities from Wishing Well Cave, Virginia, United States - WW16-25 | ecosystem: Environmental > Aquatic > Deep subsurface > Groundwater > Cave microbial mat | place...
CGTCGCTCAGGGCCTGGATCTGTGCGAGGATTTCCGGCGTGAACTGTTGCTTCGAGATCGTCACGCCTAGAAGATAAGAAATTTTTCGGTCGGTGTCCAGTAAAATATTTATGGGACACGATCAGCTGAGGAGGGAGTATGAAAAATTATGTTGTTGAGTTCATCGGCACGTTTTTCCTCGTGCTGGTGATTGGTCTTACCGTGATCGAGCCAAAGGGCGTCGGCGATCTGGCACCGCTCGCGATCGGCGCGACACTGATGGTGATGGTTTATGCCGGCGGCCACCTTTCCGGCGGCCATTACAACCCCGCGGTGACGCTGGCCGTGTGGATGCGCGGTAAATGCGATACGAAAGACGTTGCGCCGTACATGGTCGCGCAAATTCTCGGCGGCGTGATTGCGGCGCTCGTCGTTGGATTTAGCAAAAATAACCCCAATGTCACCGCGGCGACTCCGGACGTGGCGCGCGCCGTATTAAATGAACTGCTGTTTACGTTTGCGCTGTGTTACGTGGTGCTGAACACCGCGACTTCCAAAAAGAATGCGGGCAATTCGTATTATGGCCTTGCCATCGGCTTTACGGTCGCGGCGGGCGCGTATGCCGGCGGCGCGATTTCTGGCGGCGCGTATAATCCGGCCGTTGCTTGCGGCATTTCCACGATGGGCTTGAGCGCCTGGAGCAACATCTGGATTTTCCTCGTGGGCAATTTTGCCGGCGCCGCCTTGGCGGCGACGGTTTACAAAATGACGAATCCGAGCGAGTTTTGAAATTGCTTGTCTTACACGATAAGTTAAACCATAAAAAACTCGATCCATCCTGATAAGGCTAGATCGAGGTTCAAAAAAAGCTGGCCGGAGAAATTTCCCGCCAGCTTTTTTATTTTGAAACACAGCTCTGCAACTCACTGCGAGTGCAGCCACAAACCGCCTTCGCGAGCGCCTTCAGCAAAGGCTTTAATGCGGCCATAGTAAAAGAATCCGTTACGATCAAATACAACGCCGTTCACGTTCAGCGCTTTGGCTTTGGCCGCTAGCGCTTTGCCGACGACGCGCGCGGCAGCGATTTTATCCGGCAAGCTCTTTAATTCCGCTTGCAATTCTTTGCTGTGCGACGAAACGGTGATGATGGTTTTCTTGGTGGCGTCATCCACCAACTGGGCGTAGATGTGCTTGAGGCTGCGAAACATCACCAGCCGCGGGCGCGGCATAGTGCCATAAAGTTTTTTCCGGACAATGCGTTTTTTAAACGGGTTCTTTTTGAATGGCTTGTCCGCGAACGGCTTGCCGATGAACGGCTTGCCGATGAACGGCTTGCGATTTCCAAAACTGCGCGCCGGTTTATTGAAACGGTCAAATGGCATAACTGCCTCCCGATTGTTCATGGTTTTCAATCCTGGTCAGGGCACGACGAACGCGTTGCTTAATGATCACAAGTTTGCCGCAAAATTGCTATCGACAAGAAATATATAAAATTTGCGCGCAATGTCAAGCTTATCTTTTGAGAGAAAATTCCGCGCGCCCTCCAACTTCGCCCGCCCCGTCGTTTCACGCCGGAAAGATTTTATTGGCTTTTTTTGTCACGCGGATGTTTTTTTTATTTCTTGCATTCTGAGCGCGGATTTGATATATTTTTTACGTGCAATGAGCATGAATACGAATGAATCGAGTAACGAGGCGAAACCATGGAAACAACCATAACCGTCGATTTTCCCAAACCGGTCTATCAGCGTTTGCAACGGCAAGCGCGAGTGATGAAAACGCCGATCGCGGAAATTGTCGTGCAAACGGTGCGATATAACCTGCCGGCATGGCTTGAGGTGATTCCGCCGGAGCACGAAAAAGCGCTGGTAAAATTATACGAGTTGAGCAACGCGCAATTGGAAAAGATTGCCAAAAGCAAATTGTCCATGCCCAAACAACGAAAATTGGATAAACTTTTGGAGAAAAACCGGGAAAGCTTTTTAACTTTTAGCGAACGTGAGGAGTTGGATGCTTTACACCTTGAAGCTAATTTTTTGACATTAAAAAAAGCGCAAGTTCTTGTCCTTCTCAAGGAACGAGGCTGCAAATTGCCGCCACTTACTTCAAGAAAGTGAAGTCTAAAGTTTGGCCAGAATAGGGAAAAAACTACGCCAACGAATAGCGGCGCGCGCGCAATATCGTTGTGGCTATTGTCTTGCGCGTGAAGATTTGCTCGGCGATTTCTTGCAAGGCGAGCATATTTTGCCAAAATCTTTGGGCGGGACGAATGACGAAGAAAATTTATGCCTCGCCTGTTCCATGTGCAACGATGCTAAATGGGCGAAAACCCACGCCCACGACCCCATATCTAACACGTATGTTGCTCTATTTAACCCGAACAAGCAAAAATGGTCTGAGCATTTTTGTTGGGGTTCTGAGGGTTCCATCATTATAGGCCTTACCTCTTGTGGCCGTGCGACAATTGCGGTGTTACATTTAAACCATCCACATCGAGTCCGTGTCGGAAAATTCTGGGTTAAACTTAACGAACATCCATTTCAAACCTGATGCCTCATGAACACACAAACTTTCCTCGACACCTCCGGCCTCGGCGGCCATCCTAAAGGTCTCACGACACTTTTTTTCACCGAGTTGTGGGAACGCTTCAGCTATTACGGCATGCGCGCCATTCTCGTATTGTACATGGTGGCGCCGGTGGCGAATGGCGGCCTCGCCTTCGACACCAAAACCGCTGCTTCGATTTATGGCACCTACACGATGTCGGTTTATCTGATGTCGTTGCCCGGTGGTTTGATTGCCGATCGCATTTTAGGCGCTCGACTCGCGGTGCTGCTCGGCGGCATCATCATCGCTTGCGGGCATTTTACGATGACTTTTTCCTCATCGACATTTTTTTACACTGGCTTGGTTTTGATCGCGCTCGGCACCGGTTTGCTGAAACCCAACATCAGCACGATGGTCGGCAGTCTTTATGGCGAGAACGATCCGCGCCGCGACAGTGGTTTTTCCATTTTTTATATGGGCATCAATATCGGCGCGGTGTTGGCGCCTCTCATTTGTGGTTATTTGGCGCAAAGTGAAGGCTTCAAGCAATGGCTCACGGCGCAGGGATTCGATCCGGTCGCAAGTTGGCATTGGGGCTTTGGCGCCGCCGGCGTCGGCATGACGCTTGGCTTGATCGTCTATCTCGCGCATCGGCAGCGGCTGGCGCATATCGGGCAGATGATACGTAAAACAAAAAACGTCACCAGCGCTGCGACGCACCCGCCGTTGACCAGCGCCGAGTGGAAGCGCATCGGTGCAATTTTTGTTTTTTTCCTTTTCACCATTCTCTTTTGGGCAGCCTATGAGCAAAAAGGCGCGAGCCTCAATCTGTTTGCGGATCGCCTCGTGCGTACCGAGGCCTTCGGCATGAAATTTCCCTCGAGTTGGCTGCAATCGATGACGGCATTCTTCGTCATTATTTTAGCGCCGCTGTTTTCCATGCTCTGGGTGCGCATGGGTGAGCGCCAGCCCTCCAGTCCCGCAAAATTCACGTTCGGGCTTTTGTTTATCGGCCTCGGATATGTGCTCATGGTTCCCGCGGCGATGCTCACCGCTTCCGGAAAGATCAGCCCGCTGTGGTTCGTCGGCCTGTACTTCTTCGAAGTTGTCGGCGAAATGTGTTTGAGTCCCGTGGGCTTGAGCACGGTCACAAAACTTGCACCGGCCAAAGTTTTGGGCATCATGATGGGCGTGTGGTTTCTCGCCGCCTCATTGGGCAACAAACTTGCCGGTTATTTCGCGGGATTTTTTAATCCGAATGACGCCGACGCTTTGACCACGCTTTACGGTTCCATCGCCGTTGGCCTGCTGATCGCTGCCGGCATTTTAGCCGCGTTGACGCCGGCGATTCGAAGGTTGATGGGAAGCGTGCATTAGTTTTTCAACTTCGAAATAATTTAAAAGCCTGCTACAGTGAAAGCCTCTTTCAACAATGTTGCTTTCGTGGTTTGATTTTCATATATTCTCTATTCAATGATACCAATGCGAAAAGTTAAATGCAACTTCTGCGGCAGCGACCGTTATGAAGAACGCCGAATTGAATATCTTTATAGCCACCAGGGCAAATACCTGCTGGTTCCTAATACTCCGGTCGAAGTTTGCCTCGATTGCGGGATGGTTTATTATGATGCGCCCGTGCTCAAGGAAATTGAGCGACGCTTCTTTGCTATTCATGACAATGCTGAAGAACCGAACCGCTACATCGAGATGCCAGAAAAAGTTTATGCCTAAACAGAGTGAACTAATATGCCCCTCGCCAAATCCCGCAACAAAATGATTGCCGGTGTTTGTGGCGGCCTCGCGGAATGGCTCGGCTGGTCGCCCAACATGGTGCGGATTCTGTACGTTGTCGTTTCCGTTTTGAGCGCAGCCTTTCCCGGCATCGTCGTGTATCTCCTGCTTTGGATGATTATACCGCCGCCCCCGCGTCGATAATGACGACGATGCGATCAGAACAGCAACGCTTGTTTTTCGAGTAGCCGAATGATCAGCAGGGAAGCCTTGCAACGCTATGGGCCCGGTTTTCGTCTTGCTGATTAACGCCGACGTTATTCGGCAACGCTTCTCCATCTTATGAACGCCGATATTAACTTGCTTTTTTCCTCGCCAACCGCGCGAATATTGGATTTTAAATGCCGCGAACACGCGCACACGGCGTCGCCGGTTGAATGCGTTTCGCAATTTGAAATCAATTTTATTCGCCGCGGCCGCTTCGGCTATCGTTTAAATAAAAAGGAATACGACTTCGATAGCCAAACCGTCATGCTGGTCAACGCCGGCGCCGAACAGATTTTTCTGCATGAGCATGAGGTTCCGGATGAATGCACCAACATTGAAGTCGACGCCGATTTGTTGGAAGAAGCCAATGCCGTTTTCTGGAAAAAAGGATACGCGACACGATTCAAGCTGCCACGGGTTTTGTTGCCCCGTCCGGTTTTGCCTTTGACTCCGGCACTCGATTGTCTGCACGCCAATTTATTTGCGACCGTTCAGCGTCGCCATGTTGCAGGCATGGCCCTGAAAGCCGAGACGGTGTTGATCAGGCTCATTGAAGAAATCTACAAAACGTTGTATGATCGCCGGCGAGATATTCGGCTTGACGAAAAATTAAAGAGCCGCCATCTCGAAACCGTCGAGCGCGCCCGGCATTTTATGCTGGCGAATTATCAGCGCGAGTTAACCCTGTCCGAAATCGCCCGTAACGCTTTTGTCAGCGATTTTCACTTCAGCCGCATTTTCAAAAAGTTTACGGCGCGCAGCCCGCATCAATACTTGCTCGAGCTGCGTTTGCAGCATGCCCTGCTTCTGCTGCGCAACACCTCGCTTTCCGTCTCCGAAATTTGTTTTGCCTCCGGCTTCAACAGTTTTCCTCATTTCATCGCCAGCTTCACGCGGCGATACCGGATGAGTCCATCCAAAGCGCGTTCCTGAAATTTTCAGTATCTTGAAAAAAGCAAGATTTCGAAAGTTTTACTGTGCTTTTGCACGTATATTGGTGGCGACATGTTTTGGAAAGACAATACGAAGATTTTTCCCAACGGATAAAAAGCCGCCAATGGATTTTTAAAATAGAATTTATCCGTTGGTCGTTTTTCAATCCGTTGGAAAAACCTTAAAGAACGTTAAAGTCTTCCAATAGCCGCCATGCCCACAAAACATAAAGCTGCTTTGCCCATCGAAATTTACCCCGTCACGAAAAAGCGCTGGCCGGATTTTGAAAAACTGTTTGGCGAAAAAGGCGCGTGCGGTGGCTGCTGGTGCATGTTGTGGCGATTGAAGCGTTCCGCATTCGAAAGAGGGAAGGGCGGGAAAAATCGCCGCGCCATGCAAGCTCTTGTTAAGTCGGAAAAAATTCCCGGCCTATTGGCGTATGCTGACGGCAAACCCGTCGGATGGTGCTCCGTCGCGCCGCGCGAGCATTTCCCCGCTTTGGAAAATTCGCGTATTCTCAAGCCGGTTGATGAGAAGCCGGTTTGGTCGATCTCGTGCCTGTTCGTGGAAAAGAGTTATCGCCGGCAGGGAATCAGCGTCGCATTATTGCGCGCCGCGGCAGAGCATGTTAAACGGCAAGGCGGCAAAATCGTGGAAGGCTATCCGACCGAACCGGAAAAAGATCGCATGCCAGATGTCTTTGTTTGGACAGGAATCGCTTTCGCCTATCAACAGGCCGGTTTCGTTGAATGCGCTCGACGCTCAGAGACGCGCCCGATATACCGATTTTACCATTCGAAACTGGAGTGCAAACTTTAGTTTGCAAAGAGAATGCTTTGCATGCCGTTTCCAATTGTTAAATTTTTACCATCCGACTCTGCAAATCCATCCAAAATAATAAAAAGTGAAATGCTTATGGAGATGAAACAATACTTGCTCGACACGTTCAAATTCAACGATCAAGCCAACAAAAAAGTTTTGGCGAAAATGCAAGCGCTGCCTGAAAAAGATAATTGCATTAAATTTTTCAGCCATCTGATCAACTCGCAAAACAAATGGCTGGCGCGAATCATCCGGTATCCTGAAAATCTGCAGATGAGCTGGTGGGAACCGGTTTATGCATTCGAGCAGCTTGAAGAAGAATGGAATAAAAGCCTGCAAATGTGGATTGAATTTCTCGAACGCAAAGCCGAGCAAGAGCTTTTTGCAGAAATGCCGTTCATCGGTTTTGACGGCAGCCACTGGTCGGCCAAGCTCAAAGACATTGCCTTGCAATTGAACTATCACTCGATTCATCATCGCGCTCAGATGCAGATGTTAATCCGGCAACAAGGAGTAGAGCCTGACTTTGTCGATTATATCGGTACCGTTTATAAAAAAATCAGTTGACCGTTTTCCGGAGGAGTTATGGCATTCGTTCAAAACATGACGCCGTCGATGACGAAAGAAAAAATCGGGCTTGCGCCATCGACACCACGAGCGCGCCTTGATTCCGTCGATTTGCTGCGCGGCCTCGTGATGTTCATCATGGCGCTGGATCACGTGCGCTATCCATATTTTACGAATAGCACGATCTGGCCGGAGGATATCACGCAAACCTACGCCGCCCTTTTCTTCACGCGCTGGATCACGCATTTCTGCGCGCCGCTGTTTTTTCTGCTGGCTGGCACCGGCGCTTATTTGTCTCTGGCGCAGGGCAAAAGCCAGAAAGAAGTTTCGCATTTTTTCTGGACGCGCGGTTTGTGGCTGGTGTTGCTAGAATTGACGATCATCGGCTTTGCTTGGTCATTCACCGGCTTTCGTTTCGGCGGCGTGATCTGGGCCTTGGGTTGGTCGATGGTTCTCATGTCTTTTATCGTTCGGTTGCCTTTGCGCGGGATCGCCATCTTCGGCGTGGCAACAATGGCTTTGCATCATCTCGTTGACGGCATCAAAGCGGAAACATTCGGCAAATTTGCCTGGCTCTGGCAGATTCTTCATGGCGGCGGTGCGATCAAAATCGAATCGCTCGGCATCACTTTCCCAATTTTGTATGTCTTGATTCCGTGGGTTGGCGTCATGGCTTCTGGCTACGCGCTGGGGCAAGTTTTGACTTGGCCATCGGAGCGGCGCCGCAAATGGCTGTTGCGCGTTGGCGCCGCGATGACACTGGCTTTCATCCTTTTGCGCGCCACCAATATTTACGGCAATCCGGAACCATTTGCCGCGCAGGAGACTTTTGAAAAATCGATTATCGCGTTTCTCAACGTTGTCAAATATCCGGCCTCATTCCAGTTTTTGTTGATGACGCTCGGCCCGTCATTGCTGCTGCTCGCTTGGTTCGATCGCTTTGATTATCGCTCCACTTTGGGAAAGATCGGTCAAAAGATCGTGGTCATTGGCCGCGTGCCGATGTTTTACTATATTCTGCATCTGCTGACAATTCATTTGCTGGCAATCGTGGTTGGCCTCATTTTTCAACAGCACATTGCGTGGCTCTGGAGCCAGCCGCTGCCGATGGGACGGCGCACGCCGCCGGAGTATGGGCATGGTTTAGCGTTCATTTATTTTATGACTTTTTTTGTGGTGGTCGTGCTTTATTTTCCCTGCCATTGGTTCGCAAAATTAAAACAGCGCCGCAAAGATTGGTGGCTGCGCTATCTCTGATTTGGTGAAATAAGTGTTTTGAACAAGCCTGCGCAAAATTTGATGCAGGCTTTTTTATTTTTTTAAAAACGCTTGCCTTTCTTAGCCTTTCGCCGCATATTTAGAAGAACGCAATCCGTTTAAAAGAAGGAGAAAATGCTATGTCAAATTTAGCTGAAAAAACCTGTGTGCCCTGTCGTGGCGGCGTCCCGCCATTGCGCGGCGAAGCCCTGCAAACGTTGGCGCGGCAAGTGGAAGGATGGACGGTCGTCAATGAACATCACTTGTCAAAAAATTTTAAGTTTCCGGATTTTCGCGCCGCGTTGGCGTTTGTGAATAAAGTCGGCGCGTTGGCGGAAGAGCAAGGCCATCATCCGGATATTTTTCTCGCGTGGGGAAAAACCGATATTACGATCTGGACGCACAAAATCGACGGCCTGACAGAAAGCGATTTTATTCTGGCCGCCAAGATTGATAAGTTATGACCGATCATTCAACCGCGAAGGAGAGAAGCTATGGCGCAATTTATAAAAGTAGCCGGCACGGACGAAATGCCCGCCGGCGCGATCAAGCAGGTCGAAGCCAACGGCATGAGTATCGCCCTGTTCAACCTCGACGGCAATTATTATGCGATTGGCAATGACTGCACGCACCGCGGCGGCCCGCTTGCGGAAGGCTTTGTCGAAGGCGAGTCGGTGACTTGCCCCTGGCACGGCGGACAATTCAACATTAAAACCGGCGCCGTTGAAGGCGCACCCGCCTCCAAGCCGGTGGCGAAATACAATGTGCGCGTGCAGGGCTCGGACATCGAAGTCGAAGTTTAATTTAACGCACGTTATCAAAAACGCCCGCTGCGATAAAAACTTCACTCAAATTTTTGTGTGAGTTGCAATTTTAGCGGGCGCTTTTATTTGAGTAAGGACTCGAATGAATTCATCTCGAAAGGTCGCCCTCATCACCGGCGGCGCGCGCGGCATTGGCCGCACGATTGCGCTCGATCTTGCCGAACGCGATTGGGCCGTCGCCATCTGCTATCGAAAAAGCGAAAAGGAAGCGAACGAAACCCTCGCCGCGATTCAACAAAAAGGCGCAAAAGGGCTGGCGATTCGCTGCGATGTTTCCGACCACAACGCCGCAACGAATTTAGTCAAACAAGTTGAAACCGGGTGGGGCCGCATCGACGCGTTGATCAATGGCGCGGGGCCGTATCATCGCGTTAATTTGTTGGATGAAACCATCGCCGGCTGGCACGAGATGTTTGATCACAATTTGCATCCGATTTTTTACCTCAGCCGCGCCGTTGCGGCCGGCATGAAAAAACGCCAATGGGGCCGGATCATCAATTTCAGCATGGCCAATGCCGATCAACTCATCGGTCAGCCTTTTGTAACGGCGCACTACATCGCCAAAGTCGGCGTGCTCATTCTCACCAAAACACTGGCAAAAATGTTAGCGCCGGACGGCATCACCGTCAATGCCATTTCACCTGGCTTCATCGATTCCGGCAGCGCACCTGCGGAAGAATTGGCGAAAATGCTCAAAAACATTCCAGCGGGATATATCGGCGCAACGAACGACGTCGCGAGCCTCGTCCATTTTTTGCTCTCCGCCGAAGCCCGCTACGTGAACGGCGCGAATATTCAAGTCAGCGGCGCGTGGGGAATTTAACACTGACCGGTCACTTTACCTACACGAAATCTTAAAACGCAAATAGCTGCAGTGACCGGTCAGTTTATTTCTCAAACACTTTCAATCAACGGGATATGATTCATACGGCGCATCCGTGCCGGAAATATCGATGCGCAGCGTCGTGGTGAATCGATTGAAATAGTTGACCATGCCGACGAGGCTGGTCAACTCGATGATTTCCGGTTCGCTGTAATATTGCCGCAGCTCCGCGAAATCTTCGTCAGTGACAAGCCGGCCATTGAACGTCATGTTTTCCGCCAATTTGATGGCGGCTTTAACTGCCGGTGTGAAATTTTCAGCGTTGGCAAAATTCGCCAGCGCTTTCAAATCATCATCCGTGTAGCCCAACTGCTTTGCCAAAGCAGCATGCGCCGCCAGTCAGTAATTGCTTTTGTTGAGCTGCGTGACTTTGACGAAGAGCAGCTCTTTCAATTTAAACGGCAACGCACCGGTGAACATCACGGCGCGATAATGCGCGATCAACGTAGTCAGATAATTGGGAATCTGCGCCCACGTCTTAAACGCATTTGGTACATTGCCGCGCTCTTGGAGATACTTGTCGTAAATTGCTTGCACCTCCGCAGGGACTTCGTGCCGTTCCATCTTTTTGAGTCGGCCCATATTGCCCTCTTCAGTTAGCAGTAATCAGTGAGCAGTAATCAGTTTTCCTCAAATTGTCATTCTGTAAGAATCCTTTTTGAATCTGCATTGAGCTTTGGTTTCAAAGAGGGTCCTGCGGAATGACAAATCCATAAATTATCCGTCTTCAAATCAATTGAATTCCAGCGCGCGGGATGAATCGACCTGCGCCGCGCGTGGCGCGCAAATCGCCGTCTTTATAAACGAGTTTGCCATTTGCAATAACGTGTGACGGAGCCCCTTTCACTTCAAAGCCCTCGAAAATACTGCGATCTACTTTCTGATGATGCGTCTTGGCGCTGAGGATGCGAGTTTTAGTCGGATCGAACACGACGATGTCGGCATCGGAACCAACGGCAATTGTACCTTTGCGAGGATGTAAACCGAAGATGCGACAGGCATTCGTCGTGAAGAGACTCACGAATTGCTGCTCACTAATGCGCCCCATGCCGACGCCGTGATGCCACAACAAGCTCATGCGATCTTCAATCGCCGCGCAGCCGTTGGGAATCATGGTGAAATTGTCTTTGCCCATCGCCTTTTGGCTCATGTTGAATGGGCAGTGATCAGTGCCCGTCGCTTGAATCATCCCCGCTTTGATGCCATCCCACAACGCTTCGGGATTGCCTTTCGGACGGAAAGGCGGACTCATCACATACGCCGCCGCTTCGAAATTCGGTTTTTGATAAACACTGTCATCGAGCAAAAGATGATTGATGAGCGACTCCGCATACACACCGCGTTGCCCGCGCAAGCGCGCTGCAATCACCGCATCCAGCGCGGCTTTGCACGTCATGTGGACGATATAAACCGGATTGCCGACGACTTCCGCGATACGAATCGCACGATTCGTGGCTTCGCCTTCAACCTCGGGCGGACGCGAAACCGCGTGATATTCCGGTCCGGTTTTCCCTTCGCGCAAAAGTTTTTGTTGGAGATTCCACACGACATCGCCATTCTCGGCATGTATCGTCGCGATGCCACCAAGCTCTTTGATGCGACAGAAGCTGCGATAGAGTCCGTCATCGTCGAGCATCAGCGCGCCCTTGTACGCCATGAAATGCTTGAAGCTGGGAATGCCGCGCGCTTTCACATCGCCCATTTCTTTTTCAACCTGTTCGCTGAACCACGTAATCGCCATGTGATAAGAAAAATCGGCCACGGCTTTCCTCGAACGCTCATCCCAAATTTTTAGCGCTTCGAGAAGTGATTGCTTGGCTGCGGGAATGCAAAAATCGATGATGCACGTCACCCCACCGCAAATACCGGCAGCGGTGCCGGACTCGAAATCGTCCGCGCTCACCGTGCCCATGAACGGCAGTTCCATGTGGACATGCGGATCAAGTCCACCAGGAAAAACAAGCTGGCCGCTTGCGTCAATGACTTCAGTTCCTGCCGGAACATCCAACTTTGCGCCGACGGCGCGAATGACGCCATCCTCGCAATAGACCTCACCGCGCATGCGATCCATGCTCGTGATGATTTCGCCGTTACGAACAACTAATTTTGACATACGGATTTTCTCCTTGCAATATTTATTAAAAGCATTGGTATTCGGATTAGCCGAATTGTCCGGATAAAAGCCGTTTTGATTTTTGATCCGGACGATTCGAGAAATCAGGATACCATGAAACCAAAGCGTTGGTATTTGGATTAGCCGAATCGTCCGGATGAAAGCTGTTTTGATTTGGATCCGGACGATTCGCTGAATCCGAATACCATTACGGCATCCGTGAGTTTAATACACGTTCGATGACTAATGGATGGGTGCCGAAGTTGACAAGTAAACCGAGTTTAAGATTGCTGGCGCGTAATTCGCTTTTAAGTCGTGCTTTCCAGTGTGAATCAAGATCGGAATATGCCTTGACATAAACAATGATTTTGTCATCAACGGTCAGATTAATCTTATGCGTGTCCATGATGATGTTGTCGAAAACGATGGGAATCTCTTTGTCGGTTTCATGCTTCAATCCAGCTTTCGACAATTCTTTGAACAGCGCTTTTTCATAAGTTGTCTCACGGTATCCCGGGCCCAAGACATTGTAGATTTTGTAGAAGCAGCCATATAAAGCGTAACATAAATCCTTGTGAACGATCTTTGGGTCGGCGAGATCAGTTAAATCTGGTTGCCCTGTGATCTCCTTCTGCCGATTTTTCTTTTTGGCCGGGTTCATATGGATATTGAGCAATCGGCGAATCTCCAATGGCTCCGATCCCAAATTAACCAGCATGGCCAACTCGATTTTGCTTGCCAGCAACTCACTGAGAGTTTGGGCAACAAAGCGCTCATGAATCTCCGAAACGGCTTTCAATTCTAAAATGATTTTGTTGTCAACCAGAATATCGAGGCGATACGTATCAATTGCAGGGTCATCTTCATAAGGAATCGGAATATCCTTCTCAACCTCGATGGGTAATCCATTCTTTGACAAATCATGTTTCGCCGCTTGCTTGTAAATCTCTTCCCGAAATCCCGGACCGAGCGTATTGTACGCACGGAAGAGAGTGCCGCGAATTTTGTAACTGAGTGCTTCATGAAGAAGTTTTCCCATATTAACCTCCAGTATATTTAGGTATTCGGATATTGCGAATCGTCCGGATTTAATAACGAAAGCTTTTATCCGAATACCATGTTTTAAAATCGGAATGTTCGAATCGTTCGAATTTGACAACGAAAGCTTTTATCCGGACGATTCGCTGAATCCGAATACCATGCTTTAAAATCCGAATGCTAAAATTACGCCTTGCCAGTTTCAATCTCGTTGAGCACTTTATCCAGCGTATCGACAATAAAATCCGCATCGCTCCGATTGATGCACATCGGCGGCTTGATGCGCAGGACGTTGCCGAAGAAGCCGCCTTTGCCGATGAGCAGGCCGCAATTTTTTGTGCGCTCCATGACGTCCGCGGTTTCCGCGGTGGCAGGCTCTTTCGTCGCGCGATCTTTCACGAGTTCCATCCCCAACATCAAGCCGAGGCCGCGCACTTCGCCGATGAGGCGATGCTTGTCCATCAAGCCGGTGAGTTTTTCTTTCAGATAATTTCCAACGTTCAGTGAATTGGCCTGCGTGCCGTCTTTGTCGATGACTTCGAGCGTCGCGAGGCCCTGTGCCATCGAAACGGGATTGCCGCCGAAGGTGTTGAACCAGATTTTGCCGGTCATCGCGTTGGCAATTTCGCGGCGCGTGGTGACGGCGGAAATTGGAACGCCGTTGCCGAGGCCTTTTGCCATCGTGATTGCGTCGGGTGTCACGCCCCAGTTAGAAATTCCCCAGTAATACTCGCCGGTACGACCGAAGCCGGTTTGCACTTCGTCGCTGATATAAAGACCACCGTATTTTTTTACGATGTCGAAGAGAATTTTGTAATATTCGGGCGGGGGAACAACCGTACCGCCAACGCCTTGAATCGGCTCCGCGAGAACGGCGGCGACTTTGCCGCTGGTGCTGTAACGAATCACATTCTCCGCATCGCGCGCACATTGCACGTTGCAGTCGGGATATTTCAAATTGAACGGACAGCGATAACAATAACCGGGCGCAATGTGATGCAGATTGCCGGTGGTGGGAATGGGAAAACGCCAGGTGCTGTGGCCGACCGCGCTCATCGTGGCGAGACTCGCGCCGTGATAGCCGTTGCGCACGGTGAGAATATCGAGATTGCCGGTGAACAACCGCGCCATCGTCATCGCCAGATCGTTGGTCTCGCTGCCGGAGTTGGTGAAGAACGAGATTTTCAAATCCGCACTCGGCATTTTCTCCGCCAGTTTTTTCGCCAGCAGCGGCATGGCCGGATGAAGATAAATCGTCGTCGCGTGTTGCAGCTTGTCGATCTGCGCTTTGGTTTTGGCGATCACCTCCGGATGACAATGCCCGACACTGACGGTGACAATGCCGCCCAGCGCATCGAGATATTGCTTGCCGGTCTCATCGTAAAGATACTGCATATGCCCGCGCACGAGATTGATCGGCTCTTTGTAATACATGAACGTCGCCGGCGCAACGTATTCTTTGCGCAGCGCCAGCACTTCGTCGCGTGTGAGTTCGGGTTCCGCGGTGGTTTTCAGCGCCGCGGTGGTGGCATTCGGGGGATTGGCTTGGGTCAAGTTCATAACAAATTCCTTTCGAAAGCTGTGAGGCAAACTTTATTGATTTTTGCAAAAAATAAAGGAATTTGTCATTCCGTAGGAATCCTGTTTGTTTTCAGCAACCTTCTTGAATTTAAAAAGGATTCTTCCAGAATGACATCACAAAAAATTTATCTTGATAGACAACAAGAATTATTGTATATCTTTTCCAGAAACCCTGCCTACCCGAATGCTGACGTTATGCGTCAGTGTCTGATGTAGGCGTCTAGTGGGGTTTCTGATTTACTCCATAATTTCTCTGAACCCTGCTTGTCCGAATCCTGACGTCATGCGTCAGAGGCTAATGTAGGCGTTAAGTGGGGTTTTTTATTTCTTCCTTTGCTGTTGACCATCTTTGCAGTTCATATCAGCTCAATCGTCATCGCGGTAATCCAAATCTCTTCCTGCTCAAAACGCTTCTTTAAAAGCTCTTTGTAACCTTTAAAGAAACGGCGACTTTTGCGAGTGTGTTTGACATCAACGCGAAAACGGGCAAGCTTATCCCGATAGGCGGTTCCTTGATATACCCAAATGCCGTAGACAACTGTTGTGTCGAAAGCGAAGCCGCCGAACTCTTCACGGAGCTCTTTATTGGTTTCCATAAACTTTACTGCTTCGATCTTGCGCCCGTCGTTATACGTTAGCGGCAAGAGAATCTCGTAGCGCCGGAGTTTCATGAACCCTCCTCCCTCCATGAGATAAGATTTCGTAACCGATTCCGGATTCATCCAGAACCTTCAATGCCGATTCTTCCACCCAATAAATACCGCCCTGCAAGCTCTCGCCGCTGGCCCGCGTTAGCAACTCGTAGAAGCCACGCGCTTCGTCTGCGTCGGTTTTAAATTTGATGCGAATCATCGTTGCGACTCCATAAAATAAGGTTTGACAATTACACTCTAATGTAAATGTTCAATTTGAAATTTACAATTTTAAATTTTCAATGCTTCAATTTCGCGGCGCAGAGCCTCAACTTCGTGTTTGCGCCGTCCGTAGCCCATTTTTTCGACCATGGCGCTGGCGGTTTCGAGATGTTCTTTTGCCTTTTGCGCCATGCCCTCTGCGCGCTGCGCCAAGCACAACCGGCAGGCTTCGAGATGATAATCCGCCAAATACAATTTCATCTCCCCGCGTTCGGCAATTTCTCGCGCTTCTTCGAGATCGGCCCAGGCTGGGGCAAATTCATTTTGCGCGCGATAGTAGGCGGCGCGTGCGAATAAACCGCGTGGCAAATGATCTTGTGTTCCTGCTTCCCGCAAGCATGTCACGGCTTGCTGCAGATAATCTCTGGCTTGATTGAAAGCGCTGGTGCGGAGCGAAGGATCAGTACTTTCTGCTAGCGCTTGCATCAGAAAGGCGCGGCCGAGGGAGAGTTGGTTGAGAGCAAAGTCGAGCAACGACGCATTGTTTTCTTTTGCCCATTCCAACGTTTGACGAGAGCGCTGTTGTACCTCCTGATACTGCCCCTGACTCAGCAGCAGATCACAGAATTGAAAGCCTTGCAGAGAATAGAGATAATGATACTCCGGTAAACTTTGCTTTTGAATAGCCTCGGCTTCACGAAAGAGTTGCTGCGCTTCCGTTAGTTTGCCGGATAGATGCAGCACATCAGCCAAAGTGGTGCGCATCGTTTCTTTCATAAAACCATCTCTACTGCGGCCAGCAAGGTCCACACTCTGTCGGGCAAAAGCTACAGCTTGACCGACCTCGCCCAAACTGAGATAGAGTTCGCTGAGGTTGCCGGCATCTTTAGCTGCTTCATTCCAATTTTTTTGCTTGATATGAGCATCCAACCCTGTTTGCATAGGTTGCGCGGCCTCGTGCAAACGGCCCAGCGCGCGCAGACCGAAGCCTGCCCAATTCAAAACAACGGCTTTTTTTGCATCTGGTAATGCAGATGTTGGTTTATTCCAAGGAATATCAAAAAAGTTAGATAGAGCCGCTAAGTCTGCACCAAAAGCGCCGAGTTTATTAATATTGTAGCCATCACTTCCTCTTCTGATTCGTGCAACAAACACATCATTTCCTGCTTCCTCATGCCGCCCCGCCTGGCACCCATGGACCACCGCCGCAAACAGCGGATCCATTTCTTCCAACGTGTCGGGCAATTCTTTGGCGGGCAGATTTTTGTAATATTCATAAAGCCGGCTATGCGCTTCTTTCCAAGCTGCTGGGTTTTGCTGGCGGAGTTTCTCGCCAAAATGCTCGCGCACCAGCGGGTGGCAGTCCAACGTATCGGGGCGGTGCTGGTATTCTCGGGCAAGCAATTTTACTTCGCGCAGCTTGTGCAGCAAACGCAGCCACTCGGCCTCGCCAAGTTTGGCAAGACGGTCGGTTAAACCGGAAATCGCCGGGGCTTGCGTAACCTGAGCAATGGCCTCTCGCGGCGCCGGACGGTTGAACATGCCCAAGACCTGCAATAATTCCAACTCCGCCCCTGTCCCGCTAGCGGGAGAAAATTGCTGCGCAAACGCCTCCATCAGGCGGCGCGCATGCCGGCCTTTGGCCTCGGGCACCTCAAGGTCGGGAATGGCAAAACCCTTTTCCGCCGGGTGGCCTTCAAACTGGCGCAGGTATTCGGCCAGCAGCGTGAGGGCCAGAGCGTGGTTGCCAAAAGCGCCGCTCAAAACTTCCAGTTCCTCGTCCGTGCCCTGCACGCGCCGCACCCGTAACAACGCGCAACCCGCTTCCGGCGAGATGTGCTCCAAATTGATTTGTTCGCACCGTGCACCGTAACGGTCGATCTCGGCGACATTTTCGCGCGTGGTGATCACGCACAAGCCGTTATTGCTCTTGGCCAACTCCGTCACCAGCGTGCTCAAAGCCGCGTCTTTGATTTTTCCCTTTTCAATATCGTGGTCGGATTGCAGCGGCTCCAGCCCATCGAGCAGCAGCAAGGTTTTTTGTTGGCGAATCAAATTTGCCAGCCGTTTGCCTTTGTCCCACGGCGTGCCCGCTTGCGGATTTTTGTCGCCGAACCATTGCAGCGCGGTATTGATGAACACATCCGCCGAGGTGACCAGCTCGTTGGTGCCCTGGCTGTAAAACGACCAGGCGAAAACTTTTTGGCTGCCGCGGTAATTGTCCCAGCGCATTTTCTCGAGCCATTTATTGAC
>Ga0247727_10009466_pt1 | contig 17648 bp, 16 predicted proteins | sample WisWelCaveWW1625_FD_202498 | JGI IMG/M metagenome (GOLD analysis project Ga0247727, IMG submission 202498) | Biofilm microbial communities from Wishing Well Cave, Virginia, United States - WW16-25 | ecosystem: Environmental > Aquatic > Deep subsurface > Groundwater > Cave microbial mat | place...
GCCCTGCGGGAAGATGAGGTGGTGCTGCTTGAAAGGAACAAAGACTATTGGGACAAAGACGAGTTTGGAAATCAACTGCCGTTTTTTGACGGAATCAAAGTCACTTTTATCAAAGAGCAGAAATCGGAGCTGCTCGCGCTGAAGAAAGACGACCTTGATTTTGTTTACCGCCTGCCTCTGGAGATGGTTGACGAAGTTGTTGACCGGAATGAAAACCTGCTGGGTGAATACAAGCAGTTTCAGTTGCAGGTGACTCCTAATCTCGCAACGCTCTACTACGGCTTCCTGAATGTTTCGCCTGTTTTCTCCAGCAAGGATGTGCGCATTGCGTTCAACTATGCCATTGACCGGCAGAAAATCGTTGACTTCACGATTAAGGGAACAGGAATTCCCGCCATACATGGCATGGTGCCGCCTGCTTTCAAAAATTTTGATGCTGCCTTGGTGAAAGGCTACGAGTTTAATCCTGAAAAAGCGCGTGAACATCTTGCGAAAGCGGGATTCCCGGAGGGCAATGGATTTCCTGAGGTGACGCTGCAAATCAACTCGGGAGGGGGAACCAATGAGCAGGTGGCGGAAGCTGTGCAGAAGATGCTGCAGGAAAATCTCAACATACGGGTCGGCATCATCAAGCTGCCGTTTCCGCAGCATCTTGAAAATCTCGAGACAGGCAAAGCGGAGTTCTGGCGGCTCGGCTGGATAGCCGATTATCCCGACCCTGAAAATTTTCTCAATCTTTTTTACAGCGTGCATATCCCGCCCAAACTAAGCGACAAGTCCTACTTGAACTCAGTGCGCTATAAAAACCCGGTTTTCGACTCGTTATTTGTTCTATCACTTAGAACCGTTGATGAGGCGAAGCGCAATGAACTCTACGCGCAAGCCGACCAGCAGATGATTAACGATGCCGCCATCATGCCGATTTATTATTACAAAGACCATCGCCTGTTGCAGCCGCGAGTTCAAAATTTCCCACAGAACGCGATGGAGTACAGGTCTTACAGAGAAGTGTGGTTAGCGCCAGCAGAGAAGTAAGGGTTTCGTCATTCTGAATCCCGCAGCTCTCACTAATTTGTTTTATTCCTGCCCCCGAAATGTGAGATTGCGCGCCAATTGAGGCACTACCGAATCAGGCTTTTATTTTTCTACCTTTGACATCCCAAAAAACTGGTAATGGATAAACAATTCAACCTGATTGCGGTTATCGAAGCCTGTCAAAAAAGACTGAAGCCGATTGCTGTCATCAGTTTCTCAGTTCTTATCGGAACATACGTGGTAACGCATCCCCGCCTTCAAATCCTGCCTCCGAAATATGAGTCCCACACGGTGATTTTCCCGGCAAATCTTTCCATGACTGACCGCCCTTATCTTTTCGAATCCTCATCAGCGGTTGACGTTCAGTTGGAGATGTTTGGCGACAAGCATGATGTGGACCGGTTTGTCTCCATCTCGCAGTCGGGACAGGTACTGTCTTATCTCGTTCAGAAGTATAATCTCATCGAGCATTACAAAATTAAAAAGGAGAAGGTGAAATATCCGTTTACGGCTGCCGTCAGCGAGTTGAAGGAAAATTATCGCGCGTTCAAAAATGAATTCGGTGGAGCAGAGGTTTGGGTAACGGATAAGGATAAAGAATTGGCTGCCGAAATGGCGAATGAAGCTATTGCCTACAGCGACCGCATCAACCGCGACATGCTGCTGGAGGGAAGAAAAAACATGATGATGATTATCCAGAAGCATACGGAGGAAAAACAAAAAGAATTGGATGCGCTCGCAACACAGGTTTCACAGGCATCGGAGGAGCAAAGAAAAATTCTGGAGATAAAACAGGTCCTTGCAATGGAGCAACAGACTAAGTATTCCAACATCCTCGACCAGTACAAGCTGATTACCGCTCAGGATTTCAGCACTGTGCACGTGATGGAGAAAGCCTATCCTGCCGAAAAAGAGACTTCGAGCCGCTGGGTGATTATCATTGGCGCTTTTCTCGCCACGCTGTTTGCGCTGGTGCTGGGCGCAACCGTGCTTCATGTGATGAGCAGGTAAAAAAATGTTTTCAGTTTCCTTTTCCGAAAAAACGACTGGTGCGCTCTTTTACGCATTCTCGCTCCTAACGATAGCCAGCATACTTCTCGGAATTGCGATTGAAGAAACCTATCCTTATCTGATTCCTTTCGCCTTCTTGTTTGCCTGGTTTGCCTTCTTCGATTTCAAAAAAATCTACTTCCTGCTGATTGGATTGATTCCATTAACAAGGGAATTCAGTTTATCCGGAAGCCTCGCATTGGATATTCCCGGAGAGCCGGTGCTGATTATTCTGATGTTTATCTTTCTTTTCCACCTTATTAAGAATAAGAAGTACGACACCGGTTTTCTTAAAAACCCTCTTATCCAGCTTCTCTTCCTGCATTTGCTTTGGATAGTAGTAACCGTGTTTTTCTCCTACAAGGTTCTTATCTCCACAAAATTTTTCCTGGCGAAAATTTGGTATGTCGCCACCTACATTTTCCTGACGGGATTGTTTGTCAAAAAGCTCCGTGATTTTAAAATTCTTTTCTGGTGCGCGTTTATTCCCGCTGTTTTTACCGTTATCCTGGTGTTGCTGAAACATTCGGAATCTGGGTTTTCATTTGAGGAAATTAATACGGCTTCATCTCTGTTCTACCGCAATCATGTGAACTATGCGGCTTTTGTTTCGCTGCTGATGCCGTTCATCTGGCTGGCGGCAACGTGGCACAAGCGCGGCACGCTGCCAAAGCATTTTCTCAATTTCTGCAAGCTGCTTTTTCTTGCCGCCATCTATTTTGCTTTCGCGCGCGGAGCGTGGATAGGAATTTTTGCGGCAGCGGCTTTTTATTACGGATTGAAATACCGCTTTCTGAAGCTGATGGTGATTCCCGCGCTCGGAATTTTTCTGTATCTCGGATATTACATGGCTCACGAAAACAAGTACCTGGATTTTGCGCCAGAATTCGGAAAGGCGGTTTACCACGGCAATATCGTTGACCACATGAAAGCCACGATTGTCAATCAGGACCTCTCCACTGCGGAGCGTTTCTATCGCTGGGTGGCTGCGGTGAGAATGAGCGGTGAGCATCCGGTGACGGGCTTTGGACCGGGAAGCTTTTACTATTTCTACCAGCAATACGCGGTTACGAATTTCACCACCTGGGTGAGCGATAATCCTGAAAAGTCAGGTACGCACAATTATTTTTTAATGACAACGGTCGAGCAGGGTTTGGTCGGATTATTTTTCTTCGTGCTGCTCACTTTCGGAATTTTTTATTTCGGTGTGAAAACTTACCACCGCGCTCAAAGCAGGGATGATAAAAATCTGGTTGCCGCAATCCTTTGCTCGATGGTGATAATTTACGTTCAATTGATGTTGAGTGATTTGGTGGAGGAAATTAAGATTGGCGGATTCTTCTTTATCAATATTGCGATGCTGGTGAATTGGTCGGTTCAACAACCAGTAAATGTGGAGCAGTCCAAACTTCACAATGTAGAAGTAAGGTAATTTCTGAAATAATGCTTTAGCAACATCCCTTCATTTGGATTATTTTTGGAGCAACCGAGATGAGTGAAGATAAATTGGTAAACGCCATCATTGACTTGCATGAGGAACCTGTGAAAATGAGGAAAGACAATAATGAGCGTTTGGAGCGCTTGGAAATACAAATGAAAGAAAGCAACGAAAGGCTTGAAAAAGTGGAGAGGCAGCTCATCATGAACAATAAAGGTGTTTCCGAATTAAGGCTCAGCGTGATGAAACTTGCCGAGCGGGACGAAACCATACATGACCATGGCAGAAGACTTCGGAAACTTGAGTCCGTAGTTTACAGAAAGTAATCTTTTTAGAAAAACCGGCATGTCAGCAAAGTAATATCGTCTGCCAAAATCCCCCCTGCTCCTTTAAAGTCTTTTACTTCCTCAATCAGCTTCCTGTTGAATTTTTCTGCGGTTAAATCGTGATGCTTCCGGATGAATTCGTTCAGGCGCTCAAGCCCGTAGTATTCTTTCTTCTCATTTTCGAAATCGGTTAATCCATCGGTATAGTTGATGAGCAGCGCATCTTTTTTAAGTATTACTTCGCCCGAGCTGATTCTCGGCAAATCTTCAAACATCCCTAATAATGTGCAGCCTTGCGTGAGTTCAGTCAGATTGCCGTCTTCATAAAGTATGGAAGGGTTGTGACCGGCATTCACATATTGCAACAGGCGAGTTTTTGGGTCGTAGATGCCAAGGAAAAGGGTGATAAATTTATCACCGCGCGTGATTTTGCTCACGAGGTCGTTCAGCACTTCGACAAAGGCGGTAAGCTCCTTAATATTTTTGGACAACAGCCTCAGATTAGCCTGAAAGTTGGACATCAGCAATGCTGCCGCAACACCTTTCCCGGAAATATCGCCTACGCAGAACATCATTTTGCCATCAGGCAATTCGATGTAGTCGTAGTAATCACCGCCAATGTCGTGATGCGGCAGGTAAACGGCAGCCATTTCGGTGATTTCATCGTCAGGCAGCTTTTCGGGGAAAAGCGTTGACTGCATCTCCGCGGCAAGCTCCAGTTCTTTTTTCAGCACCTCTTGTTCAATCTGCACTCTCAGCAGCTTGCGATTCTCCACCGCGACTATTACGATATTGGTGAGCGTTTGAATGAATTTGAGCTGCTCATCGGTGGATATGTTTTCAGGCATGTCGCCAATCAAAACATAGGCGAGCGGCTTGCCCTGATGAATCACAGGAATCACCACATCAAAATCTTCCAGCTTGCCTTTCTTTTCCTCAAGCTGTGTCATCCGCTCGTATTGCACCAGGTCGTTCTGCACGTCAATCATCTTTGCTTCACTGTTCACGCCCCATGCGCAAACACATTCCCAAATTTCATTTTTCACAAACACCATCAGTTTCGGCACGCTGAACTGCGCCTTCAGCGTGAACTCATAAATTCGGAGCAGCGCTGAAGTGGGGAAGTTGTTGTTGATTGCCTGCGAAATGTCGAGCAGCGCGTCAATCTGCAACTGCTTGATTTTGACGAGGCGCTCATAGTTGGCGGCTAATTTTTCTAAAGTGGCTTGCTCGGTAAGGCTGCTCATCGGAATTTTCGAGAATCGAAATTCCCAATTATCTCCTAACAATGATTATTAGATTCTAAACAACTTAAAATAAAAGTGTTTGCTATTTAGGCATCGTCATTCTGAGCGGAGGCTCTGCCCCGCATTGCGCATTGCGGGGAAGAATCTCATACGCTAAGTGTGAGATGTTTCGCTTCGCTCAACATGACGAAAGATGGTGTCACCCCTCGCTCCCCAAACTCGTCCTCACATCCAGCGCATCGCGCAGACCGTTGCCGACCACGTTGAACGCGAGCACCATCAGCATGATTGCCAGCCCGGGAATAATGGCGAGAAAAGGATTGGCTCCGATGATGTAGCCGTAGTTTTCGCTCAACATGCCGCCCCATGTAGGCTTTGGCGGCTGCACCCCGATGCCCAGAAAGCTCAAGCCTGCTTCGATGAGGATTGCCGATGCAAAGTTGGATGCCGCCACCACCATCAAAGGACCCAGCACATTGGGAAGAATATGCAAGGCAATTATTCTTGCATGGCTGTAACCCAGGCTTCTTGCCGCTTCAACATAGAGCATTTCGCGGATGCTTAAAATTTGCCCCCTGATGATTCTTGCCGGCTCCACCCACATGGTGAGCCCAACGGCTATGAACAGGGGACCTAAATCACCAAAAAGAAACTTCATCAGCGGTAATTTCCACAACCAGAAATCTTTTCCCAGTGCAAGCGCAAGGGCGAAAACAATCAGCAGTGTCGGTATGGACCAAAAGATATTCATGAACCACATGCAAACGTCATCAATGAATCCCCGGAAATAGCCGGCAATCGCCCCGATAAAAATGCCTATGAAAATGGAGATGAGAACTGCAACGATGCCTACGGAAAGAGAAACCCGAACACCGATAATGAGCCTGCTCAAAATATCGCGCCCGAACCTGTCCGTGCCGAGGCGATAGGTTTGGGTGACAATGTTATGCTCTTCGACTTTTGATTGCAGCGCCTCAATGCTCTCCGTCTTTTTTTCGTTATCATAAGTATAGAAGGTGACGATTCCATTTTCCGCAACAGGCGCGGGTTGCTTCACGGAAAGCGGATAAGCCACATCCGCAAGGCTCAGGTCTTTTTCTGTTCCGGACGTTTCACCGGTGTATTCCCTGTAAAAAATTTTATCTCCATCAAAACGGTAGCTGTGAATGGGAATCAGCTCGTAAGGATTTTCCTGACCTAAAATCATTTTGCCGAAAAAATTCTGCTTCTCGACATTCTTGTTCTTTGCGCTCTTTAGCAGCTTTAGGGAAAATCCCGGTGATTTATTGGTAATCTGCAAAATCTGGTCGTTGGCGTCTGCTGTTGTGTCAGGCGTGATTTGATAACCGAGGGTAGCGATGATGACCGAAAGGATGATTACCGTGAGACCAATAACAGCGGGCTTGTTGCGCAGAAACCTTCGGAAAGCGCGGGCGGTGGGTGAGTTGCTTTTTGACAAATGAAATTAAATTGAGCTTTCAAAAGTATCATTAAACAGAAAGAGCTACAAGTGCAGTTAATCCATCAAAACTTGCAACTTACAGCTTGAAGCTTGCGGCTATTCATTGCCCGCATTCTTCGTCAACTGCAATAAAAATGAAAGCTTATTTTATCATTCTCAGGTACTGCTCCACCTGTCCAACGAAGTAATTCATGTCGGTTTTTCCGTTCAAATCAATCATCAAATCATGGCAAAAAGGTTTTTCAGGAATGAATCTTCCGACACGGTAAACGGAATTTGACAGCGCAGAAATATATTCGAGCGGAAGGCACTCTTCGGTGCAAAGATTGATGAGCAGGTCAAACCGGCTGCCGGTGAATTCTGTTGCCTTGCTGTGTTCGGGAATGAAGCACCAGTTCAGATTCTTTTTGGTCAGGTAATCAAACGGGAGCGATTCCCCCGGTCGTTCTTTTTCGATGTAGCACAGCAAGTGCGCCTTTTTATTGATGCTCCTTAGAAACTGGTAATATTTTTTTGCAGGCTCCATGTTTTCCGGTTTCGTTCCGTCAAACAGCAACCCGATGGATGATGCGTTATCGTAGCGGACGGTTTGATGCTGATTCCTGACCTCCTTCAATTTCCTGCTCAGGATGAATTGGTGGGCGCGGGTGCGGAGATTTTTGAAGAAGACCATCTATCAGTTTCCGGTTTACAGTTTTTTGTTTCCAGTTATTCTACCGCGCTAAAACTGTTGGCATAAGAGGAAAAGAAACTATTCTATCCTACCCGTTACGGTTTTTCTGCACTGCGTTTTTTTGGAGTTTCCGTGAATACGCCCATCGAGGAGAACTTTTTAATCCTGTTGCCAACCCGCTCCTCCGCTGGATTTTTTTTAAGCTTTGATAATTGAGCTTGCAGATATTTTTTCAGCGTCTTTGCCATCGCTTCAGGGTCGTGATGCGCTCCGCCAAGCGGCTCTTTGATAATGTCGTCCACCAAACCGACTTTTTGCATATCAGTTGCGGTCAGCTTCAAGGCTTCCGCTGCCACTTCTTTAAAATCCCAGCTCCGCCATAGTATGGAAGAGCAGGATTCAGGGGAAATCACCGAATACCACGTATTCTCCAGCATGGCAACCCGGTCACCGATGCCGATGCCCAAAGCGCCACCCGATGCGCCTTCTCCCACGATGACACACACAACCGGTACGCGCAGCTTGACCATCTCATAAATATTGCGCGCAATCGCCTCAGCCTGCCCGCGCTCTTCGGCTTCCAAGCCGGGGTATGCACCGGGAGTATCAATCAAAGTGACAATCGGCTTGTTGAATTTTTCCGCCAGCTTCATCAGGCGCAATGCCTTGCGGTATCCTTCAGGGTTCGCCATGCCGAAGTTGCGGTACTGCCGCATCTTGGTATTGATTCCCTTTTGATGTCCTATGAACATAATGGTCTGCCCGTCCATCTCGCCAAAGCCGCCAATGATAGCCTTGCAGTCGGCAAAGGTGCGGTCGCCATGCAGCTCGATGAATTTCGAGCACAGGGTTTCAGCATAAAACAGCGTGTAAGGTCGGTCGGGATGACGGGAAATCTGCACTTTCTGCCAGCCGTTGAGATGGCTGTAAATCTCCTTTTTCTTCGCCCTGATTTGCTCCTCCAGGTCTTTGATTTGGGCTGAGATGTCTTCCCCGTTGCTCTCCGCTTTTTGCTTCAGGGCGTCCAACTGCTCCTGCAGGTCGGCAACAGGTTTTTCGAAATCAAGGTAGGTCATTTGGGTGTTGAGCAGGCTTAAAGCCCAATCAAAAATACAGAGATGTCAAGGAATAAAAAACCCCGGCAAATCTCTCTGCCGGGGCTGGAATCAGAAATCCCAAGGGTTGCGGACCGGACGGGACTCGAACCCGCGACCTCTGCCGTGACAGGGCAGCATTCTAACCAACTGAACTACCGATCCTAAAAGAAATGCTTTAAAAAACGGAGAGCAAATATACTGCATTTTATTGTCGGATGGAAGCTCCGCACCGCGTGATAAAATGATGATTTACGAACTCTGATTTTTTATTTCAGAAGTTCGGCTTCAGATGTACTTCAATCTGAAAATCTTAAATCCTTGTTTGATATTCTACACTATCAGGATGCTCACCACCTGGCTCCACGGACCTGCAAGGTCGGGATAGCTCGTGAGATACCAGCGCACAAAGACATACAGCTTCTTGCCTGAGTTTTCATCGCCCGTCTGCTGCACAATGCTGGCGCGCGTAATCACTTCCCTGTCGGTGCCGTCTTTCGGATTCTGCGGTGGCGGCTCCCCTATCTTGAATGCTACCTGGAAGCTGTCAGCGCCTGCGAAAATCGAAGGGCGCTGGGTGTCGGTGCTGGAGCGCACGGAAAGCCGTATCTCGCCACCGCCAATTGTTTGGAGGGTGGGCAGGCACTGCTCGGTAATCGGCACCGTGGGGTGCGTGGGCGTGGCGCGGCTAATCTTAAAGTTGAACGTCACCTCATCATCCTCGGTGGCATTCGGACTGGCTGCCATGATATTGAGCAGCGGGGTGGCGAAGGTCCTGAAATCCTTCCTCGCGTTTTTCACCTGCAGGGTGATGGTCTTCGTGCGCGTGGCGGGATTGCTGTAGAGCGCGAACAGCCCGTCCCAGATGCCGCGCGCGCTGTTCCAGTCATCGGCATTTTGCTGCGTCAAGCCCAGCCTGCCCCAGTTGAACACGGGCGGGGGTCCCGCGCTGACTTGCTCCTGCAAATAATCATCGGTGTTGCGGATGTAATCATTGAACTCCTGAATTTTGGTGGGGATTCTTCCTGTTGCCATGGTGTTTTGATTTTAATTGTTAAGAAATAGTGCCTGCTAACCGTAAAGGAACGCTCTGATAAATTGTTAGAACATTCTCAAGCTTTGTAAGAAGACTCTTACGCGGCATTAGAAGATTCTTACGTGATGTAAGAAGACTCTTATGTGACGAAAGAAGATTCTTAGGTGGTTCAAGAATGTTCTCACAAAATGGAAGAGTGTTCTTTCCGGATGAAAGAACCTTCTTGCATGATGAAAGAAGATTCTGTAAAAGCCAAAGAACGTTTTCTAAACTCTTAGGGGGCTGAGGAGAAGAACTGACTCTTTGGGGGAGAGGAACTAAATCTTAGGGCAGATTTGCTGATATAAACGGAGGGGCTTGGGGCTTATTGTGAGGGATTGTCAGGAAATTGTCACAAAGAAAAACATCACAGCCTTTCTGAAATATAATGACTTGTTGTAGATTTCTGGAAATATCAAGCCATGAAAACAACAACCTTGGTCCTAACCCTCCTCATTACATTGTTTTCAAACAACATACTCGCGCAGATTCCCTGTGACACCCTGAGGTTAACCTGCGATGTTCCCATTCGTGCAAGCACGGTGTCAATAAAGATATCCAAATCATTCACGTTTCCACCGCCACCCAATGTGTTCCAGTCGTACGCGAAGAGCCTGTTGCCGCAATATCCATTGGAGGTGAAGCGCATGAAATGCCTGGCATAAGTATCGCCCGAAGCAAGAAAGCCATGCATCATCACTACCGGCAAAAGCGTGTCATTGCAGGAAGGTGGTGGTGGATTTTGGGTATTCTGCTCTTGAGCGGGTGGAGGTACTGCTTCGTCTTTTTTACACCGGCTGATGAGCAGCAACAAAAGAAAGAAGGCAGAATATCTTGCAAGATTTTTCATAAACCGTTTTCATCAAAAATAGAAAGGAAAACCAGAGATAAGGAATAACATTGAAAAACCCTCCATTTGGTTATATCTCTCCAAATCGGTTACTTTGCACTTCATTTTTCTAAAAACTAAACTACCTTAACAATGTCAGACATAGCTTCAAGAGTTAAGAAAATCATCGTTGACAAGCTGGGCGTGGAAGAAACCGCAGTGACCAATGAAGCCAGCTTTACCAACGACCTTGGCGCTGACTCCCTCGATACCGTGGAGCTGATTATGGAGTTTGAAAAGGAGTTCAACATCTCCATTCCTGACGAACAGGCTGAAACCATTGCAACGGTGGGGCAAGCTATCGCCTACCTTGAGCAACACGCTAAGTAATCATTTTTTTCCGACATGCCGTTTCCAAGAGTTGTTGTCACCGGCTTGGGGGCTGTGACGCCTTTGGGCAACAACGTTCACGATTATTGGTCAGGACTCATCTCCGGCAAAAGCGGTGCAGGTTCCATCACCCAGTTTGACGCTGCAAAGTTCAAAACGCGCTTTGCCTGCGAGGTGAAGGGCTTCGACCCTTCTTACCTGCTGGATAAAAAGGAAGTCCGCAAGCTTGACCGCTTTGCTCATTTCGCCTTGGCGGCTGCCGATGAAGCCATCCGCGATGCGGGGTTCGATTTGGAAAAAATAGACAAAGAGCGCGTGGGCGTGATTTGGGGTTCCGGTATTGGCGGCATCAAGACGTTTGATTATGAGATGGAGGAATACCTGAAGGGAGGCAAGGAACCCCGATTCAACCCTTTCTTCATTCCGAAAATGATACTCGACATTGCAGCCGGGCACATCTCCATCCGGTACGGCTTTCGCGGACCCAATTTTTCAACCGTATCAGCCTGCGCTTCCTCCACCCATGCGATTATTGATGCGTTCAATTATATCCGTCTCGGAAAAGCAAAGGTGATAATAACAGGCGGCTCGGAAGCGGCTGTATGCGAATCGGGCATCGGAGGGTTTTCAGCGATGAAAGCTATGTCGCAGCGGAATAACGACCCGGCAACCGCATCAAGACCCTTTGATTCGGACAGGGATGGATTCGTTTTGGGGGAAGGCGGAGGCGCGCTGGTGCTCGAAGAATTGGAGAATGCAAAAGCGCGGGGCGCAAAAATTTATGCGGAGGTTGCCGGTGGAGGTTTGACTGCCGATGCCTATCACCTGACAGCTCCGCACCCGGAAGGACTGGGCGCTATAAATGTAATGAAGCAGTGCTTGGAGGATGCCAATATGAAGGCTGAAGATATTGATTACATCAATGTTCACGGCACCTCCACCCCGCTGGGTGATATTGCCGAAACGCTTGCGATTAAAAATGTTTTCGGAGAACATGCTTACCAGCTCAACATCAGTTCCACCAAATCCATGACGGGACATTTGCTGGGCGCAGCAGGGGCGGTGGAGGCGATAGCATGCGTTCTCGCGATGAAAAACGATTTGATTCCTCCTACCATCAATCACTTCACGGATGACCCGCAATTGGACAACCAACTGAATTTTACTTTTCATCAGGCGCAGCCGCGAACCGTTCGTGCAGCGTTAAGCAACACGTTTGGATTTGGCGGGCACAATGCCAGCGTGGTGGTGAAAAAGTGGATGACGTGAGGATTTCTGGTAGTGTCTCGATTTGAAAAACTTGCTTATGCGTTGGCTTCTCCCCTCTTAGGGGAGACACAGAGGGGTATTTTCATAAGAGGTAACGCATCACTAATTACTCCTTTGTATCCGCCTGAGGCGGACGCCTGACGCACGGGCAAACTGGCACAACGGATTTCAGCTATCCGCTAAATAATGTTAAATCGGCAAGCATCCTGAAACTCGCGGTGATTTTATTCGTTCCTTAAGGAAATTCAAGCCCGTTAAATATTGTTAAGGCAATATCATAGCACTCCGCGATAATTTAACTTTGACGACATGAACAAAAAGCTGGTAGCGGCATTGATTGTAGTGATGACGATGGTGTTGACGGGAATGGTCTTCATTCAGATTTACTGGATAAAAAGCGGAATAGCATTAAGGGAGCAGCAGTTTGACCAAAACGTGGGCGATGCGCTGAATAAAGTTGCCCAAAAGATTGAAAGGCAGGATGCGGCAAGCTTCATTTTTGAAGGGTTTACGGCAGGAACACAGTATGACCAGAACTTCGACCACAAAATGCGCCAGCTTCAAAACAGGGTGAACCGGTCATTTGAGGCGCAATTCCAGCCTCTTATCAGGCAAATAGAGAGTTATAAAAGCCTTTCGCTGGCTGATAAGGATTCCTTCAATGCTCCTTTGGAAGTTAATCTTGACACCAGCCTCATCATCATTGACAGTTCGAAAAAGGGCAGCTATACCGGCACCATCACCGTGCAGGTAGCCGACTCCACCTGCCAGATACAAATCGCAGCAGGCAACAGCGAGCAACTGATGAAATCAGTCAATGAGCAAATGAAAATCCTCAACCAGAGAAAAAACTTGGTGAGCGATATTTTCTTTCAATTCATGAGCAACGAGCGCCCGATTCATGACAGGATTCCGCGCGAAAAAATGGAAGGCGTCATCAAAGAGGCATTGGAAAGTGAAGGCATAGAGGCTCCTTTTGAATTTGTGGTAACCACGCAATTCGGTGAAGCCATAGCCGCCAGCAATAATTTCAAGCCCGCAGAAATTGCGGCATCCCACAAGGTGACGCTGTTCCCCAATGATTTGTTTTCCGAGCATAATTACCTGCTCGTGCAATTCCCGACAAAGCATGACTATATCAGGAGAAGCCTCGGGATGATGTCGTTCTCCTCCATCGGGCTGGTTCTCGCCATCTCGCTTTGCTTCGCTTATATGATTCACATTATTTTTCGTCAGAAAAAATTGTCTGACATGAAATCGGATTTCGTCAATAACATGACGCATGAGTTGAAAACTCCTATTTCTACAATTTCCCTTGCCAGCGAAATGCTGCGCGACAAAAGCATTGCAGATAATCCCCAAAGAATTCAAAAATATGCGGGCGTGATTCACGATGAAAACAAAAGATTGGGAAGCCATGTGGAGAAAGTGCTGCAGATGGCGGTGATTGAGCGGGGCGAGCATAAGCTGAAATGGTCCTTTACAAACCTGCATGATTTGATACAAAGGGCAATCGAGAAAATGACATTGCAACTGGAGGAGCGCAGTGCAGTTTTGCAAACATCCTTTACATCTCAATATCCGGAAGCCCGCGTGGATGAAACGCATTTCACCAACATCATTACCAACCTGCTGGATAATGCAATAAAATATTCAGCCGGAAATCCCGAAATCATCGTGTCAACAAAAGACAGCAGCGGAGGCGTAACCATCGGTGTTGAGGACAAGGGAATCGGCATGAGCAAAGACTCGCAGAAGCGCATTTTTGAAAAATTCTACCGCGTGCCTACCGGCAACGTTCATAATGTAAAGGGCTTCGGCTTGGGGTTGAGTTATGTGAAAGCGATGGTCGAGGCTCACAGCGGCAACATCAGGCTGCGCAGCGAGCCGAATAAGGGCGCTACATTTGAAATATTCATTCCACATTCAAATCCATTAGCATGAAAGCCGAAGAAAAATCGAAAGTACTCTTGCTGGAAGATGACCCGAACCTGGGTTTTGTCTTAAAAGAGTTTTTAGAACACAAAGAATACAATGTCATTCACAGGGAAGATGGCGAACAAGGGCTGAAAGCCTTTAACCTTGAGCCTTTCGACATTTGCGTGGTGGACATCATGATGCCGCGCATGGATGGATTCACCTTCACCAAGCACGTGCGGAAGACCGATAAGGCAACGCCCATTATTTTTCTCACCGCCAAATCCATGAAGGAAGATAAGATTGAGGGATTCAAGCTGGGCGGTGATGATTATATCACCAAGCCTTTCAGCATGGAAGAGCTGGAAGCGCGCATTGAAGCGGTGCTGAAGCGAACCGGGAAAGCAAAGAAAAATGAGCCTGCGAAAAATAATTTCGCCATCGGGAAATATAAATTCGATTACCAGTCGCAAAATCTTTCGTTCAACGGCAAATCGCAAAAGCTCACCACCAAAGAATCCGACCTGCTCCGGATTTTGAGTTTGAATATGAACCAGATTCTGGAGCGAGAGATTGCGCTGAAGCTGATATGGGGCAACGACAATTATTTCACTGGCAGAAGCATGGACGTTTACATCACCAAGTTGCGCAAATATCTCAAAGATGACCCCCGCATCGAAATCGCAAATGTTCATGGTACTGGCTATAAGTTGAGAGTAGCAGAATAATCCTCTCGAAATCGTCATTCTGAGCGAAGGTTTTGCGTAGCGAAGAATCTCTAACCTTCAACAAAAGGCAAGCACTTCATAAGAGCGTGTGCACTTCACTAACTTTGCTTTGTGCAAACTCCCTTCAATTCCGAAACCATCGCTGCCCTCTCCACTCCACCGGGCGTCAGCGCAATCGGAGTAATTCGTCTTTCCGGAAATAGGGCAGCGGAGATTTGCGAAAAGATTTTCCAGGGTAAAAAACTTTCAGCGCAACTCTCTCACACCCTTCATCACGGCTGGATTTCAGATGGAGACAAGAAAATTGATGAAGTGGTGGTTGGAATTTTTCGCGCTCCACATTCCTATACAGGAGAAGATGTCGTAGAAATTTCCTGTCACGGCTCTCCTTACATTTTGCAAAGAATCACCAACCTGCTGGTTGAAAAAGGCGCACGGCTCGCCAAGCCCGGTGAGTTTACGCTGCGCGCGTTTTTGAACGGCAAACTCGATTTGTCGCAAGCCGAAGCGGTTGCCGATTTGATTTCATCCAACTCCGAAGCATCGCTCAGGGCTGCGATGCAGCAGATGCGCGGAGGGTTTTCAAAAGAAATCAAGGAGCTGCGGCAGCAATTAGTTGACTTTGCCGCGCTCGTTGAATTGGAATTGGATTTCAGTGAAGAGGATGTTGAATTCGCCAACCGCAAACAGTTGAAAGAACTTGTCTCACATCTTACATCTCATGTCTCACGTCTCATTGAATCCTTCCAACTCGGCAACGTCATCAAGCACGGAGTGAACGTAGTGATTGCCGGAAGACCGAACGCAGGCAAATCCACTTTGCTGAATTTGTTGCTGAATGAAGAGCGGGCGATTGTTTCTGAAATTCCCGGCACCACGCGCGATACCATTGAAGAAGTGCTGAACATTAACGGAGTTTTGTTTCGTCTGATTGATACAGCAGGAATTCGCGAAGCGCAGGATGCGATTGAAAAATTGGGAGTTGAAAAAACTTTTGAAAAGATTCGCCAATCGGGAATCTTGGTTTATGTTTTTGATGCAGCATCAATGAGCCGTGAAGATGTTTTGGCTGACATTGAAAAACTCCGTCATGGCGAAGCTCCCTTGATTCTTGTCGGGAATAAAATTGATTTGCTCAAAGACGACAGCTACCACTCCAAATTCAATTTGAACGGCAGCGCTGTTTTCATTTCATCAAAAGAAGGGAGCAACATTCAGCAAATCAAAAAAGCATTAGTTAGTAAAGTCTCGGAAGAAAATTTTCAGCAGGAAGATACGGTGGTCACCAATGTCCGGCATCACGAAGCGCTGCTGCGCTCGAAGCTGGCATTGGAAGATGTGCTGAAAGGGCTTGACTCCAAAATTTCCGGTGAGCTGCTCGCACTCGACATCAGGCGCGCACTGGAAGAATTAGGAACCATCATCGGTGAGGTCACCAACGAAGACGTGCTTGATTCCATATTCAGCCGGTTCTGTATAGGGAAATAGCGTATTTTGTAGAAATGCCGAATGACCCCGCTGAGCGGGGAATGACGAATTGAAAAGAATGTAGGTATGCAATTGCAGATAATTCACAAAAAGATTCACGAGATAAGAGGACAAAAAATAATGCTCGATTTCGACCTTGCCCAACTGTATGAAGTTGCCTACCAAAAACCTGAATCTATCCGTGAAAAGAAATCTAAAGCGGTTCCCACAAGATTTCATGTTTCAACTGACTCAAAAAGAATGGGAAAGTTTGAGGTTGCAAATTGAAACCTCAAAAAGAGGCGGCAGGCGGTTTTTTACCTTTGAGTTGCCCATGCGGTCACAAATTGTGACCTTAGAAAAAAGAAAGATCATCTCATTATAAATTGGGATGACTTAACCAAACCGGTATGCAACTACAAGTAATTCAGAAGAAAATCTTTGAGGTGCGGGGACAAAAAGTGATGCTTGCTTTTGACCTTGCCCGATTATACGAAGTGGAAACCAAGGTTTTAAATCAGGCAGTCAGACGCAATGTTGAACGCTTTCCTGAAAGATTCATGTTTCGCCTGACCTTTGCAGAGTGGAAATCTGTAAGGTCACAAATTGTGACCTTAGAAAAAGGAAAGGGAAAACACCCAAAATATTTACCCTATGCCTTCACAGAGCATGGAGTCACCATGCTTGCAAGCGTATTACGGAGCAAAAAAGCAATTCAGATGAACATCTCTATCGTTGAAGCGTTCATTGCACTGAAAGAATTTGCCCTCTCCTATAAAGAACTCGCTGAAAAAATCGCAAAGCTCGAACGCAAGTACAACCGCCAGTTTGCCGATGTCTATGAAGCCCTCGATTTGCTGTTGCCCGAAAAACAAAACCGAGATAATTGGAAGAACAGGCAGAGGATAGGATTCAAAAAGTAACAAGACAAGAAATAAAACTAACAGATGTTTTTAGATTTCTTCTACTCCCTCAAATCCTCCGGCCTCCCCGTCTCCCTCCACGAATACCTCACCCTCATGCAAGGTCTCGAAGAAGAACTCTCCTCCAACAACATTGACGACTTCTATTATCTCAGCAGAAGCATCCTCATCAAGCACGAAGCCCACCTCGACAAGTTCGACCAGCTCTTCGGAGAATACTTCAAAGGCATCCAAAAAAAAGCTGATGGACTGTTCGGAAGCACAATCCCCGAAGAATGGCTCCGCAAAAACCTTGAGCGCCACCTCACCGAAGAAGAGAAAGCCCTCATCAAAGCCATGGGCGGGCTCGACAAGCTCATGGAGCGTTTCAAAGAGCTGATGGAAGAGCAGAAAAAGCGCCACGAAGGCGGCAACAAGTGGCTCGGCACAGGCGGCACCTCGCCCTTCGGAGCCAACGGCTACAACCCCGAAGGCTTCCGCATCGGGCAGCAGGGCAGCCGCAACCGCAGCGCCATCAAGGTGTGGGACCAGCGCCAGTTCGCCAACCTCAAGGATGATGAAGAGCTTGACACGCGCAACCTCAAGCTCGCCCTCAAGCGCCTGCGCGTCTTCACCCGCGAAGGCATCGAAGAAGAGCTCGACATTGACGACACCATTAACCGCACCTGCCGCAATGCCGGCATGTTGGACATCAAGATGGTGTCGTCAATGTCGAGCTCTTCTTC
>Ga0247727_10009467_pt1 | contig 17646 bp, 14 predicted proteins | sample WisWelCaveWW1625_FD_202498 | JGI IMG/M metagenome (GOLD analysis project Ga0247727, IMG submission 202498) | Biofilm microbial communities from Wishing Well Cave, Virginia, United States - WW16-25 | ecosystem: Environmental > Aquatic > Deep subsurface > Groundwater > Cave microbial mat | place...
TACAAAAAAGTTGAGTCTCACAGTCGAAGGTGGTATGTTGAATTGCAAATGAACCAAACAACAACCACTTACTCGAAAGGAGACTCAACATGGTAAAGTACACAAACGTAAAGAACAAAGGCAAACTGCCGTTGTTCATTGGAATCGACCTTCACCGCCTCACGTGGCATGTGACAGCCCGGACCGAAGATGTCGAGTTGTTCTCTGGTGGAATTCCGGGACGATGGGATTCCTTGAAGGCGCTGTTAGAGAAGTATCCCAGCGACCGAATCACTGTGGTGTACGAGGCAGGCTACTTCGGATTCTGGCTCCATGATCGACTTGTCGCTTATGGAGCACAGTGCATGGTAACACCGCCGAGCTTGATACCACAAGAGTATGGCAACCATGTGAAGACCAACCGCCGTGACAGCCGGAAGCTCGCGTATTTTTTGGCGAAGGGACTGTTGAAACGAACGTGGGTACCGACGGAGGAAGAACGATACCATCGGCAGGTCATCCGACGGAGGCGGCAGTTGGTTGGCGACCGCGTGCGGGTGCAGAATCGGGTCAAAGCGGAACTGCGGTTCTACGGCATCGAGTTGCCAGAACCGCGGGGCAAATGGACAGTGACCTACGTCGAGAACTTGCGACGGCTTCGATTCAACAATCGGTGGATGCAGGAAAGCTTCAAGCGATTGATCGAAGAATATGAGTTCATCAGCCAGCAGATCACTCGTCAGACTGCGTTGCTGCGGGAGCTCGCAACGACCGAACTGTACCGTGAGCGGGTAGCGATTCTGTGTAGTGCGCCGGGCAATGTCGCGAAAACATCGTTCGTATTCTTCTTTGCTGCGCCGGTAGAGATCAATGTTGTCCTTGAGAATCCCGCCGATGAAGGCTGCGGCTTTCCCATTGTCCCTATGAGCGAGTCTGAAGGCCTCGTTCTGGTTCAACACACGTATACCGGAACGAACGACATCGTCATAGGCACTTACCAACAGTCTTAACTCATACAAGGCACTGTCGCTGTGATAGACTTCTTTGAGAAGTCCAGCCCGAAGCAGTTCGCAGAGTTTCCCTGCATCGATCGTATCGGTCTTCGGACCATAAAAGAGCAAGCGATTCTGGAACGGATCGCAAATCACAATCCGCTCGACAACATCGAGCAATTCCAGGTACAACCAATGCGCAGCTCCCGATTCCTCGAAGGTGATGATCGTACGAGCATGCAGCGACCCCAGGTAGTTTTTAAGTTCTCTCACGTCGCTGGGGCGTTCAAAAACTCGAGGCTGTGCCGCATGGCGTGACATGTGCGCAATCGCCATGATCTTCAGCGACCAATCGATGGCAACATAATGATCATACGCAACTCCCGCCAGAACGACTTTGTCGGGCTGGCCCGGCTTGCTTCTGGCACGATGGTGCATTACCTTTCGTGTGAACATAGAGGTCTCCTTTCGTTGGTGAGATGTCAATCTTGTTATCCATAACGTACGGATATCTACACCGCCGCGAAAGTGAGACCTTTTCTAATTTACCATGCGCCACGCAGCCTATCATCTTTTTGAGACACTTAAGAAGCCACAGGAGGTTCCATGAATCAAGCCAATTGGACGGACATTCTTCAATCCCTCGGAGTAATCGCAGCATTATTCTTCACTGGCTTGGAAATTCGAGCGCGGACACGAGAACAACGGTTCCGCAATTACCTAGATGGTATTGCTGGTTTTGTTCAATTCGCAAGGCTGATGGTCGAAAAACCTCAACTCCATGCACTGTACCAGTATTCTGCCAAGGAACTGAACAAAACCTACGAACAACTTACCGTCGAAGAGAAGGCAAGGGTGCACTATTGCGACTCGATCATAGCGCTCTGCGAAACTGTGTGGCTCGCAACCGAAGAGGGATGGTTACCCAAAGACGAGTGGCTTTATTGGAAACGGTGGGCGGTCGATTTGAACGGCTCTCGAGAATTCCGCTGGACTCTCAAATGGGTTGCAAATGAATATGATGAACAGTTTCTCGATCAAATGAAATCTCATTGAGTATCCTTAATGTCCGACTATGGCTTTTTAACAACGGCTGCGCGGCTCATATCACGGCAAACAACCACGCTCCCTTTGTTGATAGAAATTATTCCGTCTACGCCCACAAAGCGGGCTTCGGCGGATAAATGTGGTCGCTCAACGCTGTTGCTCACGTGTTGGTAACCAAGGTCCCCCCGCGGTGGTGCATCATGAAGGCATGAGAGGTCCTCGCGCAACACTGAATGCGTGCAGCGGGTAGGAATTTCCTCAAACAAGGTAATGAAGCAAGTTATTCGCAATCGGGAAGATTCCGAAATTGCAAATATGACTTGACTTTTTGCATCCCATTTCGTATCATGAGAAAAATTTGCATCTACGAGAAGAGCGTAACGTGGCTGCACAAAAGGAAATCAAAACAGACCGACGGAATCAAATCCTCTTCCTTGCCGGCGAGATTTTTTCCAGAAAAGGATTTCATAACGCCAGCGTCTCCGACATCATTCAGCGGGCCGGCATCGCGCGCGGCACGTTCTACCTGTATTTTGCCAACAAGCGTGATATCTTCGATAGCCTCCTCAATGAAGTTGTGGATGAATTGCGTGATCGCATCAGGCCAATCGATTTACAACAGGGCCAGCCAGACCCGATAGTTCAGCTCAAAGAAAATCTTCATCGCGTGTTTGAATTCCTGACCCAGAACCCCGCACTGACCCAGATTCTCCTGCATCATGCTGCCGGGCTGGATCAGAAGACCTCGAACCTGCTGAAGACTTTTTATGGCCGAGTGCTCGACATGATTCAAAGCTCGCTGGATCACGGGATTCGAATGGGATTGGTTCGTCCGTGTGATACGAGAATCCTCGCATCAGGCGTCATGGGCATCATGAAGGAGGTCGCTGACCAGTTGACGGGCCAACCCCAACAGAACCCCCCGATCGATCAGGTGGTCGAAGAACTCATTACCTTTGGATTGTGGGGGGTCTTCGTCCAACCCCGACGGGCGTAAATTTTTTTGCTCTCGAATTAGACTGACATGTCAGTCTAAGAACTCGTAGGAACTTAATAAAGGAGACGATCATGGAGACAATTACCCACTACACCGCTTACAAGCCACGACCGTTCATGCGAGAGGAGAGAGAAAAGGTCACTATCCTCTATGGCGGACTCACCTGGAAACACGAGCGACTGATCCAGGGAGTGATGCACAATCTGAATTACAACGCCCAGCCCCTCCCAAACGTCACGCGAGCTGACCTTGATGCCGGGAAGGAATCGATCGACGTCGGGGCCTGCTGCCCGACGATCTTCACGACCGGCAACCTGGTCAACTTCCTCAAATCGGAAGTGGCACTTCGCGGCAAAGAGGAAGTCAATAACAAATACATCTTCATGACGGCGGGTTCCTGTGGGCCCTGCCGCTTCGGCCAGTATCACGAATCTTATACGATGGCTCTGGACGGACTCGGGCTGCGGGATTTCCGGCTGTTTCTCCTGGCGCAAAACGAGTTAGATCAAGGCCCTGCCAACGGGGGAGGACTCGAGATCAACTTCCCGCTGAACCTCGGGCTCGTCTGGGCGATTCTCTGCGGTGATGTGCTAACAGACCTGGAGTACTTGACCCGACCCTATGAGGTGAACCCCGGACAGACCGACCATGTCATGCGGGAAAGTGTCGAGTACCTCTATGGGGTGTATCGCAATCGGCCGATCCGGGGAAAGAAGTGGGATGTCCTGGCCTGGCACATCTTGACGAATTATTTTACCAGGGCGCTCCGCGAAGTGAAAAAAAAGTGGGACGCCATTGAAGTTGACCGGCTGAAGGTGAGGGCGAAGGTGAAAATCACCGGAGAGTTCTGGCTGCAAACTCACGAGGGGGATGGAAACTATAACATCAAGCGCTGGCTGGAGCAGGAAGGGGGAGAAGTGATTCCTCCTCCGATCGCGGTGTGGCTCGATTATTTAATGAGCTCTCCGCTCCAGTCGGAGGAATGGAAGGGAGCCGACCGCAGTCGAGTCAAAATTGCATTGATCCGAGCACTGCAATGGGTCTACCACCGAACGTATGACAGATTCAGGAAGGCATTGGGCACGCTCCCGTACGAGCTGCCCGATCAAGATGAACTCAGGCGCCTTGCCACTCCCTACTACCACTTCCAACTGCGCGGCGGAGAGGGTCATATGCTGGTCGGCAAGGCGCTTTATTCCTATCATCACAAGAAGGCCCATATGATCTGCGAGCTGTCGCCTTATTCATGCATGCCCAATACGATGTCCATCGGGGCTATGGCGAATGTGCTGGGAAGGTATCCTGATTTACTCTACGCTCCGATTGAGGTGAAGGGCGATGCCGAGGTCCATGCTCTTTCAAGGTGCCAGATGATCCTGACCGAAGCCAAGAAACGAGCACAATATGATTTTGAACAGGCCATGGAGAAAACTGGCCTGGCGCTCGAATCAATTCGGCAATATGAGGAGCGGCACCCGGAACTCTTGCGCGCGACTTATCGCATACCGCACTACGGATATGCCGGAACCGCGGCTAATTATGTGACGCACCTGGCGAAACTCGGAGCGACGTCTTGAGAGTCAAACACAGGTTAGCCGATGTACTCATTCGCCGAGCCGTCAATCTGTCCCGTTAACTTCTGACGAACGAAACATGATCTGTGGAATAGACGTAGGCAGCACAACTTGCAAGTATGTTCTGGCTTCCCCGACGGGGGAAGTTCGCGCTCAAGCGTACGAACGACACAACACAAAGCAAGCCGAGAAGGTCTTAGATTTCCTCACTCGCCTGGAGCAAGAGTATGAGTTTACCCCGGAGCGGGACCGCCTTTTCTTCACCGGATCTGGTTCGGGGCTGATCGCCCCATTAGCCGGGGCGAAAGTCATCCAGGAAGTCGTGGCCGTGGCCGCGGCGGTCGAAAGGCTTCACCCCGACGTTCGTTTCGTCAGTGAAATCGGCGGAGAGGACATGAAAACGATTTTCTTTACCGGCAACGGAGGATCCAAAGGTAAACAGGTACTCATGCAGAGCGCTTGCTCGGGAGGAACGGGAACGTTCATCGAGAAAACCGCCCGTAAGCTCCAAATCCCGCTGGAGCAGCTCGCTCAAATGCGGTACGAGGGATACACCCTTCACAAGATCAGCAGCAAGTGCGGCATATTTGCAGAAGCGGATGCTAACACCCTCCTGAAGGCAGGCGTTTCCGTCGAGGAGATCATCGCTTCTCTGTTTGAGGCGGTCGTCTACCAAAACCTGGCGACCCTCACCAGAGGGAATACTCCGCTGCCGGAGATTCTGCTGCTGGGCGGACCGAATCTCTTCTTCGCAGGCTTGCAGGAGGCATGGCGTTATCACCTGACCAAGATATGGGAAGAGAGAAAAGTTGATCTCTCGCAAGGGAAAGACCCCGTCTCCCTGATTCAGGTTCCGAACGAGGCTCTCTACTATGCCGCTCTGGGCTGCATCGAGGTTGGCATAAGAGAACCGGAGACAGTGGGCATTTATCAGGGCATTAACAAACTTAAATGGTGGATCGAAGAGGGGCAGCACGAGGAGAAGAAAAAAGCGGGTCGGCAAGGACTCTGCTTGACTCCGGATGAGCTACGCGGCTTCAAGGCTCACTATGGCGGCAACGGGGGTAATGGCAACAATGGAGGTGACGACCACCATCACACAAGCGAAACGCATTTTCGGAGGTCCGAAGAATTATCCAGAGTAGTCGTTGGATGCGACTTCGGGTCAACGACCGCGAAAGCAGTTTGCCTCTCCCCGTCCAAAGAGTTGGTTTACTCCTGCTACGCGCTGAGCAAGGGCAATCCCATTGAAGATGCCAGGGCACTTTTCCAGCAAGTCAAAGAAGCCATTGGAGCTGATGAGATCCTGGCCGTGGCCATCACAGGATACGGCAAGGACTTGCTCAAAGACATTATTGGAGCGGATTGTGCGGTGGTCGAGACTATTGCTCACGCGACGGCGGGTCTTCATTTCTTCCCGGATGCCGATTGCATCTGCGATGTGGGAGGAGTGGATGTTAAGATCATGATCCTCAAGAATGGGACGGTCGCGGATTTCCGGTTGAACTCTCAATGTTCGTCCGGCAATGGCGCGTTCCTCCAGGGCGTCGCCGACCGGTTTGGCATTCCCCTAAGCGAGATCGCCGATGGAGCGTTTGAGGCTCAGGCGATGCCGCAGCTCAGCATGGGGTGCGGCGTGTTTCTGCAGAGCGATATCGTCAATCAGCAGCGGAAGGGTTGGCAGGCGGAAGAAATTCTTGCCGCGCTGTGCGCCATCCTCCCCCTCAATGTATGGATCTATGCCGGAGGGCTGAACAATCTCTCGCAGGTCGGCAAAAAATTCATCCTGCAAGGGGGAACTCACAAGAATCTGGCCGTCGTGAAAACCCAGGTTGATTTTATCAAGTCGAAAATTCCCGACGCCGAAGTTGTCGTCCATCCTTACTCGGGCGAGGCGGGCGCCATCGGGGCAGCACTCGTCGCTCTCGAATGGTTGGAAAAGGGAGGCCGAACTCAATTCCGCGGCTTCGATGTGATCGAACACTTGACGTACAAAACCACGACCGCCCCTGAGACCGTTTGCAAATGGTGTCCGGTGAATTGCCAGAGAAGCTTTATTGATGTAGAGCTTCCGGGCGGGAAAGGAAGGTCCTGGAGCAACGTTCCTGTCCCGGAGGGATGGGAGCGTGTGATCGTGAATAACTCCTGTCCGAAAGGGCTGGTCGAGGATGCCAACGAAATGAGGGTCATCAAAGCCGAAATGGAGAAGACCAGGAATGCCTATCCGAATATTGCCGATCTGGTTCGCAAGGAAGCCTTCCGCCGCGTCGTCGCCGCCTAAGGATCGCTCGAAGATCCGGATCGGGATCCCGAAGGTCCTGAACATCTGGAACACCCACCAATTCTGGATCGGGTTCCTCACGGCGCTCGGCATTGCTCCGGAGAACATCATCTTCAGCTCCGACACCTCCGAGGAGCAGGGCCGGGAGTTTGGAAAAGGACGCGGGACGGTGGATTGCTGTTATCCCGTGAAGTGCATCAGCGGGCATTACGGCGAGCTTATCTTTGGACTGAAGAAAAAAATCAACATCCTGCTCAGTCCCCTTATCTATTCGCTCCCGTCGATCCTCCGGGGACACGTCGCCGATACCATTACCTGCACTCGCGTCATGGCGGGTCCGGAGAACATCAAAGCCGGCTTTTTGAAAGAGCGGGATGTCTTCGGGGAGAACGGGATCGTTTATTCCTCTCCCTTTGTCTCCCTGGGTGAGCGCGATCTGGTTCCCAATCAGCTCCATGAGGGATTGAAAGATGTGTTGCAATTGGAGTATGGGGAGACGCGTAGAGCGGTAGCGGCTGGCTTTGAGGCGCTCGACACTTTGAACCGAAAGTTGCGAAAGCAGGGCCGGGAGATCCTGACATGGTGTGCGAGAAACAATCGGCCATGTATTCTCGTGCTTGCTCGTCCCTACCACATGGACCCCGGAATCGGGCACGAAATCGAAGTGAATCTGCAAGCCCATGGCTATCCGATCCTCTGGATGCAGTATTTTCCCATCGACGACGACCTCATGGATTGGCTCTTCGGGGAGGAAATTCGGGCCGGGCAGATCAAGAGTCCGTTCGATATTTCAGATGTTTGGACCTCTTCGTACAGCAGCAATACCAATGAGATCATGTGGGGAGCCAAGGTGTCCGCACGGTGTCCCTGGATCACGTGTGTCATTCGGCTCTCCAGCTATGAATGCGGCATGGATCAACCGACCTACACTCCGACTCAGAAGATCGTCGAAGCCTCAGGGACGCTCTTTTTCAAATTCGGAGATCTGGATTCGACCAAACCTGCCGGAAGTATCAGGATTCGCGTGGAAACCATCGTCCACTATGTGGAAAAATATTCGCGTGATCTGATCAGGAAAAAGCTCGCCCGATTACCTGCGAATTCTCCGTTCGCACAGCATACCGTGCAGGAAACGGTTCCTGCTACCGCCTTTGTTACCGCCGTCTGAGACGCTGTCAGGAGGCCCGCCAAAAAAGTGCGGGCGTGAAACTCCCGACTCCACATCGACCTCCACCCTATTCCTGCAGCGTCGATAACCTCGCCATTAAGTTGAGACCTGTTGACCGAGTTCGTGACAGCCATGGGATTCTCCGAATAGACGAAAAGTGGGATAAGGTAACGAAGCCCGATATGTTTCGCAACAGGAAAATCATCAGGAGGCTCATCCGGCCTGATTCTTTGCATCCCGTTTTGTACGCTTCATAGGCATGAAAGCCGAAACCACAGCGCGGCTGTACCGGAAGTTCAGCGACCGACTCAGGCAGTTCATCCGCCGGCGCATCGCCGATGATGCGGCGGCCGACGACATTCTGCAGGATGTATTCCTCAGGATCCATTCACGGATTGAAACGCTGAGAGACCGGGACAAAATTGAAAGCTGGATTTTCCAGATTACCAGAAATGCTATCAGCGATCACTACCGCAACCTTAAAGCGACCGTTGAGCCGAGCGAGAACATTGCCGCCGCCGAAGATGAGCAAACTCCCGCGAGAGCCCTTGCGTCGGGTCTCGCCGAAATGATTCAAAGTCTCCCCGAGCACTACCGCGAGGCATTGCAATTGACGGAAGAGCACGGGATAAAACAGAGAGAACTTGCGAAGCGACTCGGCGTATCCGTATCCGGCGCAAAGTCACGCGTTCAACGCGCCCGGGCGAGGCTGAGAGATCTCCTGATGGAATGCTGCCACTTCGAATTTGACCGCTACGGCGCGATCATTGACTATCATCCGAGGACCTGCCGCTGCTGCTCCCCGCTGTAGAATGCGGAGCGGCGTGCCGCGTCGGGTGACCAATTATTGCCGCCAGATTCTTGTGTGCAGGCAAACCGAAATCGATAGTCAACGACTCGTTGAGCGGATTTCGGGCTGGCGCGCAAAGGGCATCGGTACGGTTTTCCCCTGCGTCCTTTTACATCAAACTCCGTCTATGAGGAAAAAGGAGCAAAGAATCTTATGGAAAGAAAAGAAGAAATACGAAAAGCTGTTCGGGCTCGGTACGGTGCTGTTGCAAAAGGAAATTCAAGCTGCTGTGGAGACACCAATCCATCACCCAATGTGGTGGCCCTCCAGCTCGGATATCCCGAAGATATACTCCTTCAAGTCCCCTCTGATGCAAACCTTGGCCTCGGCTGCGGCAATCCCGTTGCAATTGCGAGTCTCAAACCCGGGGAGACCGTTCTTGACTTAGGAAGCGGCGCTGGTTTCGATTGCTTCCTCGCTGCGCAGCAGGTTGGCGATTCCGGTTTTGTCATCGGGGTTGACATGACGCCGGAGATGATCGGCAAGGCGAGAGAAAACGCGCGGAAGACCGCTCTCGCCAATGTTGAATTTCGATTGGGCGAAATCGAGCATCTCCCTGTCGCCGACTCCACTGTCGACGTCATCATTTCCAATTGTGTGATCAACCTGTCGCCTGACAAACCGCAGGTCTTCAAAGAGGCGTACCGGGTGCTCAAGCCGGGCGCACGTCTCGCAATTTCCGATATTGTCAGGAAAGCTGAGCTTCCGGAGGCCATGCGCAGCGATATGTCGCTGTACACGTCGTGCGCGGCAGGCGCATCGTCGATTGACGAAGTTCGGAATATGCTCACGGCGGCTGGATTCATCGGCGTGCGCATCAGTCCCAATGAAGCGAGCAAGGCATTCATCCGTGAGTGGGGAGAGAATCTGGAGCGATACATCGTTTCAGCGTCGATCGAAGCGGTGAAGCCGTAAGGGAAACCCGCAAACTGGAGACGTACCAATCAATCATTCTCACACAATATAATGGAGAACCGTCATGACAGACCTGTTTGCCCCGTGGCTGCCGATCCTGCTGTCATCGGTGTTCGTTTTTGTCGCGAGTTCCATCATTCACACGGTAACACCGTGGCACAAGAGTGACTACACTAAACTCCCCAACGAAGACAAGGTCATGGATTTGCTCCGTCCGCTCCAGATTCCCCCAGGCGATTATATGGTTCCCCGTCCGTCGAGCACGGAGGACCTGCGGTCACCCGAATTCATTGAAAAAATGAAGAAGGGTCCGGTTCTCATGCTCACCGTTTGGGCTGCCGGACCTGCACGAATGGGGAAGAGTCTTGCCCTGTGGTTCATCTACTCCGTTGTCGTCGGGGTCTTCGCGGCATACGTGACAGGACACGCGCTCGCGCCCGGCACAGCTTACGTTCATGTCTTCCGCTTTGCCGGCGTAACGGCGTTCCTCGGATACTCACTCGCCCTCTGGCAGATGTCGATCTGGTACCATCGCTCATGGACCACGACGATTAAGTCAACCGTGGACGGTCTGATCTACGGATTATTGACTGCCGGCACGTTCGGTTGGCTCTGGCCGCGATGAACGCTCCGAGGAGAAGCTAGAACGCATGGTGCTCAGGGCAAGCATCATATGGCTTGGCCTTTTGGTTCTTGCCATTGTCAACGGAGTGCTGAGGGTCGCCGTTCTTGTTCCCCGCATCGGCGAAGAGCCCGGCCGCGTGGTGAGCACCGGCATTCTCTGTGGACTGATTTTCGTCGTCTCGTTCTTCTCTACCCGATGGATATCGCCAAGGGGAAGTCGCGATGCATTGACGATTAGCGGCCTGTGGGTCATCCTAACGGTGTCCTTTGAATTCCTTGCCGGGCACTACCTTTTCGGAAATCCCTGGGAACAGCTTCTGGCCGATTACAACCTTCCACAGGGGCGAGTATGGATACTGGCCCTCGTGACGACATTCGTCTCACCTTTGCTCGCAACGAGGATAACAAGGCGAACGAACACATGAGCAGACATGTAAAGCACTTGTGGTCGACCCAATTCACCGATCACAGAATGCGATGCAGCGAGTGATAAGGATACTGGCTACCCTCCTCGGCGTAGCTTCCATCGTTCTCCTCGCCTACCCCTGGTGGCGTAGACCCTCTCCGCAGCCGCCGACGCCGGAGGAAGAGCAGGTTGCCGCAAAACTGGAGGTTGGCGGATCCAGCTATCCGATTAAGTACAGGATTGGCTCGGTAGACGAACGGTTCAACATCGGGAGGGAATCGTTTCTCCAGCTCGCGAGGGAAGCGGAATCTCTCTGGGAAAGTCCCTTCGATCTCGCTCTCTTTGAATATGGTTCCGGCGCTCTGTTCAAGGTAAACCTCGTTTTCGATGAGCGTCAGGAAAAGACGATCGAGGCAATGCGGTTCAAACGAAGAATTGAAGTGGGAAACAAATCCTACAATAACATGGTGCAGGAATACGAACACGAGTCTGAATTGATAAAGGAGTTGCAAGAAAAATACGACACAGAAGTTGCATCATTCAATAATCGAATGCAGACGTACAACACAAAGATCGAATATTGGAACAGCAAGGGGGGTGCACCCCAGGAGGAATACTCCAGGCTAACGCAAGAGAAATACGAATTGAATTCGGGGCAAAGGCTCCTGGAAGGAGAAAGGCTGGAACTGAACGAAAGGATAAAGAATCACAATGATTTGGCCGGGATGATTGACCATCTGGCCAAGATGCACAGCCTCGACATCGAACTCTTCAACGGCAAATTTGTGGAACCGAGAGAGTTTGAAAAGGGCGTTTTTAACAGAAGGGAGATCAATATCTACCAATTCAACGAGGAGAAAGATTTGCGACTTGCGATTGCCCATGAGTTTGGCCACGCTCTCGGGTTTATGCACACGGATGATCCGCAGTCCGTAATGTTCAGAACACTTGCAAAACAGGACATGGATCACCTTCACCTGACACCTGCAGACCTGGAGCTGCTGGGGCGGATTGCCAAAAACCTTGAAGAGGGAGCCTTGGGCGGCCGGGTACCGAGGTAGTTTTCGGAACCGCCGGCTCGCATGAGCGCGGTATTTGCCCACGCTCTATTCAGAAACTCTCCACGATACAACAGACCGGCGCCTCGCGTCAGCCGGTTCCTCACCCCTCAACCATTATTTTGCCTTGACATTCAGCGAATCCTTTCGTAGGATTGTGACGATATCCGCTGTGCGGGATCGCGCCAATCCCGTCGCCCCCAGGAGTGCAACGAAGAATCCGAAGCCCACTGGATTTCTTGCAAAATAAAAACGAACATCCTTTGACGGATGAAACGCCAAAATTGCTGAATACAGCCGAAAAAGAAAAACGATGATAACGAACATGTGCGTTATTGCAAATGTTCCGCAGCCATTCGCTCGCGAGTGGTTGCGCAACACGGTCTTTGGAAATTAACTGTTCAGCTCAATGCGCAACCACAAAAGCTCGCGAGCTTCATAAGCGGCTGCGGAACGACGCGCGGGCTTCGCCCAGTAATAGATTGATCGGAGAACCTTAGCGAAATGAACTCGACCGAATTCACTCAATTAGTCGATAAACGGAAGCGGTTGTACAACGCAATTCTCGAAAACGATACTGACCTTTCGAGTATTCTGTCTGGACTATACAGTGACTCATCCCATTTTGTTTATGAATTGCTTCAGAACGCTGAGGATGCCAAGGCAACCTCTGTTTCTTTTAGTCTTCTTAGCGACCGACTTGAATTTACCCACAATGGGAAATCATTCACCTTCCCCGACGTTGACTCGATCACTAATATTGGGAAGAGCACAAAAGCGGACGACATAACTGCGATAGGAAAGTTTGGCGTTGGATTCAAGTCAGTCTATGCAATTACTCAATCCCCGACAATCAAATCCGGCAAGTTCAACTTCACAATCAGGAATTTCGTTGTCCCGAGTATCAACCCCGACGGGCAAACTCAGGAAAAGACCAGCATCATTCTTCCATTCGACCATCAATCAAGAACTGCTACGGTAACACACGCACTGGTGCAAAACCGACTCGAAAATCTTGGACTTCTAACGCTTCTTTTCCTCAAGCACATTTCCAAAGTCGACTGGAACGAAGCTGGCAACGGGGGCCAATACGAACGGTTCGCAGAGTCCAAATACAAAGGATTTGAGAATGTTCGTAGAGTGAAGCTTAGATCTTCGTCCTCGACGGAGGAGTACCTTGTCTTTGAGCGTCCCATAAGCATCGAACAGAAACAACTCAGAGTGGAGATTGCCTACAAGCTCTCAACAAGCGAAGCTAAGAAGGAGACCATTGCTCAATCCGAAACCTCAAAACTATTCGTCTTTCTTCCTACAAACGAGGAGACTTATCTCAAGTTCCTAGTACAAGGTCCTTTCCGTACTACTCCAGCGAGAGACAACATTCCGTTTGAAGACGAGAAGAATAAATACCTCATTCAAGAAATTGCCAAGCTAGTTTCAGATTCACTCCCAATCGTGAGAGAACTTGGCCTCCTCGATATCAACTTCCTAAATATTCTGCCTATAAAAGACCTCGCTTTGGCTAAACAAGACATTTACAAGGCCGTATCCACCGCAGTAGTTCATTCATTCAAATCAAATGAACCACTGCTTCCGTCACTTCGAATTCCTCATTGCACTGCCACGGCAGCTTTATTGGCAAGAGGCAAGGACTTGACCCAGTTACTCGATTCGTCAGATGTTTCCAAGCTATTCAAGAAGATGGAATGGATTCATCCTGATATCACTGCCGACCGAACACCGGATATCAGAGATTTTCTGTTAGAAAAACTTGGCGTTCAAGAAATAGACTTCGAGACATTTGCCAGAAATCTCTCCGAAGACTTCCTAGAAACGAAAGATACAGGCTGGTTCAAGACATTTTACAGATTGCTCAAAGACCAGAAGAGTCTCTGGCGACTGGGCTTTGGCTACCCGCCGTCTGGTATCCTTAGAAGTAAGCCGATAATTTTGCTGGAAGACTCTAGGCTTGTTGCTCCTTTTGATTCAGACGGAAACCCGCAAGCATATCTTCCTTCCACTTCGAATTGGAAAACACATTTCAATATTGTTCACGCTCAAGTTGCTGCCGATGAGGAATCTCTCAGTTTTCTAAAGGAGCTTGGCTTACGAGAACCAGATTTGTACGCTGAAATCTCAGAGTACGTCATTCCCAAGTACAAAGACAGAAAGGTAGCTCCTGCTTCTGACGAATACTTCGAAGACTTTCTCAACTTGCTCATTGGTTTCCAAGAGGTGCGTTCTGATCACAAGAGACAGTTCCTTGAATCGATCAAAAGCCTACCCTTTCTCCTTTGCACAAAATCAGATTCGCACGTACTCTTAGGCAGTCCCTCTGACTGCTATTTCCGTATCCCTGAAGTCCAAGAGTACTTCTCCGGTTACGACGATGCGCTTTTCATTTCAGAGCAAATATACACGAAGTTCAACAAGGACGAAGTTGATGATTTTCTCAGCGAGGTTGGAGTGAGTGAAGTCCCAAGGAGGATACAATTAAGTGGCACGCTCTCTTGGGATGAAAAGGGAGAACTCAATCGCACAATCGGTCACACCCGAGACATTTTCGATCACGATTACGAGATTCACGGATTGGATAACTTTCTTTCCAATATGTCCAAGGCTCGGTCTACTCTGCTTTGGAAGTTGTTGCTCAACCACATAGAGGCTTTTGGTTGGCGGGCCGAAGAGTTCTTCAAGGGCGATTACAAATGGTTCTATCGAACAGATCGCAGTGAATCCTTTGATGCTAGATTCACTAAGCAACTTAGACAATCCTCTTGGCTTTTCGACCAAGCCGATCAGCTAAAGAACTCTGCATCAATTTCGCTCTCCACTCTGGCACCAGATTATGACATTACCTCTCCCGCCAGCCAAGTGCTGATACGTCAACTTCAATTTAAGTCTGACATACAACAACAGTTGCTCCAACAATTTCCTGAATCCGAGCGAAAGGCAGTAGAAGTTTTCCTGAGCCTTTCACCAGAACAACGTGAACAGCTGATAAAAGACAAGGGCAAACCACAAACTCCTGATCCCACGCCGCCCGAGGAACCTGAAGATGTTTGGAAACCCGAAGCCGATCCTGAGGCGGTAGAAGTCTCTCAGCAGTCGTATGCACCTGCACCTCACGATGTTCCACTTCCACAACCGGCAACAACAGGTGATCAGAAAGGTAAACCAGACGACAATGGTAAACCGGAAGACGAGCCGGGAACTCCGCCGACCAAACATGCAAAGGAAATTGGACGCTGGGGTGAACAATACGTTTTCAAAGCATTGCTTCAAGAGTACAATGCTTCAAGTAGCCCTGTGTTGACTAATTCTGGTGGATTGATCAATACTCCAGATGGTCGCACCATCGAAATTGTCTGGCTCAATATCGACAAGGATCACGGGCGGGGTTGTGATTTCGTAGTATCGGTGAACGGGGATGAATCAAGGTACATCGAAGTCAAGAGTACTTCAGAGGATGAATTCCAACTTCTTCGTATCACAGGGACACAATGGGAGTTGGCTCGTAAACTCTACGACAATCACAAAGGTCAACAGTACTGGATTTACAGAGTTTTCAATGCGGGAAAAAGCAGTGCTCGAATCATAACGATCCAAAACCCAATTGAACTATGGAAAGACGGTAAGCTTTATGCCCATCCAGTCAACGTTGAAATATGAGAAGACGGGCGGGGCATCTTCGCCTAACAACAGTAACACCGACACTCGCTCTATGGTAATGAAAACTATTGTGCTCGTTCCATTGTTTTTGCCGCAGAACAATTGATCGTTTGATAGCGGCAAAAACATCGGCGGTGTTACTGCACACGTTCCGCAGCCATTCGCTCGCGAGTGGTTGCGCAACACGGTCTTTGGAAATTAACTGTTCAGCTCAATGCGCAACCACAAAAGCTCGCGAGCTTCATAAGCGGCTGCGGAACGACGCGCGGGCTTCGCCCTTGTTCCGCTTGTTCGCTTTCCCGCTCAGCAGAGCGGGACGGAACTCACCGATAGAAAGCATCCCGACAAAATGCATCGGGATAAATCGGGACAGGTCGGGAAGTACGGCAAACGCTCACTCGTGCCTTAAAACGGCACGGTTCGCGCTTCGTACTTCCCGCGCGTCGTTCCGCAGCCATTCGCTCGCGAGTGGTTGCGCATCGGCTGTGCACTGTAACGATGGTACATCGTGCTGCGCAACCACAAAAACTCGCTCGCTCATGAGCGGGCTGCGGAACGCCACCTAATCTGAACTAGCACGGCGAAGAAAGCTCACGCCGTAAGAGAAAAACACCAAGAAAAAGTATGGCAAAGTGGGTGATACACGGCTCACGAGTACGCGACCAGGTCGATGAACTGCCGACTCAATTCGACTTCGATGTTGCAATATCTTATGCGAGTGAAGAAGAGGGCCTTGCTGAAGATGTTTTTATCCTATTAAACGGCCGCGAATTCCAAGCGGAGATGCCACCCGAACCAAGATTCATATTCGAGAAAACCACTGAAGCAAGGCGCTTACGTGTGTTCTTTGCTAAGACCTTGCGACATTACTGGATTGGAGGTGACTTGCTGGAAGAGACAAAACATGTTTTTTCGGGGCCCGCATCCCTGTTTGTGGTCCCAATACTCTCATCCAGTTATGTGCAAAAGAAAATACCAAGACATGAACTTAAGTTAGCTTTGACCGAGGAAAGGAAAAGACAGTTTGTTACCGTGATACGACTGTTACTCGATCATGTTGATCCGACGGAATTGCGGCTGCCCAAACAAAAGATTTATATCCCCCTTAGAAGGGAAGGAACACACCGTTCTGCGGAGTTGATACTCGACAAAGTCCAACAAGTTTATATGATGAAGTCCGATATAAAGCAAAAGACTCGCTGGATGCCAAAACTTGAACTCCCCGTGTATATGCCTCCGCAAGTGTCATTGACTAAGTGGGTAGCAGTCTTGGGCGCTAATGTTACCGAACTTCTGAATCAGAGACTCTTACCAAACCACGCTCCACGAGAGTATCCACGTCTATGTGATTGGCTCGAGAGGGATTTGCTTAAGAAACTCTCTCGCGGTAGAATAAGGAACCCCGCCTTTACAGAACCTTCTCAAAGAAACGGGGAAACGCTTTCTGTGAGGATAGCATTCAATTGGAATCCAGATAAGGAACCTCTCGACCTTGGCAACTTAGAGTGGTGGGAGGTACTTGAAATCCACGAGTCAATAAAAGCGCAAACTGTAAAAGAGTGAGACGGGCGCTTCGCATAACAAGCGGGTTTACGACGCTTGTATATTCAGAAAGGAGTACTTAATTACTCGAACAAAGCAACACTGAAGCCACTAAGCCTGACACGACGCTCGATCTATCAAGATCGTGAGTGAGATAAGGCCGGCTTCGGTTCTTTCTCTGACACAGAACAGTATCTCAAGGCCAGAAGAGCCTGTATTCACAAGAGCTTGTGGCGAGAAAGAGACGTTGCGACCACACTCACTTTCTGGAGAATCATATGGACACCAGCATCAATCATACCGTCGGCATTGACATTGCCAAAGACGCTTTCGCTGTGTCCTCCGCCGTCGGAGGGGGGACAGACTCCTGAAGCCTGAACTACGGTGCTTGTGAGATCTTTCTCTGCTCGGCGCGCGTGTCCTATGCATCTATCTGAGCTCTCTATGGGCTACGGCAAATTCCAGTATACACGGGAGGGGGTTACCCATGCGCGTGGCATCTAGCCGGGCAGTATTGCCGGGCGTGCAATAACGTCTTTGA
>Ga0247727_10009468_pt1 | contig 17643 bp, 18 predicted proteins | sample WisWelCaveWW1625_FD_202498 | JGI IMG/M metagenome (GOLD analysis project Ga0247727, IMG submission 202498) | Biofilm microbial communities from Wishing Well Cave, Virginia, United States - WW16-25 | ecosystem: Environmental > Aquatic > Deep subsurface > Groundwater > Cave microbial mat | place...
AGATTCTTTGTCATCGCATGCGATTCGTTGTTTGAAACACACTTGCTCAAACGCTTGTTGGTTCATACTTCGCCGGGCGTGTTTACGTGTACAGAAGTGGAAGACGGCAGACGCTATGGAATTCTTGTAACAGAAGGGAAAAAGGTTCTGAAAATAATTGAAAAACCAGAGCAGCCGCCAACAAATCTGGCAAACTTAAGCGTATACATACTGCCGCACGAAATTTTCAAAGCATGCAAAGAGGTAAAGCAAGGGCTTAAAGGAGAATACTGGCTTCCAGAAGCGATACAAATGCTTATTGATGCAGGAATCGAGTTTGAGTATGAGGTCTGCAGCCATATTCTCGACATCGGCACTCCAGAACAGCTGGCAGAAGCGCAGGTACTGGCGAAGAAGCTGGGATTATAACGAAAAGCTTAAATATTAATATATGTTAATAAGTGTTAATATATGTTAACAAGGTGAAATTTTGAAAGCATTGCTAGACTTGCCGGAAGATGTAAACCAGACTTTGAACATTGTAAAGGCCCAGCACAAGCTGAAGAACAAGGTACAGGCCATAACGCTAGTTGTAAACTCATACAAAAACGAACATATGGAGCCTGAATTGAGACCTGAATATGCTGAAAAATTAAGAAAACTGGAGAAGGAAAAAGGCATTCCTTTCAAGAATCTTGCTGAATTGAGGAAAATAATAGAGGATTGAATGCATTCTTATGATATTATTCCATCCTTGCAAAAGATTCTAAAAAAACTTTCAAAAAGAGACCAAACATTATACGAAAGTGTTCTGAAAAAAATCGAAGAAATAATTCATAGTGTGGACGTTGATCATTACAAGAATTTACGACACAACATGAAAGATATGAAAAGGATTCACGTGGGTTCTTTTATTCTTGTATTCAAATATATGCATGATGAAAACAAGATCGTGTTTATTGATTTCGACCACCACGATAAGATATACAAATTTCCGGAATAATGACCTTTTTAGTAACTTTTTAGTAGTGAAAATATAGAAACCTTTATAAAGGGAGACTGTATTTATTCTCGATAAGGGTGGTTAGAATGAAAGATTACTTCACGAAGCTTGATGACATAGTTAAGATTGTTTCAGAGAAATACTTCATAGATAACAGCTATGAACTTTTAGGTGAAGGACGAGGCGCAAGAAAAGTCGACCATTGGAAAGTTCTGATGGGCGTTTTCTCATACGTTAACAACAGAAACACGCTTCTTGTGGGAAATCCAGGAGCAGGTAAGACTACATTCTCAGGCGTTATCAGCGCAATAATGTCAGGACTGCCATTTGACCTTTATGACAAGCAAAAAGTTCCGGGTCATCCAGACCAGACAAAAGACACAATGTTTTGCAGAGCAGACTTGGGAAGACTTGCTGAAGAGGGAGTAGTCTGGCAGCCAGCAGTATATTTGCCGGCATTGACGCTTGACGAATTAAACAGACTTCCGCCAGGCAAACAAAGCATATTTTTGGAATACATCAGAACAGGATCAATGGAACACCTGGGCCAAACATTCAACAGAGGAAAAACGCCAATCTTTGCAACAATGAACTACAACGGTACAGGCACGTATCCTGTTCCAATACCTTCGCTTGATAGATTTGACATTTCCCTTGAGTTCCAGGCAGGACAATCCTGGCTGCAAGACTATATCAGAACCGCAAGCAGAGGCATTATTTCAGAGTTGGGCAGCGGCGAGATGACAGATGAAATTGTCAACCAGCTGTTAAACAAAAAAATAACAATCAAAGACAAGCTTGAACTTTTGAAGAATAAAGCCAAAGAAAACAGAAAGCAGATGAACAAAAAAATAGAGCAAGCATACATTAAAAACAAAGAAGAACCAAAAAGAATACCAGATCTAGAATCATTAGACGAGGTAGCTGTTCTCAACACACCATTTACTGCTGATGGCAAAACTTATTTGGAATGCATCTGGGATGAAATCAACATGTCGCCAACATACGGAGAAAACAGGCATGTTGACCCAAGAGATACTGCAAAACACAACCTGGACTTTGCCAGCGCAAAGGTTATCGGCGGCATCTCACAAAGATGCTGGGACTCAATCAAGTATTTCGCAAGCATGGTAGCAAGATATGTTGGCGATGAAAAAGTCGACATCGTACACATTAATGCAGTGGCGCCATATTGCATGTCACACAGAATAGACTTCTCGGATGATTACAAGGCAAAGTTTGCTCAGCAGAAAAGAAAGCGGGGAGAAAGACAAGAACAGGACCTTTCAAGACGCCTGCTTGAAGAGATTAAGAAAAACTACGACAAAATATCAACAGATTTGAAGCTGTTTGACAAATACCTTGCAGACGGAGAGCCAACACCACAGCCAGAAGAAGTCAAGAAACTCCTTGCAGGACCAGAGCCAGATCATCCCCGTCTTAGAAACTATTATAACTACCTAAAGCATAGTTAAACATGGTGGACCAGCTAGCGTATAAAATGAAGCCGGCTGGACATGATGCTCCGGCGCCCAGACGGATTTATGAAAAACCGGATTCTAAATTAGCGAAAGCGTTTGAAGATTGGCTTCGTATTCCAGTAGGATGGTCATGGGGGCTGGCTTATGCGACTGCTCAAAGCATGGTCATAGACGTTAAAGATTTTAGTTCAGAGGATGTAAACGCTTTGGCAATTGCCTATCAAGACCATCCGAAGTTTCGCGAGGCTGGACTGTTCTTCTCCGCAATGTACAATCACAGCAAGGATAAGGAAATGGTTTTCAATCCTGGCAAAGAACTTTTCATAGAATTTCTAGGATATCACCTGCGTCCTGAAAAGATTCTGGTAAATCTTGTGCCTGTATGTAGCTTGGGCGAAGATAATTTGGGTGGCACCCTTCTCAATTATGAAAAACTTACAACCCGACTCGGCGGAGGAGGTCATCATGGATTGGCAGTGAATTACGGCACAGCACAAAACTTTGATGGAGACTGCCGCAACACAGTTCACATCAACTTTGGAACTGTTTCATTAGCTCTAGTGCCAAGCAACGTAAATTCGTTGTTCATCAACTTTGGAACATGGGGCGTGAGGAAACACGTTGACCTAGAGTATCATCTAAATGAGGGACAATACATTCCGTTGGTGCCAGCTCTTGACAAATACATAAAGGATTTGCAGCAGCTATTCGAGCCAGGAAAAACTGATTACAAAAAGGCAATCGAAGCAGCACGTTCGCTTGGACCTAAGCCTGCACAGAAGGTACTAAATGACATTGGTGGTTTGCTGAAGGAGGCTGGTTTCAATGTCTAAGCTGGAAACAATGGCATACAAAATGCAGCCGGCGGGGCATGAAGAGCCTGCGCCTAAAAGAAATTATGGAAAGTCGGACAAAAGATTATGCACTGCTTTTGAGAAATGGCTTCAGCAGCACGGAAAAATAGTCATGGCGGATTACAACTTAGCAGTTAAACTAACTGAAGGAATTATGCCTTCCCTTGATGAAATCCATTCGCTCTTAATCCGCTACCAAGACAACGATATTATTGACGCGGGCGACTTTATCAGCGCCATGTATAACAAGATACCGGAGAAAATTATCGTGTTTGATGTCAAACAACCCCTGCGCTTTCTTGGCAACAATTTAAGAAAGGATAAAACAGTAATAAATTACGGAACATTAGAGGAAGGTTTTTGTGAAGCAAAGGGCACTGTGATAAATTATGGTCACATAGGTGGAATATTTTCTGATTGTCCTGTAATTAACTATAACAAGATAGAGAGAATAGATGCAGATAGGATCGGCCCTATCATCAACTTAGGAACCATTGAGCGATTAATGCAACACTCAGCTAATGGCCCATTCATTAATTTGGGAGTTTGCAATATGTATGTGCAAGGTGAGGAAAATGAAATTTTGCGGACTTTTTATAAACTAAAACTTGTCCGTCGAAATAAGGGCCCGGAAATAATTCTCACAGAAGATGAATATAACAAGTATCCTGATTTAATGAACTACTTCTCAGAACTCAAAGTCAGCTTTGAAAAGGGACGCAATGACCATAATGCAGCAATAACTGCATTTAAAGAATTTGGCGAAGAACCGGCAAAACACATACAGAAGGAAATCCTTCGGAGACTTGGTCACAATGTCTAAACTTGAGCAAATGGCATACAAGATGCAGCCAGCAGGGCACGATGCGCCTGAACCTAAAAGAAAATACGAAAAGCCTCAAAACAAACTGAAAGAAGCCTATGAAAAATGGCTTAAACTGAACGACTACAGTAATTATGATGAAGTATCGGATAATGTAACACCGTGCTACGAAAGCGCTTTGCAATTAACCAGAAAACTTGAGTTTAGCCTTGCAGACGTTCATGGGCTGCTTCTTGAGTATATGGATAATCTGAAACCCCATCTGGCAGGACTTTTTGCTTCGGCATTATACAGAAGAGTGCCTGAAAAAGAAATAACGTTTGATTTGCCAATTGAACAAAGATTAGACTTTATTGGCTTCAAATTACCAAAGGATAAAACCCTAATTTCTAAAATTCCTACACGCCAGGATTTAGGTAAATTTGCTGGGGGAACAATAGTCAATGCAAACGATACTGCCGATGGTTTCGGAAATCAATCAACAGGAATTATAATTAATTATGGAGAAACAGGAAACCAACCCTGCACTGGAGCAAAGGGCGCGATTATAAACTACGGCAACTGCGGGGAACATTTTGCAGGCGTAGCCAGATTTGTCGTAATCAACGCAGGAGTGACAGGCGGCAATTTTGCAGATGGTGCCCAAGGAATCGCGATTAACCTAGGCACTGCTGATGAGTGTATGGGCATCGAACTTGGCTATCACGGAATGTTAATCAATTACGGCAAAGCTGGCAGAGGACTAGGCGAAAATGCCCTGGGCCTTATACTTTGTTTTAAGAATCCAAAAAGCTATGATGAAGATACCACTCAATGCATACTCAAGAAGCCAAGACAGTGCGCCAAGTATGTAGAACTGAGAAAATATTTGGACAATCTTACGATTAAACTTGAGAAAGGCAGGAAAGACTATAGAACAGCGATTAAGCTAGCTCAGCAGCTGGACAGAAAGACGATTGAAGACAAACTGCCAAGTGCGCTAATTGAGCAACACCAAGAAATTGAACGGGATGATTCTGAGCCTGACTTTGAACCTATGGAGGAAGACGATGATTCCTAAGCTGGAACAAATGGCCTACAAAATGCAGCCGGCGGGGCATGAAGAGCCTGCACCTAGAAGGAATTTTGGAAAGCCAGACAGCAAGCTAGCGCAGGTATTCGAGCGCTGGATTGAGAACGCCAGGGTACATGTAGGTGCAATGACTAATTATGAACTGCTTGGCATTTGTGATTCAAACCTGCAGCCAACGCTTGAAGAACTTCACTCAATAGTTTTACACTATCAAGACCATCCGAAAAGACAAGAAATTGGGCTGTTTCTCTCATACTATTTCAACAAATCACCAGAAGAGGTAATTTGTTATGAACTTGACACAGACTGGATGACCTCTCTGGGATATCGGCTTCCAGGCGGCAAGACTCTGGTAAATTTGGGTAAAACTGGCCCATCATTTGGATATCAAGCACACGGCATTCTTATCAACGCAGGCGAAGCAGGATATACAGCAGGAACAGAAATTGAGGCTGAGCCTCAACTTTCACGCGGATATTGCTCTTTTATCAATTTGAACAAAATAGGCACATATGTAGGCAGCAGCTCGGATACACTCCTCGTAAACTTAAGCAATGCTGATTTAGGATTTGGTACTTCGGCAAAAGGAGCCATATTAAATTTCGGAAGCTGCGGCGCACAACTTGCAAGCAGCACTCACTATCCATGCATGCTAATCAATGATGGAAAATCCTATCTTGTCGGCCATAATTCAAGTGGCTTGCTAATCTCAACAACGCAGACACATTTTGGCAATACTGAACATGCACGACGTGTATTCAAACAAAATGAATGCGAACAAATTCCTGAGCTGGTCAAATATGTAGGAAACCTGCGTGCAATGTTTGAGCCAGCAAAGAATGACTGGAAAAAAGCACTGGAGGCTGTTAAACAGCTTGGACCTAATGCTCACAATAAAATCAAGCAAGATGTGGAAGAAATTCTGTGGAGGGCAAACTATGACACTAGATAAAAATCTTCAGGAAATGTGGTTGAAAGAAAAGAAAAGATTCAACCAGCCAGCATTGAATGATCCAGAATTAGTGCCAGCACTTGAAGGGCAGGACTCTGCAGCACTCGACTGGGAAGCAAGAAGGATAAGAGTTTCACAAGGATTTGTAAAAGAACTCACAACAGATTTGCCAGAAGAAAAAGCACTGAAATCAATCGTACGACATGAACTAGGCCATTGGTGCTACTTCCCGCAGGACCTTGCACAGAAATTGTATTTACTGGCAGAAGCGGATGGAATATTCAAAGGCAAAGCAACTGCAATCTACCAATGGTATTCTGACTTGGCCAACGAAGGAGCCTTGCTGACAGAAGCAATGGCAAACGAAGAGATACTGGAAATGAGAGAAGTGTTTGCCAAGAAGGCAAATGCTAAGAAAGATGAAATCAGTGCAGCACTAAATAATTTGCTGCGAGGCATGTACCTCTACCAGATTCCTGAATTTTACGAAAAAACAATGGGCAAGAAAAAGCAAACAGATGAAGGAATACTGAAAACAGCACCCACAGGACTCACTGAAGATGAGAAAAAAGCATACTTGCATAAAGAAAGAGAGAAACTGGATGCAGAATTTGTAAAGAAATTAGGACTTACAAAAAAAGAACAGGAAATATTCGGCAAAACAAAGAATGTTCCGTTCATAAATCTAAGCATTGAGGAACATCTGGCATCGTTATACAGATTCGGCAAAGCAGTTGAGGAGCTCATACCACCAGAGATTGTAATCAAGATAGGCTGCTGCGGTAACGGCTCGCTCAACGGAATTCCAATTGCGGCGCTTGACGGAGCACTTTCTGGAATATTAAACCTGAAAGGAGTCAGAGCATACAACATAGTCAAAGGGATGCTGAAGAAATTGAGACCGGACTTTGATGATCCATTTGATGAGCGACCAAAAACAGCAGCAATAGGCGCAGGACATGCAGATTTCAAACGAAACGACAATTTTATTTCACTTTATGACAGATGGGCATCAGGAGCAATCTACATCGTTAAAAGACCTGTTGAAAAGGATGCAACAGCACTATTCCGCTCAGGCAAGAAAGAATTCGAAGTAGGAGACCCTGTACACAAAATAGACGTCTTTGGCTCAAGAGGAATGATAGGCATTCCGGGAATTTCAAAAGTGCACCAAGAAGAAACAGGCACTATTCCATCAGTAGAATTCAGTATACCACACCTGAATTTAGGCATTGACAGCTCAGGCTCAATGGCACATCCAAATGCACCAAGAGGAGCGTCTCAAATATTGGCAGCATTCATCATAGGAAAGAACTACCACGCCAACGGCTCAATGGTAGGCGGATGGAACTTCTCAGAAGACATTGCCTTTTTACCGCCAAACAGAGATTTGGATGCGTATTTCTCCTTAATGTGCGGCTATTGGGGAGGCGGAACATACCTCAACATAGACAAGCTCAAAAAATTCGTTGCACAATCAAGATTCGGCGAAAAGGAAATCCAGTTTTCAGACGAACAGGATTACAAGCATTTACTCGCACGCATGACTGAGGAAGAGAAAAAACAAGTCATGGACAAGAATTTGCATCTTGACATGAAAAAAATCAAGGCAAAATACGAGAAGCTGGACAACGTTCTGATAACAGACGGAGCAATCGGAAATGCAGAAGACGTTCTTAGATACCTGCAAAGCCTTGGCGAGATTACACGAAACTTTGTCTTCATAACGGATAAAGGAATATACAAAGATTGGAAGAAGCTGGAAAGCACTCTGCCGAACACGTTTGTCTATGAAGCAACAACACCAGAAGATTTACGCAACCTTGCAATGGGAAGATCAAAGGCGCTGGTAACAGAGTCACACACCAATTACAGGAGAGTACAGTGATGACAGAAGCGTTAGCGTACAAGATGCAGCCGGCTGGGCATGAAGAGCCTGAGAAAAGGAAATCATACGAAAGGCCGGACAAATCATTGTGCAATACTTTTGAGCAATGGCTGGAGATGGAGCCAGATTGGTACCACCTTGAGAGAGAAGAAGAAAGATTTAACCAAGCAACTGACTTGGTGAAAGATTTGACATTCTCACAGGACCAAGTACACGCTCTACTAATTCAGTACCAAGACCATCCGCGCGTAGTGCATCCATTCGTTCAGGACAAGAAACACGATCGTCCATGGGAGGACCACATCGCCTGGTTCCTCTCAGCATGCTACAACAAAGTGGAAGACAGAGACATCATATTTAACATCCAGACACCAAGACCGTTAGACCAACTCGGCTACAAACTGGCAAAAGGCAAACGGCTAATCAATTTTGCAACAATAGGCGACCACGCAATGTTTCAAGCAGAAGGCGACCTAATTAATTACGGTAAAGCAGGAGTCAAGGCAGGACAAGACAACGGATATGTGCTAAATTATGCCTCTTGTCCAGATGAACTTGGATGTGGCTCCAAAGGGCCGGTAATAAACTTCGGAAACGCAGGACACTCCATGGGTTCGTGGGCAAAAGGCCCAGTCATAAACTTCGGCAGAGCAGGTTCTCACATTGGGCACAATTCATATCTGACGGCAAATTGCGGCTTTGTTTCCAAACCTCACCCTATTTCCGGCAGACCAAAATACTCGCAATTTGTCAAAATCTGGTACAGATATCCAGAAGGCTACAAAAGCGCGCGAAGAGAGAAGACTGTAAGGCCAAGCGAATGCATGCAGATGCCTGAATTACGCGACTACCTTGAAAATCTATACTACAAGTTAAAACCTGGCAAAACAGATTACAAGGCAGCAGCTGCGGTCATGGAAGAATATGGTCCAGAGCCAGGCAAGAAAATGCAGCAAGACATTCTTTCAATACTCAAGAGGGCTGGTAGAAATGTCTAAGCTTGAAGCGATGGCTTACAAAATGCAGCCAGCAGGGCACGAAAAACCTCAAGATAAAAGAAAATACGAAAAGCCAGATTCTAGGTTAGCGAAAGGTTTTGAGAAGTGGCTAAAGAAAATTTCATTCACGCCCTGTGACGAGTCAGAGGAATACAATGAACAAAATGATGAATGGTGCAAAAAAGCATTGGCAATCATAAAACCCCTAAATCCGTCCATCACAGATGCGCATGCCTTATTGGTGCACTATCAAGACCACCCGAAAATCAGCGATGCAGGGCTGTTCATTACAACAATTTACAATCAATCTCCGGAAAGAGACATAATATTAGACTTAAAACTGGACACACCTATTACGGCCATAGGTTATAAGTTAGCGGAAGGCAAAAGATTCATCAATTACGATAATCTCAATTCCGAGATTTGTTCCTGGTCTAAATCGCCAGCCATCAATTACGGAAAAATGATAGACTTTGGCGAAGATTCCTCAGCACTCCTAATTAATTTGGGCAGCACTGTTACAATCGGCGTGTCTTCTGAAGATGATTCTGCGCCTTCGCCAGTGATAATCAACTTCGGTAAATGCGCTGGAGTAATAAGCGGGTCGGATGGCACAATCATCTCGCTGAATGATCCGACAGTCCCAGACCCTTATGACGAGGAATACCCACGTTTTAACCCCAAATACCTGCTCAAAGCAGAAGATTGCAGGAAAACGCCACAACTTGCAGCCTATCTTGAACGTCTGAAGCAAAAATTTGAAGCAGGAAGAAACGATTACACAAAGGCACTTGCAGCACTGGATGAGCTCGGAGAAGAGCCTGGCAAGAACATAGAACAAGACCTTGAGAAATTACTCTGGAGAAAGCCATGATTGAGAAAACATTAGAGCGAATGGCTTACAAAATGCAGCCAGCTGGGCACGAAAGGCCTCAGGATAAAAGAAAATACGAAAAGCCTCAAAACAAACTGAAGGAAGCCTATGAAAAATGGCTTGGCCTTAATAACTACCCCCATTACGATGCAGTCCGTGGAAATGAAAACAAATGCTGGAACAGTGTTTTACCCTTGACTAAAAACCTTGAGCTTACTCTGGCAGACGTTCACGGACTTCTTATAGAGTATGGAGACGATCTCAAACCACATCTGACAGGCCTTTTCGCTTCGGCATTATACAGAAAAGTCCCTGAAAAAGAAATAATATTTGACCTCCCCCTTGAACAAAATTTGCATTACGTTGGCCTCCATTTGCCCGAGGGCAAAACCCTAATTTCTAGAATTCCTACAGGTCACAATTTGGGTCAGGGGGCTGCAGGAACCATAGTCAATGAAAGTCATACCTGGAATGATTTAGGAATCAATTCAACCGGAATTGTTATCAACTATGGCGATGCGGGAGAAAACGTCTGCTCGGGAGCAAAGGGCCCGATTATAAACTATGGCGGCTGCAATGGGGACTTCGCAAGCACCTCAAAAGCAATTACGGTCAACCTTGGACGTGCTGGAACTGGTTTTGCTGACGGCCTCCAAGGAACAGCAATAAATCTCGGAATCGCCCGTGAATTTATGGGCAGGGATATTGGTTTTAACGGACTGCTGGTCAACTACGGCAAGGCAGGACCTGGTCTAGGCGATGGTGGTGAAGGCACCATACTTTGTTTTAAGAATCCAGAAAGCTATGGTGAGGATATAACTCGAAACGTAATCAAAAAGCCAAAACAATGCGCAAAATATGTAGAACTTAGAAAATATCTTGACAATCTTAAGATTAAGCTTGAGAAGGGCAGGAACGATTACAAGGTGGCCATCGAACTGGCCAAACAGTTGAACGAGGCCATTATCGAGCAGAAACTGCCAAAAGACATTAAACAACGTGACAAACTTGAACTAGATGATATGCCCGATATGGAGGAGGGTGAATATGAGCCTTGAGCACATGGCCTACAAAATGCAGCCGGCAGGGCACGAAGAACCTGCGCCTAGAAGGAAATACGATAGGCCGGACAGGAAGTTGGCAAGAGTTTTTGAGAAATGGCTCCACCTTTATCAGGCAGGGTTGCCATCCCACGCGGGTTTAGCAAGTTCATTAATTAAAAAAATTGAGCCCAATATTCAAGAAGCCCATGCATTAATGATGCAATATCAAGATCATCCAAACATACACGAAGCCGGCAGGTTCTTGACAGAGATTTACAGCAAATCAAAAAACCAAGTCATAATCTATGATCTCGATACGCACATTCCGTTAAATTGCGTGGGCCTAAGATTACATGAAAGAAAAATTTTAATTAACACAGGAAGAGCAGGAGAATATTTTGGATTTCAGGCTGGTACTATAATAAATTATGGAGAAACTGGAAGTTCACCAGCTGCGCATGCTAAAAAATTTGTGAATTATGGAAAAACAAGGCTTTATGCAGCAGCACACAATGTGATAGCAGCTAATCTTGGAACAATTATAAAATCAGTTGTGGATGGTAAGTTCGGAAACGGGGCTGGATGCATATTGGATTTTTCCAGCAAAGTCTGCACATACGGTAAAGCAGCCCAAAGAGGAATTTTCATTAGTGTTAAAGACGACTTAGAGTATGACGACAACGCACATTCGGATTATGAAGAAAGTGGCGGAGAATCAATTGTAGTAGCGACAGCCAATTGCGGGTTTAAAGTGCCGCCATCTGCCAGGGCAAAAGTATTCTTATGGCCAGTGGAAAATAAGGCACCACAATTGATGCCCTATTTAAGATCATTAAGGGACGCGTTTGAAAAAGGCAGAAATGACTACAAAGCAGCGCTGGCTGCATTGGAAACACTTGGTCCAAATCCATTGGCAAAAGTTAAGTCAGATATTGAGGGTATTCTGGGTGGTTGCGATGTCAAAGCCTGAAGCGATGGCGTACAAAATGCAGCCAGCAGGGCATGAAGCGCCTCAGCTTAAAAGAAAATATCCAGAGCCTGACAGACATCTGGAAAACGCATTGAAAGAATGGTCTAGACACTCAAGTATTTGGGGAGTTCAAAATCTTGCATATGACTCCTTTCAAAGCAAATATAAGAAAGCCGAAGAACTCGTTAAACCCTTGGACATCTCAATTGATCAAGCCTACGGGCTCATCCTTAAATATCAGGACAGCGAGAATCCTGACATTAGTGATGCTGGAATTTTCCTCACAGCGCTTTACAACAATTCTCCAGAAAAAATATTTACCTTTGACCTTGAAATAGAAAAACTCGACCACCTTGGATGTATGCTTGCAACAGGCAAAACTCTGATAATAAACTGCAAAAAAACGAATGCAATTGGAAAATACTCTGCGGGGAATATTGTTAATTTTGCATCAGCAGACATGATGGCACAATCATCAAGCGGTCTTGCCATTAATTACGGAAACGTTGGAGACCAAGGATTCGCCTGGCAAAGCAGGGGCACTGCCATAAACTACGGTACTGTAAAAGATGATTTTGGAGCTACAAGCAAGGGATGCATCATAGATTTTGGCAAATGCAAATATGTGGGTAGCTTTGCAACAGGGCATGTGATTGGAAACAGCAAAACTAGATTCGTAGACGTAAAAAATGCGAAAGTAGTAAGACTGAATCCCTCTGTCAAAACTGAATTCAACTCATATATACTTGATCTAAAAAAAAGATTTTCTTACGATGGGAACATTCAGAAAATCGTAGAGGAAATACACAAACTAGGACCAATGCCTGCACAGAAAATACCAGATGACCTAGATGCAATACTGCGGAGATCTAAAAATGCTTGAAGCGATGGCTTACAAAATGCAGCCAGCAGGACATGAAGAACCTCAAAAAAGAAGGAAATACGAGAAGACAGAAGCAGCTCCGATTCAGGCATTTGTGAAGTGGTTAGATGCTGTTCCTCGAATGGATGAAAATGAGGAATTCGAATACAAAAGGGCACAGACTTTATTGACTAAAAAAAGCTACAGTATAGAAGATGTCAATGCACTCTTGCTGAACAGCCAAGGCCATCCTAATTTTGAAAAAAGCGGGTTATTCATATCAGCAATGTTAAACAAGCTCAAGGAAAAAACAATCATATTCGACCTGTCGCTTGACACAAAAATTGAATATCTGGGGTACAGACTTAGTAAAGACAGAATTCTCATAAGCAAGGTGCCGACAGGCAGCAGTTTCGGCTCAGACACAGAAGGTGTTGTCATAAACGAATCAGAAACCGGCTTTTTCATGTGCCATCTTGCAGAAGGACTGGGAATAAATTATGGAAAAGCAGGCTTGAATTTAGGCGATTCTTCAAAAAATATTTTGAACTATGGAATAGCGGCAAGCAATGCAGGAGAAGAAGCAAACTTTTTCATAAACGTGGGAGAAACAGAAGAGGAATGCGCCCGTTTCATCCAAAGACTAGCAGTAAACCTGGGAAAAACAGGGCTGTCTTTTGGGGAAGAAGCAAAAGCGGACTCAACACTCGTCAATGCGGGATATGCAGACAAAGGGTTTGCAAACGCAGCTGGTGGAAGAATTGTTGCAGCGAAAGCGCCTACAACGTATGGAAAACTTGATTCTGCAAAGCTGATTTTCAGAGAAGACGAATGCAGTAAATATCCAAAATTGGGCAAACTTCTGCAGGATTTGAAAGAACAATTGGAAAAGGGCAGAAACGATTACAGAGAAGCGATAAAAGCGATGAAATCACTAAAAGCTGACAAGCTTGACGATAGGATAAGAAGCGCCCTTGAGGTGCCATATGACGGCTGGTAACCTTGAAGCAATTGCCTATAAAATGCAGCCGGCTGGACACGATGCTGGGCATCCAAGGAGGAAATACAGCAAAAGTTCTAGCAAGCTGGCAAGAGCGTTTGAGAAGTGGCTGAATTCACATCAGAATGATGATGAACGGTTGCCGCACCCGGTATACACGAGCGCTGAAGAATTATTGAACTCAATTGACGCCAATATTGATGAAGCGCATTCTCTTGTAATTAAAAATCAAGATAATCCGGGCATAGCAAATGCAGGTTTTTTCCTATCATGCATTTACAATAAATCAAATGAAAAGCAAATTGTTTACGATCTAAATGTTCCACTTTCAGGCATTGGGTACAAACTGCCTGAAAATAAATCCCTGATAAACAAAACCCATGGCAGCCACAATCTAGGCCATCAGGCAGCAGGAGTGATTGTCAATTATGGGAATTACGAACGCGAAAATTCGTGTTTCGCATTTAATTCATCTGGAATTTTTGTAAATTATGGAGAAATCAAAGGAGAACTTGGCAGAAATTCTACAGGATACATAATCAATTGTGGCGATTTCCACGGAACATTCTGCCCCATGTCAAGAGGACTTGGAATAAGTCTTGAAGGCATTGCCATATTGCCTGCAAATGAGGCGCATACAGCAATTCTTGTAGATTATGATGAAAAAGGGTACGCTGCAGTTCACGGTCACAGAGGAATAGAATGTCCTCCAGAAGATTCTATCACCGCTGAAGAAAGTAAAGTGTTAATGAGGGTTAATGATCACCTTACAGAAATGAAAAAAGATTTTGCTAAAGGAAAAGAAGACTACAATGCAGTTTTTGATGCTCTGAAGAAATATCCAAAGGACGAAGTAAGACAATATCTTGTTAATGCAATAGCTGAGGCGTACAAATGCAAAGTGAAACACTAGCTTACAAAATGCAGCCTGCTGGACATGAAGAGCCTCCAAAGAGAAGAAATTATGCTCCAAACAAGAAACTTGAGGAAGCGTTTGAAACATGGCTAGGTTCCATTCTTCCTGATGAAAATATGTTACCATTATACAACCGCGCAGAATATGCTGTTCAGAATATTGATGCAAGCGTTGAAGAAGCCCACGCATTGCTATTAGCATATGAAAATTATCCCAAAGTAGACCTCGCAGGATTGTTTGTTTCAGCGATATACAACAAACTACCAGAGAAAATAATAAATTTTGACATAGATTTGGACTTCTTTTTAACACACACAGGTTACAATCTGCCTCTTGGGAAAACACTTATTGCCACAGGCAAGAATGCAAAATGGCTCGGGGAATACGCAAAAGGAACAATTCTCAATTACAGTCCAGGCCTTTTGGAAACAGGCGTATGGAGCAGTGGACTTGTTATTAACTATGCGCAATCAAACGACCCTGACTTCACTAAGAATTCTGCAGGCGTGGCTATAAACCTTGGCAACATACGAAATTTCAACATAACGGGAAGAACCGGCTATCTGCTTGATTTCTCCCAAGTTGACACCGGTGATTTGATCGAGCGCAAAGTAATGGCTGAAGATATTTTGCGAGACCGAAGGAGCAACAACTATGTTGAAAGAAACAACTTCATCATAGAACACATGATGACTCACGAACACAAAATGATTCCAGAACTATGGGAATATTTGCAACAATTGAAACAACTTCTGGAGCCTGGAAAGGACGATTACAAAAAGGCACTTGCTGCAGTAGAAACGCTTGGTCAGGAGCCTGCAAAAACAATCAAGACGACGATTAATGAACTCTTCAAGAGGCGTGGTTACGATGTCTAAGCTGGAGCAACTGGCGTACAAGATGCAGCCGGCAGGGCACGAAAAGCCTCAAGATAGAAGAAAATATGATAAACCAAATAGAAAACTGGCAGAAGCGTTTGAAAAATGGCTGAAATCATCCGCTACAACCCCTGCTAAGTATTACAAGCGTGCTCTTGCCTATACAAAAGGAATTGAAGCATCTGTCGAAGAAGCGCACGCGCTTTTATGGACACGCCAGGACCATCCTAGAATTCACGAAGCTGGCTTTTTCTTAAGTGCAGTTTACAATAGAAGTAACAACGAGGAAATAATTTTTGATATGAACCTAGTAACGGCTGTCAATTTTCTTGCCTATCAACTTCAGAAAAATAAAACATTCATCAATTGCGCGGATTCAACAGGAATGTACTGCGGCTTTCACAGCAAAGGAAAACTAATCAACTACGGAAAAGCTGGAATAGATTTCGGCGGCCTCAATGCCAGCCAAGTTCTCAATTACGGCTATTCACCAATACTCGGGAGAGAGGCAAAGCTTGTTATCAATTTAGGAGCATGCAAACTCGTACCCCGATGCGGCCTTCTTTTGAATTTAGGCACAGTCGACAATGTGAGCGCACTTTCACTACTAGATGAGAGACTACAGTATTCTCCTGAAATAAAGGCACAGATGAGTGCCCTGAAAACTGAATTAGAAAAGGGCAGAAATGATTACAGGACTGCGTTGGCTATCCTGAAAAATCCTGCTTTCGAAAAAGCAGTTTATGATTTGCAGAGGCGAAAATGAGCAGCAGATTAGAAACAATGGCTTACAAGATGCAGCCAGCAGGGCACGATGCACCTCAGCCGAAAAGGACGTACCCAGAACCGGATAAAAGACTGCGAGAAGCATTTGAAAAATGGCTTGACAGAGAGTACATAACATTGGCGGAAGATGAATACAAACTTGCAGAGAATCTTGTAGAAAATTTAACGCCTTCTGTGGAGGAGGCGCATGGTCTCTTGCTTGCATATCAAGAGGATATCCGACTTGGAAAATTAAAGCCTTTTAATCAAGGACTTTTTATCAGTGCAGTTTACAACAAAAGCCCTGAAAAAGAAATAATATTCGACTTGGAACTTTCACGAGCCTTCGGTTGTTTTGCATATAAACTTCCGAAAGAAAAGACATTTGTAAATCTTACAGATATTGGAATATGGTGCGGTCAATATTCTAAAGGCAATCTGATTAATTATGGGAAAACTGGTGCCAACTTTGGATCTGGCTCCACAGGTGTTGTTCTAGATTACGGAAGAACTAAGAGCATAGGCAACGATGCATCGCTTGTTATCAGTTTAGGAGAATGTGAACTTGCCCAGAACAATGACGTACTGCTTTATGGTGGCACAATCATTCAACATGGCGGGTTAAGTTTCTATGCTTCCTTTGACCAGCCATGGCAAAAATTTGATCAAAAATCCAAGAAATTGCAGGCAGCGCCAATGCTGACATGGCAGAAATACCTAGCTGAGATTAAGCAGGGGCTCGAAAAAGGCAGAACGGACCATCACGCCGCTATTGATGCTATAAAAGATCTCAATGCTGCGAAAATAAAAGCAGACTTCCACAGAATTCTGAGGGAGGAATACGATGTCGCTTGAGCAAATGGCTTACAAAATGCAGCCAGCTGGGCATGACGCTCCTCAAGAAAAGAGAAAATACGAAAGGTGTGAATCAAATAGAAAACTAACAACGGCATTCGAGAGGTGGCTTAAAATTGACATTTACGCCCTTCATTCCTCTCCAAAAAAACTTGCTGACTATATCATAAAAGATTTGGCGACAAGCGTTGAAGAAGTTCATGCGCTGCTTCTGAAGTATCAAGACCATAAAAACTTCAAGCATGTTGGAGCTTTTCTAACAGCAGTTTATGATAGAGTAGACGATAGAATCATCATTTTTGATCTTAATGTAGATACTCAAATAGATAACATAGGCAGGGATCTTTCCCTGGAGAAAGTTCTGATCAATAAAGGCACTGTTGGACGCTTTTTTGGTTTTGGAGCTGTCACAGTAATCAACTATGGCCAA
>Ga0247727_10009469_pt1 | contig 17642 bp, 13 predicted proteins | sample WisWelCaveWW1625_FD_202498 | JGI IMG/M metagenome (GOLD analysis project Ga0247727, IMG submission 202498) | Biofilm microbial communities from Wishing Well Cave, Virginia, United States - WW16-25 | ecosystem: Environmental > Aquatic > Deep subsurface > Groundwater > Cave microbial mat | place...
GCCTTGGGCGTGGCGCTGCGCACCATCGTAGGCGAACGGAAAGCGAAAAGTCAAGTGCAAAATGGCTGCCCTTTTCTTGATGTTGGACACTCGCCTCCCGGGTTTGCCCGACGATGCTAGGATGGAGTCAGCGTCGCATGAATGGGATTGACAGGCCGGAGCGCAAAGTTTATCTGGCCGCCGCGTTTCTAATCCTAGTGGCGGCTGGTGTGACTCTGAGTTTGTTTTCGCGCCCCCGCGTCATAATCTGTGATGACTCACCGGTAGGGCGTGTCCGAGCTTTGAACACCGCAGAGATGGCCTACTCCTATACGTATCCAGAAATCGGATTCAGCCCTTCGCTCGCTGCGCTCGGCCCGCCTCCGGTGGGCAGGCCTCCTAGTGCCGAAGCGGCCGATCTCATCGAGGCAGAGCTGGCTTCCGGAACCAGATATCAATTTTACTTCGAGTATAAGCCCGGCCCCAAGGACAAAGACGGCACTATTCAGTCCTACTCCATTGTGGCTTTCCCCCAGGATTGGCAGGAAGGCAAAAAGCAAAGTTTTTTCACCGACCAGACTGGCGTAATTCGCGGCACTCGCGAAAATCGCAAGGCCACTAAGTACGATCCGCCCATCTAGTCCCTCCAGCGCACACCTGGTCCTTCTAGTTAGCAACCTCCCTTCCCCGCTCGCTCGCCTGAGGCCGCCGCAGCGCGCTTTCCCCTCTTCACTCTTCACTCATCACTGGTCACGCATCCCTGCCTCCTCCCGCTGCATTTGTGTTATCTTAATCTTTCGCGGGCACGCGCACGGCCTGCGTACTTCGGGAGCCAGGGAAATGCGCCCTCCCCTCCTGTAACCGGAAGGACTCAACGCCTGTATGGCCACGCTGACGCAGACACCCCCGGACACCTCGCGCAGACGCGAAGTGATTGACCGCGCCGTGATCCGCTTCTGCGGCGACTCCGGCGACGGGATGCAGATTACCGGAGGCCAGTTCACCAACACCGCCGCGCTCTACGGCAACGACCTGGCCACCTTCCCCGACTACCCCGCCGAAATCCGCGCCCCGGCCGGCACGCTGCCGGGCGTGAGCGGCTTCCAGATTAATTTCGCCTCCACAGAGGTGTACACGCCCGGAGACTCGGTGGACGTGCTGGTGGCCATGAACCCCGCGGCGCTGAAAATGAACGTCGCCGACCTGCGCCCCAACGGCATCCTTATCGTCAACCTGGACAACTTCAAGGAGACAGACCTGCAAAAAGCGCAGATCAAGGTCAGCCCGCTGGAAGACCATTCGCTCGACGCCTTCCGCGTGTTCCCCGTCGAGCTGACCAAGCTGACCCGCGCGGCGCTCCAGCAACTGGGCCTGGACGCCAAGGCCATGGACCGCTGCAAGAATTTCTTCGCCCTGGGGATGTGCTACTGGCTCTACAACCGCCCCATGGACTCCACCTACCGCTGGCTGGATGAAAAATTCCAGAAGAAGCCCGTCCTGGCCGAAGCCAACAAGCTGGCCATGAAAGCGGGGTACGCATTCTGCGAAGCCACCGAGGCGTTCCAGATCAGCTACGAAATCCCGCCGGCCAAGCTCAGTCCGGGCGTGTATCGCAACATCAGCGGAAATACCGCCCTCGCTATCGGCTTTATCGCCGCATCGCAGCGCGCCGCCCTGCCGCTGTTCCTGGGCTCCTATCCGATTACGCCGGCTTCCGACATCCTGCACGAGCTTTCGGCTTATAAAGATTTCCACGTTTCCACGTTCCAGGCCGAAGACGAAATCGCGGCCATCACTTCCGCCATCGGCGCCGCCTATGCCGGATGCCTGGCATTGACCACCACGTCCGGCCCGGGGATGGCGCTGAAGACCGAAGCCCTGGGACTGGCCGTGGCCACAGAGCTGCCCATCGTAGTCTGCGACATCCAGCGCGGAGGACCGAGCACCGGCCTGCCCACCAAGACCGAGCAGGCCGACCTGCTCCAGGCGCTGTTCGGGCGCAACTCCGAGGCGCCCATCCCCGTCGTGGCTGCGGCCACTCCCGGCGACTGCTTCTGGATGGCCATCGAAGCCAGCCGCATCGCCGTTAAATACATGGTTCCCGTTATCCTGCTTTCGGACGGCTACCTGGCCAACGGCGCCGAGCCCTGGCGAATTCCCGATGTCTCTGAGCTGCCGAGTTTCCCTGTGCACTTTGAGACCAACCCGACAGACTTTATGCCCTACCGCCGCAACCCGGATACGCTGGCGCGGCCATGGGCCGTTCCGGGGACGCCGGGCCTGGAACATCGCATCGGCGGCCTCGAGAAGCAGGACGTGAGCGGCAACATCAACTACGAGCCGCTGAACCACGAGCGCATGGTGCGCCTGCGGGCCGCCAAGGTGGAATCCATCGCGCAGGACATCCCCGACGCCGTGCCCGTCGGCGACCCCGACGGCGACCTCCTTCTGGTGGCCTGGGGTTCTACTTATGGTGCGATCACCGCTGCGGTCGCGGCGCAGCGCGACCGCGGACGCCGCATCGGCCACCTGCATTTGCGGCACTTGAACCCGCTGCCGCGCAACGTCGGCCAGGTGCTGAAGCGCTATAAACGCGTCCTGGTGCCGGAAATGAATCTGGGCCAGCTCGTGATGGTTCTTCGCGCCAAGTTCCTGGTGGACGCGCAGGGCTTGAACAAGATTCAGGGCAAGCCCTTCAAGCAGTCGGAGGTCGAGGCAGCCATCGAAGAGGCGCTGGGCATCGCCCCGGTGCTGAAGAATTAGCCGTAGGGGTCATCCCACAGTGGCGGGATGGCCTTCTTAGAAATCCAGGGGAGCAGGAATGACCACCACCGCAATTCCGGTGTACACGAAAAAAGATTTTCAAACCGACCAGGAAGTGCGCTGGTGCCCCGGCTGCGGCGACTACGCCATCCTGTCGGCCGTGCAGGCGGTGTTCCCGGAGCTCGGCATCCCCAGGGAGAAAATCGTCATCGTCAGCGGCATCGGCTGCTCCAGCCGCTTCCCGTACTACATGAACACCTTCGGGTTCCACACCATCCACGGCCGCGCACCGGCTGTGGCCACGGGCATCAAGATTGCCAACCCGGAACTCGATGTCTGGGTGGCCACGGGCGACGGCGACGCGCTGAGCATCGGCGGCAACCACACCATCCACATGCTGCGCCGCAATGTGGGAATCAAGGTGCTTCTCTTCAACAATCGCATTTACGGACTGACCAAGGGGCAGTATTCCCCGACCTCGGAGCTGGGCAAAAAGGCCAAGTCCACGCCCTATGGTTCGCCGGACAGGCCGTTCAACGTGCTCTCACTGGCGCTGGGCGCCGAAGCCACGTTTGTCGCCCGCAGCGTGGACGTCTTCCAGCCGCATCTGAAGGCCGTGCTGAAGCGCGCCGCCGCGCACCACGGCTCGGCATTCATCGAAATCCTTCAGAACTGCAACATCTTCAACGACGGTGCGTGGGAATCGCTCACCGAGAAAGACGCCCGCAGCGACCATACCATCACGCTCGAGCACAGCAAGCCGCTGGTGTTCGGCAAAAACCGCGAAAAAGGCATCCGCATGAACGGCCTCGATCTCGAGGTCGTCTCACTGGGCAACGGCATCGCCGAGAAGGACCTGGTCATCCACAACGAGCACCATCCCAGCCCCGCCTTCGCTTTCCTGCTCTCGCGGATGGAGACGCAGCCCGGCTTCCCCACGCCTATCGGCGTGCTCCGCGCTGCCCACGAACTGCGCTATGAGGACCGCATGGCCGGGCAGATTCGCGACGTCACTGCCCGCCGCGGTCACGGGGACCTGGCCAAACTCCTCCGCGAAGGCGACACTTGGGAAGTGAAGTAGATAGCTGGGGAGTGAAAAACCGGAGGCAGTTTCGGGTCTAAGTCTTCAGCCCTGAGTCCTTTTTGAGTTCTGATTTCTTCCCTCTTCCCTTTTACTTTTTGCTCGCCGGCTCCCGCGCCGGCAGTAGGGTCATCTGTTTATCGCGCAAGGCGACAAATTCCTCCCAGTCCTTGCGCGCCACCGGCTGCGCCGGGGGCAGCCGCAGAGATTCAAAGTTTCGGTAGGCCCCGTTCTGGCTGATGCGGAAGTCCAGGTGCGGGCCTGTAGCCAGGCCCGTCGAGCCAACGAGGCCGATGCGTTCGCCCTGTTCGACGCGCGCCCCAGCGTGTACCAGCACCCGCGAAAGGTGCAGGTATTGCGTCTCGTATCCATTGGTGTGCTTCAGGTGCACCATCCGGCCTGAGCCGTTCCGGCTGCCGGCAAACACCACGCGCCCCTCACCGATGGCCTGCACCGGCGTCCCCGCAGGCGCGGCATAATCGGTCCCCAGGTGCGCCCGGCGCCGGCGCAGAATGGGATGCAGGCGGCTGCGGCTGAAGTGCGAAGTCACCGCGGCGCTGAACTTCAGCGGCGAGCGCAGAAACGCCTTTTGCAGCGAACTCCCGTCTGCCGCGTAATATGCCGGCTTGCCCGCCGCGTCGCGGAACAACACGGCCTGGTACGCTTCCCCGGCGTTCACATACTCCGCCGCCAGGATTTTTCCGTACGCGGGCGCCTGGCCGTTCCTGTAGATTTTTTTCTCCACGGCCAGCCGGAAGGTGTCGCCGTGGCGCGGGTCGCTGTAGAAGTCCAGGTCCCAGCCGAAAAGTTCGGCCACCATCATCGCCAGCTCGGGGCGCTCGCCGGCGCCCGTGACAGCATTGAACAATGAATCTTCGAGCCTCCCGCTGACGCGGGCGATTTCGAGAGTCGAGGGGACGGTGCGGATCTCCCCGCCAACGACCCCCTCCTTCAGCCTTAACGCCAGCTCGCGGTCACTATCCACCTGATAGCGAACGGCGCGCAAATCGCCGCGCACGCCGCGTCCCACGCACAGCCGGTTGCCGGCGCGGATGCGGCGCAGGTCAAGCAGCCGGCCTGTTTCGTTGACCACACGTTGTGCCGCGGCGTGCTCGACTCCCATTTCCGCCAGCGATTCCAGGAACGGGATGCCGGCCCGCACGCGCCCCTCGGTGTACAACACGCTGGTGGCCTGGATTTCTGCTGCCGCTGCGCGGGCCAGCCCCGCTTCGCGCGCGAACAAGGCTTCCGCGGCCAGGCGCTTCCCCACCGCGCTCGCTGCGAAAGCGATTCCGGTAAGCCCGAAGATTGAAATCCAGATTGCCGTCCTGCGATTCACCATTTCCCCCGAGTCAGAATTTCCGGCGCAAGTGCCGCATTGCGGCCAGCCACAGCAAACCTTTTTCGCCTCTTCAGTTTTCTATGTCAAACAAACTCTCCGGCGCCGGGGCCCAAAAAAGCACTCCGCCAGCGTCCGGGAGCCGGAAAATGTAAAACCGTTTGCACACTTTGGGCAAGCGAAATCCCGGCCACTTCAGCAGGCAGAACTTAACTGCTTGCCTCTCAATGGATTGTGCACCGCCCGGATTGGTTCCCGCCTTGCTCATACCTCGGAACCGCCTCCCCGCGGCGGGCTGCCGTGCACGGTTGTGTTATTCTCGGCAGCACAAACCAGGAGGAAACCTGATGCAAGGCGTCCTCTCCAGCCTCTCTCGCAGTCCCCAGCAACGCCCCGAAATCGTCTGCGCGGAATGCGGCCACATTTTCCGGCCACAAAGCGGCGCCGCCGCCAGCGATGCGCTCTGCGACGAATGCTACCGCGCTGAAAGTGAGCCGCTGCGTCTGCGCCACTGGCAGCAGCCGCGCCGCGAACATCACGCGCGCTGAATGTATTCTGAACCGGTTGAATGGAAAGGCTGGCTAGTCTGGCGCGGTTGCTGTGTGTCCTGTGGATTCGGCGTGGCGCAGGTGGGCGAAATAGTTGCGCTCGCGCAGACCCTGATAAACGCGCCCGGCAATTTCCGCCGCCGTGGGTCCATTGACCACGCGCCCGCGGCCTCGCAGCAGCACGGCCACCACAATCTTTGGATTCATCTGGTCGGCGTAGGAAGCGAACCATCCCAGGCGCGAGCCCTGGTCGGAGCAGGTGCCGGTCTTGCCCAGCGCGGTGTCCCCGGCGGGGTCGAAGGCCTGTTTGCCTGTGCCATAAAGCACCGCCGCCAGCATCCCTTCGCGCACTTCCGGCAGCATATTCTGGATGCGCAGCTTGCGCTTCACCATCGGCGCGAAGGCGCGGCGATCCTCCTCGCTTCGCGGATATTGCAGGTAATAAAGCGTTCCGCCGTTGGCCAGAGCCGCGGTCAGCGCCGCCAGTTGCAGAGGGGTGATGTGGATGCCTTCGCCGTAGCTGGACATCCGGCCCACGCCGCCGTTCTCCGGCGGAGCGGACGGAAAGATTCCCGGGTGTTCTTCAAAAATCTTGTGCCCCGCGTGCTCTCCCAGTCCCAGCATCCGCGCGTACCGCGACACCGTGTCAAATCCCATCTGCCGGCCCAGGATCTCGAAGTACGGGTTGTTGGATTTGGCCAGGGCCTCGGTCAGGTTCATAAACGTCCGCCGGCCCACCTTGATCATGGTGTCGCGCGTGATCAGGCCTTCCTCCAGCGCCGCCAGCCCGATGATGGGCTTGATGGTCGAGCAAGGCATGAACCCCGCGGAAAACGCCAGCTTCTGATTGACAATCGAGAGGATGCGGCCCGAGTTGGGGTCCACGGCCACCACAGAACCGTTCAGCCGCCCCAGCGCCTGTACGGCCACTTCGCGCACGATGGTGTCGTCCCATTCGGCGATGTCGTTTTCTGTGGAATCCGCGTAGGTGGGAACCGAATAGCGCGAGGGTTTCTTCTTGCTGGTTTTCATCGCCGGGGCTTTGCTGGCGCCGGGTTTGGATTTCGACGCAGTCTGCGCGATTGCCAATGGCACCGGAGCAGCCAGCAGCGCCGCCAGGATTGCCGCCAGGATTTTTGCCAGGGTCGGGCGTCTCATTTCTGTATACAGTCCCTCACACCGGCGTCCTGACAGGCAAAGCCGGGCCCTCTATTGTAGAGAAGGGAAATCCACGGAGGCAACTGCTTTTCGCGAGGGACGCCCAGGCGCTGTTTCCCGTTTCGCTACGCCCCGTACTACGAATCAAAAGTGAAAACCGCAAGCACCAGCGCGCCCGGGGGTGCGGCTCACTGCGCCGGTTTCCCCTTGGCCGCTGAGGCCGCAGCGGCATGCGCAGCGGGCTTGGGGTTGTGGCCTTCGGGCGGCGCCGAGGGGTTCACGGCCACCGGCCCCGGCGGCGCAATTCCCAGTTTCTGTCGCAGGGCAGACTCCACCTTTTCGCGGATGTCGGTGTTTTCCTTCAGGAACAACCGCGCGTTTTCTCGGCCCTGGCCCATGCGCTCGCCGTCGAAGGAAATCCACGTTCCGGATTTCTCCAGCAAGCCCTTCTCGACCCCCAGGTCAACCAGGTCGCCTTCGCGCGAAATCCCCTCGCCGTAGAGGATGTCGAACTCCGCCTCGCGGAACGGCGCGGCCACTTTGTTCTTCACTACTTTGCCGCGCGTGCGCGACCCCACCACCTTGTCGCCTTCCTTGATGGCCTGGATGCGCCGGATGTCCACGCGCATCGTGGAATAAAACTTCAGCGCGCGCCCGCCGGTGGTGGTTTCCGGGTTGCCGAACATCACCCCGATTTTTTCGCGGATCTGGTTGATGAAAATCAGGCAGGTCTTCGATTTGGCGACAATTGCCGTCAGCTTGCGCAGCGCTTGGGACATCAGCCGCGCCTGCAAACCCATTTGCGGCTCGCCCATCTCGCCTTCCAGCTCCGCGCGCGGCACCAGCGCGGCCACCGAATCCACCACCACAATATCCACGGCGCCTGTGCGGATCAGCGTCTCGGCGATTTCCAGTGCTTGCTCGCCGTTGTCGGGCTGCGAAACCAGCAGGTTGTCCACATCCACGCCCAGCCTGCGCGCGTACGCGGGGTCCAGGGCGTGCTCCGCGTCAATGAACGCAGCCTGTCCGCCGGTCTTCTGCGCCTCGGCCACGGCGTGCAGCGCCAGCGTAGTTTTCCCGCCGGATTCCGGGCCGAAAATTTCAATCACCCGCCCGCGCGGGAACCCGCCCACGCCCAGCGCGGCATCGAGCGAGAGCGAGCCTGTGGAAATGACGCTCACCGGCACCAGCACTTCTTTCGTGCCCAGGCGCATGATGCTGCCTTTGCCGAACTGTTTTTCAATCTGGGAAATCGCCGATTCCAGCACTCGCCCTTTTTCATCGGTCATTGCGCACCTCGGAACGGGAATTTCGCCCCCGCCGGCCGGCCCAGTTTACCAGAAATGAACCACCCGGGGCGTTGTAGAAAGCAGGGTATCACTGAGGCGAAGAAAAAGCAAATGCTTTTTCGTTGCCCGCTCCCAGATGGCATACCGCCGCAGACACCGGCTCCTCTTGCCGCCCTTCCCTTCCCCTCAACCCCCTGCTTCGCTTACACTTAACTGTTTCTCTCCCCCGGAGGCTGGCAATGAGTTTCCTCTACTTCTTGCTGATTGGCGCTGCGGCCGGATGGCTGGCCGGACAGTTGATGAAGGGCAAAGGGTTGGGTCTGTGGGGCAATCTAGGTGTCGGAATGGCAGGATCCTTTCTTGGCGGGTTGCTCTTCGGCCTGCTCCAAATCCGCGCCGTGGGTTTTCTCGGCGAACTCATCGCCGCCGTCGCCGGAGCTGTCTTGCTGCTGTGGATCATCGGCAAACTCAAGAAATAGCCGCGACGCATCGCACGTTCCAGCGTTGCTGGCATTGCGCAACGGCGCTACCACTACTCCGGCGGCGTGGCTTGCATCACTTCCCGGACGATTTCTTCCGCCCGCCCACTGTCCCGGCCCAGCACGAAGACTTGATAGCCCTTTGCGCTGTGTTTCTCCACCCGCGAGCTTATCTCATTCTCTCGAAGGCAGGCCCTCAGCATCCGGGCAATTTCTCGAACCGGACCATCCCAGACCAGAATTCCACGCTCGCCTCTCGGCCAATCGAAGTTATCCTGCTCCGAGGCCTCCAGGGAGCGCCGGATCGCGCCTCGAATCCCCAAATCCGCGTTTTCATACACTTGCCAGTGTGCGCTCAACTGTTCCACTTCTCGGAAGGCGCGCTCCGCATCTCCGCTCAACACTTGGATGCACAGGGGAAAGTTGCAGCATGGCTGGCCGATTTTGCCCTCAAAGCCCTGCCCCTTCGCACAATAGGGGATTTCTCGCCGCCGGAACGATTCCAGCACCTCCGCAAATGCGCCGGGGTGTTCTCCCTGCCAGGCGTGCTCGCTCAGCACCGAGGCGTTGAACTTCGCCCCGCTGACCAGCGGAATTCCGCAGAGCGAGCACTGTGCTCCTTCCTCGGCCGTCGATTCGCACAATGGGCAAATCAGCGCATTTTCGGGCAGCAGCTCCCGTTCCTCCTGGTCCTCCAATTCATCCAATAAGCACTTGCGGGGCAGCTTCTCGAGCGCCTTCCGCAAAGTCTCGCGGCCCCCCGGCAGGTTCGCGGAATGAACCGAAACTGCCAAGTGCCCGCCTAGATGGCTGGACAATCCCAGCAGGAACGGGGTTCTCCAATTGCCCTCTCCTCCCTCAACCTGGAAAGGAATGCCGGCAGCCTGAAGCCCCTCTTGCAAGTCATTGAACAGGATGATGTCGTCTCCGCGCCACAGCTCCACGCGTCCAGCTTCGCTGTGCGCAGTCTGCATCACAGGCTCGATACCCTCCCCTGCTCGCAGACCATCGAGAGTGGTCACCAACTCTACGTCGCAATCTTTGCAACGACGGAAGCCAGGGCGATACTCGACTTGGCATTCGGGGCAGAACATTTGGCGATTCTACGACAATCTGGAGCCGCTTGCGCAGGCTGCGCGGCACATGCGCTTCCGCAGTCACTCACTTTGGGTTGGACTTTCGGCGCTGCGGCCAGTACCTTACCGCAAACCGAATTCTTGGAGGTCTCCTATGCGTGCGCTTCGCGGCATGTTCACACTCATCTTCGCCGGAGCGACCCTGTGCGTGCCGGCAGCGGCGCAATCGCCGCCAAGCGCTCCTGCCAGCGCCGAGGAGCTCCGCGAATTGCGCGCGGAAATGGCCCGTTTGCGGGACGAAATCGCCGCGCTGCGCAAAGAGCTGCGCGAGAACCGCGCGCCGGCGGCGACTCCGACTGTGGCTTCAGGCCATTCATACCTCGGCAATGCTGCGGCAACACCCTCGGCCGCTCCTCTTCCCGCGCAAAATCCCGCCGCTTCGCAGCAGCCCTCCCCCGCGGCCAGGCTCGATCTGCTGGAAGCACAGATGTCCGAGCACGCGCAGACCAAAGTGGAATCCGACTCCCGCTGGCCGGTAAAAATCTTCGGCGCTTTGCTGGCCAGCACATTCTGGAACACCGGCGACGCGGACTGGATAGACCTGCCCAACGTGGCTGACGGCCAGCTTGTGGCCGGCGGATTCCGGCGTCCCGGAGGCTCAATCGGCATCACGCTACGCCAGACACGCCTCGGCGCAACCGTGCAGGGACCCGTCATTGGCCCGTGGCGCTCCAGCGCCGTGGTGGCCGCAGATTTCTTCGGCGGCGTGGCCAACCTGCACACTGGCGGAGCGATCGGCATCCCGCGCCTGCTCTACGCATTCGTGCGCCTCGATGGCGAGCGCACCGCCATCCAGGTGGGCCAGGACCATATGATTTTCGCGCCCAACAACCCCACCTCGCTCGTGCACCAATCCTTCCCGCTGCTATTCCACTCCGGGAACCTGTACCTCCGTGTTCCCCAGGTGCGCGTCGAGCGCGTGCTGGCGTCCGGCGACTCCGGATCGCTGCACTTCACCGGCGGGATCGTAGCCCCGGTCGGCGCCAATGCGGTTCCTGGTACGCTCCTGATCAATCCGCCCGTCGGTGGCGGCGAAAAATCCCGAGCCCCCGGCTTTGAGAGTCGCGTTTCCTGGCGCTCGCTCAATCGCAACGACCGCAACCTGGAAATCGGCGTTTCCAGTCATTACAACCGGCTGCTGCTGTTCAACTCCACGGCGGGAAAGAATTCACACGATAGCTGGGGGCTGGCGCTGGACTTCGACGGCCGCGCGGGACGCTTCGGCCTGGGCGGAGAATTTTTCTTTGGCCGCAACCTCGGACAGTTTGCTTCGCATCCACCGCAGTTCGGGCGTTCCTACGGCGGCTACGCGGAATGGCGGGTCAAAGCCACGGAGTGGCTGGACTTCAATGCCGGCTGGGGGATGGACCGCCTCTCGGGCAGCGCCTTCGATTTCTCCGGCTCATCGCTCGGTCTGGTCAATATCCGCCACACCGGCGCGTTTGCCAATTTCATTTACCAGCTCAATCCGGAGTTGAGCACCTCATTCGAGTACCAATGGCAGTCCAACGTGTTGCCGCGCACCTCGCCCAACCCGCACGTGCACGGCAACCACCATCTCAATCTGGGCTTGCTGTATCGGTTCTGACGGCGCAGGCCATTTTGTACCGCCGGCATCCTGCCGGCAGATTTCTCAACCTAGCCGGCAAGATGCCGGCGGTACAGAACCATTTCCCGGCGCTGGGTTGGTTGGGCCCATGCTGAGGTCTTACTTCTGACTGCTGCTTTCTGTTTTATGATTTCTGCATTCTGCGTTTCTCTACATTTCCACGGCCAGCGCCACCGCGTTCCCGCCGCCCAGGCACAGCGCGGCGATTCCCCGCTTGGCGCTGCGCCGCTGCATTTCAAAAAGCAGCGTCACCAGCACGCGCGCCCCGCTGGCCCCGATGGGATGGCCCAGCGCGACCGCGCCGCCGTTTACGTTCACCTTTTCCGGATTCAGCCGCAGCTCGCGCATCACGCCCAGAGCCTGCACAGCGAAGGCTTCATTCAGTTCGAACAAGTCCACGTCGCGGTCGCGGTCCCAGCCCGTCTTTTTCAGGATTTTTTCAACGGCCTCGACCGGCGCCATCATCACCCACTTTGGCTCCACGCCGCTCACTGCCTGGGCCACGATGCGCGCCATCGGCGCCTTCCCCAGCCGCGCGGCGTTCTGTTCGCTGGTCACCACCACAGCCGCGGCGCCGTCGTTCGTGCCCGGTGCGTTTCCCGCCGTCACCGTGCCGTCCTTTTTGAACGCCGGCTTCAGCTTCCCGAGCGTCTCCATCGAGGTGTCTTCGCGCGGCGATTCGTCCTTTTTCACCACCAGGGCCTCGCCCTTCTTCTGCGGCACTTCGACCGGCAGGATTTGCCCCTCAAAAAAGCAGGACTTCGTCGCCGCAATGGCTTTCTTGTGGCTGGCGACCGCGAACTGGTCCTGCTCTTCGCGCGTAATTTTGTATTTTTCCGCCACCAGCTCCGCGGTGATACCCATGTGGTAGTTCTCGTAAGCCTCCCACAACCCGTCCTGGATCATCGAGTCCACCATCTGCCCGTGGCCGAGCCGGTAGCCGGTGCGCGCCTGGGTCAGCAGGTAGGGACAATTGCTCATACTTTCCATCCCGCCGGCCACCACCAGCTCCGATTCGCCGGTCTGGATGGCCTGCGCCGCCAGCGCCACCGCCTTCAGCCCCGAGCCGCACACCTTGTTGATGGTCATCGCCGCGACGCGGCTGTCGAGACCTCCGCGCAGCGCCGCCTGCCGCGCCGGGTTTTGCCCCAGCCCCGCGGACACCACGTTGCCCATGATGCATTCATCCACCGTTTTCGGATCCACGTCGGCGCGGCGCACCGCCTCTGCCACCACCCTGGCGCCCAGCTCTGTGGCCGCAAACGACGCCAGCCCGCCCTGGAATTTCCCAATCGGAGTCCGCACAGCACTTAGAATTACTGCCTGCGTCATCGTTTCTCCCCTTCCTCACCGTTGCCGTATTCAGTATAGGCGCCGCCTCGAGCCCGGTCAATTTCGCGGCGGGATGGGACACAGGACGGTTGAGAACCGCCCTCTCCCTTGAAGCGATTGAGGAGTGCTTGGATAATTTGAATGAGGAATCGTGGTGGAAAGTACTGACAACAGTCCTCCCGTTTTGTTTTGGCTGATTTCCATTGCGTTGGTAGTCCCGGATTGCAATCCGAAGTGTTTTAACGCGCCCCGAAATCCGCTACGATTCCTGTTGTGACCGACCTATTCGATGCTTCGGGCCCTGCGCGCGCCCCCGCGGCTTCCCTGCCTCTCAACGACGCTCAGCAGGCCGCCGTGTGTCACGGCGACGGGCCGCTGCTGGTGGTGGCCGGCGCGGGCACGGGCAAGACCCGCGTCATCATCGCGCGCATCTGTCATCTGCTCCACACACACCCCGAACTTTCGGGGGAAAACATCCTGGCGCTCACGTTCACCGACAAAGCTGCCGGACAGATGAGGTCGCGTCTGCGCTCAGCCCTGGGCGACCGCGCCGAGGGCGTCACGCTCAACACCTTTCACTCCTTCTGCCTCGGGCTGCTGACTGAAATTGACCCCGCCACGCGCATACTCGACACCGTGGATCACTGGATTTTCCTGCGCCGCAATTTGCCGCGCCTCCAGCTCAAGCAGTACCTGCGCTTGGCCAACCCCGGAAAATTTCTCACTGACTTCGTGAACTTTTTCTCCCGCTGCCAGGACGAGCTGGTGACCCCCGCCGATTACCAGGCCTACGTCGCGGATCTCGCGCGCCAGTACCAGGCGGAGAAAGATTCGCTCGACGCCGACGCCCGCGCCGACCGTGAAGCCCTGCTCCTCCAGCAGCAGGAGATTGCCCGCGCCTACGCTGCAAGCGAGCAGCTCCTGCGCGAGCACAAGTTCAAAACATTCGGCGGCCTGCTACTGGGCGCCGTCCAGGCCCTGCGCGCGAACGCCGACCTGCTCGACCTCCAGCGCCAGCGCTACCGCTACATCCTGGTGGACGAGTTCCAGGACACCAACGTCGCGCAGATCGAATTGCTGCGCCTGCTGTGCGGACAGGAGCGCAACGTATTCGCCGTGGGTGACAACGACCAGGCCGTGTACCAGTTCCGCGGCGCGTCGCACAGCACGTTCACGCTGTTCCTGGAGCGCATCGCCGGCGTGCGGCCCTCCGCCGGGTCCCTGCCGCAAAATGTCGCGCTGCTGAACGAGAACTACCGCTCGACGCAGCGCATCCTGCGCGCTGCCGCGCAGGTGATTTCCATGAACGAGCGGCCAAGCTACCTGCCCGGCAAAGTCCTGGTCACGCAGAACGCCCCGGGCGCGCGCATCCGGATGGCGGAGTTCGCCTCGCCTGCCGAAGAGGCCCACTGGATCGCGGAAGACATCGAGCGCCGTCACGCCGAAGGCCTGCCGTGGAAATCCTTTGCCGCGCTCTATCGCATCCATACGCACCGCACGCTGCTCATCCAGGCCCTCGAGCACCGCGGCATTCCCTTCGTCATCCGCAACCGCAGCATCCTCGACAACCCCATTGTCCGCGACCTCCTCGCCCACCTGCGCCTGCTCGGCGACCTCAGAGACAACGTGGCCGCGGCGCGCGTCCTGGCCATCCCGCGCTGGGGACTCGAGCCTCAGGACCTCGTGCGCCTCGCCGAGCGCGCTGCCAAATCCCGCGGCATTTCCCTGTGGGACGCGCTGGTGCAGGCCCAGGCCGAGCTGCCCTTTTCCGCCGCCGCAAAAAACATCCCCGAGCTGGTGGACTGGATTTCGCGCTTGCGCAGGCAGCGTTACGCGCTCGGCGTTCGCGAACTCTACGACGTGCTGGTCGGCGAAATGGGCCTGCGTCTGCTCCCTCCGGGCGATCATTCCCTGGCCCGCGACCGCCTCGGCAAATTCATCGAAGACTGGGAGAAAAAAAGCGACTCGCGCCGCCTCGAGGAATTCCTCGAATACTTCGGCTACTTTCTCGAAGCCGGCGGGCAGCTTAACCACGAAGAGGAGCCCGCCGGCGACGCCGTCCGCCTGATGACCGTCCACGCCGCCAAGGGCCTGGAATTCACGCACGTCTACATCCTGCGCCTCACCGGCGGCTCGTTCCCGCCCAGGGAACGCTCCGCCCTCTTCCGCTTCCCGCCGGAGCTGATGAAGGAAGAGCTCACCCAGGGCGCTTCGCACATCCAGGAAGAGCGCCGGCTGTTCTACGTGGCCGTCACCCGTGCACAGGAATCGCTCACCTTGAGCGGCGTAGTCAACAACCGCTCCAAGCCGTCTCCGTTCCTGGAAGACATCGAATACAACCCGGCACTGATGCGCAGCGACATCCACAAAATCACGCCGAGGGTTGAATTGCCCTCCGTAACAATCAGCTCCCACCCGCTGCTGCAAACAGACCTGTTTGGCCCGGCCGACGTGGATTTCCGCGCGGGCTCACAAATTGCGGCGTGGGCCGAGCTCTACCGCCCGCCGCTGGCCCTTCCGCTGCAATTGAGCGATTCGGCCGTCGAGAGTTACGCCGCCTGCCCGCAGAAATATTTGTTCGGACATTCCTGGGGAATCCGCGGCGGGCCGCAGGCGGCGATGACCTTTGGCAACGTGATGCACGGCACGGTGAAGGATTTTCTTGCGGAACTCGATAAAGGCCGCCGCGTGGCCTTCGAGGACGTGGAGGACATTTACAACCGCCGGTGGTCCAGCGCCGGCTACGGCGACACGTTCCAGGAGGAGGAGTACCGCCGCGCGGGACGCGAACAGCTCCGCGCGTTTTTCGAGAGCACTCTCGCGGCGTGCCCGGAAGTGCTCGCGCAGGAACGCACGTTTGAGATGCCGCTGGAGAACGACATTGTCGTCACTGGCCGGATTGACCAGATCAACTCCATCGCCGGGAACGACGTGGAAGTGGTGGACTACAAGACCGGCACGCCCCGCACGCCCGAGGATGCCCGCAAGAGCTTCCAGTTAAGCGTGTATGCGCTGGCCGCGCGCGATGTCCTCGAGAAAACTCCGGCGCGGCTGGTCTTCTACAACCTCGCTACCAACGAGGCTGTCGCCGGGGAGCGTTCCGCCAAACAATTGGAAAAGACCGTGGAGAAAATCCAGGAGACCGCCGCAGATATCCGCGCGGGCAGTTTCGCCCCCAGCCCCGGCTTCCTCTGCAAGTACTGCGACTTCCGGCTCCTCTGCCCCGCCCACGAAGGCCACGATGAATCTTAACTCCACAAATCGTAGGGGCCGGCTTCAGCCGGCCCGGCCTTTGCCGTCCGAATCTAATTGTTCGGGGAGGAGTAATAACCCTGGCGGGCCGAGATGTTCAATCCCCCGCGGGCGATCTTGACCTCGATGTCGTGGTAATCCTTCTTGCGGTCGGTGCCCTGCGGGACATACGCCAGGGTATACGGGTTGCGGGCCTGCTCAGTGATGCGCCCGTATGCGCTTTCCATATCCTCGCGCGTGGCCGCATAGAACACGGTGCCGCCGGTGGCCAGCGCATAGCGGAACAGCACGTCCCCGGCGCGGTCTTCAGCCGGTCCGCCGATGCGCACCGCATAGAGCGTCACGTGGGCGTCCAGCAGCAGCTTCAGCACGCTGGTGAAGCTGTTGGCGTTGCCCTTGGCGTTGTTCCCATCGGAGACCACCAGCACAATGCGCCGCCGGTCTGCGGCGCGGCCAGCCAGCATCCGGCCCGCGGCGAACACCGCGTCGTCAATGTTTTTCCCGCTGCGCCCGCCCACATTGAACCCGCCGCCGCCGGGGATGCGCTCCACGGGCTGTCCGTTGATGCGCGGGCCGGTGGCCAGCGGCGCCGTGGCCTGCACGCCGAACTCTGCGCTCAGGTCCGCGCGTTTTAGCGCGCTGTGCAGGTGGTCATTATTGGTGGTGAAGTCGGCCACCGGTTCATAGAACGTCTCAAACCGGCCCACCGCCGCCTCGTCGAATTCGCTGAGACCCCCGGCAATGGCCCCCGCGCTGCGTTGCAAATGCTCGGCCTGCCGGCGGGGCAATCCGCCATCCAGCAGGATGACCGCCGAGAGCGAGTAGGAGTCCGCGGAGAACGCGGTCACCTGCTGCGCGAATCCGTCTTCAAACACGCGGAAGGCTTCGCGCGGGATGCCGTCCACCAGGTTCCCGGAAGCATTCCGGACGCTCACCGGCACCACCACAAGCTTATCGGTAGTCTGGATTTGCGCCGGCCGTTCCTGCCTCGCCGGCGCGGCCCCGGCCAGTGTGAGTGCCGCCGCGAGCGCGGCCAACCGGATGTGTCTCCCAGTTTTCATCTGGCTTCAGATATCCTGTTGTAGGCGGCTGCCGCCGCGGCGATTCTTCCGCAACCCGCGGGCTGCGGGAAGCATCCTATTCGGGCGGGCACAGCCTGCTCAGATTATACAATGCGAACCCACAGAATGGGGTTGCCTGTCATCCTTTCCGCACTGCTGCTCCTTCCTGCGGCCGGAGTCCGGGGTGGCACCTGGTCGCCTCTGCCGGTGGCGCAGCAGCAGAACCCGCCACAGGAGACGCCGGGAAAAATCAAGGTCGCCGTCGAACTGATAAACCTGTATGCCAGCGTGCGCGACGACAAGCGGCGCCCGGTCAATGACCTCAGCCAGGAGGAATTCCGCATCCTCGAGGACGGCCAGGAGCAGAAGCTGGCGTTTTTCTCGCGCCAGAGCGATCTTCCCGTAACGCTCGGCCTGCTGATGGACACTTCCGGGAGCATGCAGCGCATCCTCTACGCCGAGCAGGAGGCCGCATCGCGGTTTCTCGCGCAGGTAATGCGCAAGGGCGATTTGTCATTCGTCATGAGTTTTGATTCCAATGTGGACCTGCTCGCCGACCACACCGACGACCCCAACCGCCTGGAACGCGCCATCCACGGCGCGCGCATCAATGCCC
>Ga0247727_10009470_pt1 | contig 17642 bp, 21 predicted proteins | sample WisWelCaveWW1625_FD_202498 | JGI IMG/M metagenome (GOLD analysis project Ga0247727, IMG submission 202498) | Biofilm microbial communities from Wishing Well Cave, Virginia, United States - WW16-25 | ecosystem: Environmental > Aquatic > Deep subsurface > Groundwater > Cave microbial mat | place...
CAGAGTGGCAGTGAAGGGTCGTTTCGAGACGCCTACGTTCATTCGTGGCCATCTGTGGGGTTACAAAGTCACCGGTCCATGGAAAGCCAACGTGATGGTTGTCGGCAAATGGCCTGGCAACGAAGAATTGATTCGTCGTCGAAACTTCGCTGGGCCATCTGGCGAGATCACGGTACGGGCTCTCGAAGCTTGTGGAATCGAGCACGACGAATACGGCAAATGGTACGTCACCAATCTGGTCAAGCACGTCAACCTCGATCCAGCTGGCAATCGTCTTGCTGTGAACTGGCTGAAGAATTGTTTGCCTTTGCTGGAGGAAGAGCTGAGGATTGTTCGCCCGACATTTATTCTTGCTCTTGGCGCCGAAGCAGCTAAGGCTCTCATCAGTGATTCCATCAAAATCGACTCTGCACAGGGGAATGTCTATACTCGAAAGATTCCCATCCACAAGTGCGGAAAACCGGAAGAGTACCATGAGGTGCAGATCATGGCGTGCATTCATCCAGCTCGCGTCGCTCGGCAAGCTGACAAGTTGCCTGAGTTCAATGCTACGATCCGACGCTTCACCAGTTTGATTCGTGGCGACGATCTGACATCGCACGAGAAGATCGACCACCGGGTCGTTTACTACGACACAGAGCTCGCTGAACTGGTGGATGAAGTCATTGCCGACGGAGAGAAGCAAGCCGATCCACAACTTGTTGCTATCGACTGTGAGTGGCATGGCGAATATCCAACCGAAGACGGTGCGTGGCTTCGCACCATTCAGTTCAGTCATAAACCCGGTTTTGCTGCTTGTGTTGTACTGCGAGAGCAGGGCGGCGATCATGCTTTCGTACCATCCATCAATCACATGATCCCTCAACTCAAGAGACTGCTTGTCAACACAGACAAACGCCGTGTTAGACTTGCTGGCCACAACCTGCGAGCTGACTTGCCGTGGGTCTACCACGCTCTGGACAAGGAGCTCGGTGAGAGCCTGCTCAAGCAGTTCACCGGACCGGAATTGCCGGAAGATACCAAAACTATGGGTGGCTTCGACACAATGTTGGCTGCTCATGCTGTCACAGAGGCGCCAGGTGAAATGGGCTTCAAGCTGGAAGTCATGGCGTTGAACATCTGTGGCATCAGACGGTACGACAAAGACCTGCAGGATTGGAAGGCGAGGTACTGCAAGGACAATGATCTTGAGTCCGGTGCTCTCGAAGGATACGGCGAGTGCCCGGATGCTGTTCTTCATCCGTATGCTTGCTGGGATGCCGATGTTACTCGGCGGCTGGTAGAGGCATACAACAAGCCTGGTGGTCTGCTCGATCACGATCAGTATGGCAACAACAGTCGTGTTCCTTTTTGGATCTCCATGCGGGCTTCGCCTGGTTTTCTTGAAATGGAGATGACTGGTGTGGTGATTGATCGTGAACGTGGGGATGAGTTGACGGACATGTTCACCGAGGCTGTCAAAGAGATGACTCACGGGCTGCAGCAGAAGCTGAACTGGGAGAAATTCAATCCAAAGAGTGCTCAACAGTGTCGCAACTTGCTGTTCGGCGATCAGCACTCTGGCAAGCTCAACAAGAAGACTGGTGAGATCGTGCGCGTTGCTCCGACGGGTGCAACGACTTTTGAGCTGAGGCCGGTCAAGTCATCTGGCAAGCCATCCAAACCGTGGGAGTGGATCGAGAGACACAAACAAGCACACATCTATACTCCATGCACGGATAAAGAGGTCCTTGGCATCCTTGTCACCAATTTGATGAAGGATCAACCTGAGATCGCTGAGATTGTCAAGACCCTTCGCTACACAAGATTTGCCAGTCAGGTCCTCGTATCGTCACTTCGTCGCCCGCTCATGGATAAAGACACCAAGCAAAACATCCTCAGCGAAGACGGCGAACGCATCTACGAGAAAGGCTTGCTCTCGTACATCCACAAAGATGGTCGAGTTCGGACCCACTTGTTTCAAACCAAGGAAACAGGGCGGGCAAGCTCAGCTCGTCCACCACTGCAGAACCTCAGCAAGCGACGCGAGAAAGAATACAAGGAGATCCTGGGTAAGAAATACAGGTTCCCCCTACGCTCAATGATCCAGACGACTCCTGGTTATGTTCTAGTCGAGGCAGATTATCAGGGTGCTGAGCTTTTCATGATGGCAGTGCAAGCTGGTGATAAGGACATGATCGATCACTGCTTGCGTGGTACGCTGTCAGAATCTGATCCACGCTACTACGACATTCACTCGAACATTGCTGTGGATGCGTTCAAGCTGTTGGTCAACAATCCAAAGGCGGCAGAGGAGCTCAACCTGAAAGTTGGCGATCCACTGCCGGCAACCAAGAAGGGTCTTTCCGCTAACGGCGATGAAAACCTGCGCAACGCTGCCAAGACCATCGCCTTTGGTATTCCGTATGGTCGTGGCGATGCTGCAGTCATTCGATCGGTTGAAGAGGAAGGTGTCTTTCTCACTCCAGACGAAGCTGAGGCGATTCGCAACACGATCCTTGGCAAATACTCACAGCTGCCCGACTATCTTGATCGGTGTAAGGCTCGTGTTCATAAGCCCGGGTGGATGGCTAACTGCTTCGGTCGCTATCGTCGATTCCAGTTCACTGGTGTGGATGACGGTGGCGACATGGAGAGACAAGCGTGCAACTACCCTATCCAGTCTGGCGTGGCTGATGCTGTCAGCCGAGCTCTTGACTATCTGCATGGTCGTCCTGACCGTTACACCAAAGACGGACGTCTACGCTACCGCATGGTCCTTCAGATCCATGACGCCATCTTGTTTGAAGTGCTGATTGCTGACCTTGATTGGTTCATTGGTGCTCACGATAAGCCTGGCATTCTTAGTCAGTGCATGACACAAAAAGTGCCCATCTGGTCATGTAACTTGGATGGTAGACGGATGCAACCTGATCCGTTCTTCATGGGCATCGAAACGGGCGTGACGACGCATTGGGGTGAGAAGTTAATGATCGATGAGGGCAAGGCCCTCGGTGTGTCGGAGCGCTTCTGCTCCAAACCCAAAAAGTGATTCTCCTTTTGCAAGGAACCCAACATGTCTGAACAACAGACTCAGGAACCGGTAATCACTCAACCGCTTCCACAAGCAACCGTCGACAACATCTGCAAGCTGCGAGACATTGCGATCGAGGCCATCAAGTCTCAGGCGGAAGTCGCCATCGCAGTGCTCAAGAGCGCACCATCGACGCAGCTCGTCGGTGACATCTCCAATCGACTTGATGGTACGGTCAATCAGCTGGAAGATCTGAAGCAGTACGTCGGAGAAGTCAAGGAAGCCTTTGATCTCAACATCAGGAACCTCGAAGCGCGCCTGGGATGCCAACTTCCGCTTCGCTCCTCCAATCTTCCAACAGCGGTGAATGGCCCAGCAAGACGGGAACCATCGTTGGCAATCGTCATGGCTGAGCAGCGGCTTCGTGAGGTCAGCATCAAGCGTGATGGCTTCCGTGAGTCAGTCTTCAAGCAACGTATCGCACGTTGCACTGGTGAACTGATGAGGATCTACCACGTTGGTGTGGCAGTCAGATACAGCGCTGAGGTCGGAACAGCCCTCGGGGACGGCCGTCCACCAAAGTGGAACAGCATCTTCGAGGCCGTCGATGACCTTGGCTACGCTCAGAATTTCTACGACATCGTTCGTCGGTTCTACAACGACCACAGTTGAAAGGTTAGGAGCATGAAGCCTGTTATCGCATTCTGTGGTTACGGGCGTGCAGGCAAGGATACCGGGGCGGAGTGGTTTCGCGACCACACCGCCCTGGTGTTCAAAGGCGGCTGCAGTTGGACTGCTCGTGTCTACATGGCCGAGCGTCTTACTCAGGATCTGGGTCGTCTAGTGACCGTAGATGAAGCCTATGCTCGCCGTCATGAGGATCGGATGAAGTGGTACACGTACATGAACGAGTACCGCAAGGACGACCCAGCACGATTGATCCGTGACTGCCTGACGCATTCAGAGATCATTTGTGGCATTCGTGATCGGGCTGAGCTGCTTGCAGCTCGTGAAGAGGGGTTGCTTGACCTTATCATCTGGGTTGATCGCGATGTTCCGGTCGATCCAACAGTGACCTACACAGTTGATGATTGTGACATCATCATCCGTAACCATCGCTCGGTGATGGCTTACTACTCGAAGCTCTGGCAGCTCGCCCGTTCGCTGGGGCTGAATCCAATACCATAAATGGAGATTCAACGTGCAGATCAAGTCAATTGTCGGCTGCCCGACTAACCGTGCGCAATACATTGTGTGCTGCATGGTTGCAGTTAGTGAGTTCCTGCCGACTTGCAAACGTGTCAGCTACCAATACTTCTACCAGCGCGAGAAGTACAACGAGAGCACCGGCAAACGTCACAAGCTCGGGCCCAAGGTTGGCGTTGTCATTGGCTACACCGATCAGAGCGGCAAGCTTTTCATGGGCGCCTCTCGCTGCAACCTCAAGTTGGGCGACAAGTTCGATCGCTACATTGGCCTTTACCAGGCCATCAAGAACTCCAAACCGGTGATTGGCCTGGAGCTCTCGGAGATGTTCGTCGGTGTCCCAGAGAGCCTTCACCGCACCTTCGCCCACGTCTTCGACCGGCTGCATGAGTTTGCTGCCGACGCTGTGGCGTAGTAAAAAATTACTCACATCTGGTGGGAGGAAAAATGAGCGTACACGCCATCGAGATCATCCAAGTCGGACCAGTTGAGAAGCACCCCAACCCGGAAGTGACGCGCATGGAGTTCACACGTGTTTGGGGTTGGCAATGTGTGGTCGGCAAGGACCAGTTCCACGAGGGTGATCATGCTGTCTACATCCCGCCCGACTACCTCGTCCCGCTCGACCGGCCCGAGTTCGCTTTCCTCAAGAAGCCTGGTGATACCAAGCAGAAGGAGCGAATCAGAGTCAGGCGGTTCAAGGGAACTCTGAGTCAGGGCTTGTTGATCCCGGTCCCGCCAGCTTTGGCGGGCATGTCAGTAGGCATGAACGTGATCGACGCGCTCGACATCGAGCGCTATGAGCCGCCGCTGCCAATGAGCACCGGTGGATTGTTCGTGTCCGGACCAAGCGGCCTCTACGCACCGAAGTTCGATGTCGAGAACTACCAACGGTACAAGCATCTGCTTACCGAGGGCGAGCCAGTCATCGTCACCGAGAAGCTGCATGGCGCCAATACTCGTTACTGCTTCACGCAGAACAAGGACGGCATCATGGAACAGTTCTGTGGCTCGCGCACGAACTGGATGGCCAGAGACGAGAAGAACATCTGGTGGCGAGCCTTTGACCAACGTCCGGCCATCGGCGAGTGGTGTAAGACCAATCCAGGCAAGCTCCTGTATGGGGAGGTGTTCGGTCAGGTGCAGAGTCTGAAGTACGGTGCTGGCAAGAACGACTGCTTCTTCGCCGCCTTCGCACTTCTGGATCAGAACCGCTGGGTGGATTGGCAGGAGCTGCTGCAGAGTGTTTCTGCGGTGTCGGGCCTCGCCACAGCGCCATTCTTGCACTCTGGCCCATTCAACGAGAAGCAGGTGATGGAGCTTGCTGAAGGTGATAGCGCTTGGCCGAACGCCAAGCACATGAGGGAGGGCGTGGTCATCGTGCCCATCCAAGAACGGGTGAGTGACGAGATCGGTCGTGTCTGTCTCAAAGTCGTCAGCAATCGGTACTTAGAGACAGGCTGATTCTTACATTTTGTGATTCCAATGCCAGCGGAAAGGGGGTACAATCCTGGCATTGAATAACCAACTCATCGAACCGTTTGCATGTTACCCTATCGTTGATCTTTGTATCAACAACTCATTATGAAGAGGTGCTTTTATGCCATCTCGCCGACAGGCCCCAGAGTATGACTGGGACAATGACGGCTCTGCGTCCAAGCAGGGCTCCGGGATCTTCATCTTGAAACCCGAAATTCAGGCGGTCGTCAAGAAGCCATCGTGGTTCGGGACTGAGACAGTCTTTCGGCCGTACCCATGTGTGAGCTTCCAAAATCCTGAGAAGGAATTCGAGCCGTATCGAATCATCCACTCGGATGGCCGCAACCGATTTTCCGACTTCATCCGCCGATACCCGTGTGCCTGGGGTGTTGGTCAGAACGCCACAACGTTCTTGATGAAGAAGACCCACCGACTATACGACGTCTGGACTTCACCACTCGGAATCCTCTACAAGGCGATTGAAAACGCCTGCAAGAAGGGTGAGGCCAAGGACCCACGCTGGTATCCACTTCGTGAATCCGGCATGAACAAGGGCAAAGCGCTCAAGCCACCGTCGGACCTCTACCTCATGCAGGGCATCCTGCTTCGGCATGACAAGACGGAGTTTGGCGGCAAAGGTCAGCTACCGCTGGGTTGGGCCAAGAACCCAACCTTCATCCTGATGCTCTCCATGGACGCCGGTAAGGTGTTGGCGGATGAGCTCAACAAGGAAAAGGAGGGCTTTGCCGGCTCTCCGACGGACTTCGAGTCTCGTTACGTCCATGGCGACCCAGTGTCGCCACTCAATGGACGCTTCATGCACTTCTGGGAGCGTGGTAGCGCTCCTCCAAGTCGTGGCAACAGCTACGTATCCCAGCCAACCCAACCTCGACAGACGACTTCCTTCGAGGATGGTCTTGGCAGTGATTCTGACGCCTCGGCTGGTGGTTCAAGCAAGGAAATGCCGAAAAAGGGCTTCGACCTTGAGCTCACCACCCACTACGGCGGTCGCATTGCCAACTTCAACAAGGCCGGCGAGGAGCAGATCCGCAACCACTGGCAGCACTGGGACGACATCCTTTACTTCCCGACCGAGGTCGAACAAGCGCACATGCTGGCCCGTTGCTTCCCGGCCACGGCCATCATCTACGCTTTCGAGTCGGTAAATCGGGACTGGATTCCGGACGAGTGCTGGCATGAAGTCCGCAAGCCCAAGTCGGCGAACTTCCGTGATCGCACGGAATTCGAGGAACCCCCGTCTGAAGATGACCCCTTCGGAGCTCCAGCGCAGATCTCTCCACCAGCGTCGAGTCCAATGGCTGCCGCTGCTACGCAGCGCCCGGCTGAGACTGATACCTGGTCGGATCTTTCTGCAGGAGGCTCCGCCGGCGGTGCTGAAGATAGTTCGGTCCCACAAGGCTCGATCGGTACGGCCGTCGCAGAACCCCCTCCATCCACTCCGACCCCGCCTACCACTGCAACTGGTGGGAAGGAAAGCACGGAGTCAGTGATTGCCCGTCTGGCTTCCGCAAGGAACAAGGTGAAGTAAAGCTGCTTTACCTTAACTTAATCGCACGGCCCGCTGGGCTTTACGCCCAGCGGGCCGCTTCTGTCTCTTCCCCATTTTGGAGTTGAACCATGGCTCGTAAGAAGAGCTCCGATACCACGCCTGTCGACCTCGACTCCGCATTGGGCGAGGCATTGGACTTTGCACAACGCAAATTCCCGGATGGCGTGTTCACCGGTGATGCTGATGAGGCGCGATGCCTCTGCTTGCCAGTACCGGCGCTGGCGCCACGTGTCCTAGTACGGCAGGAAGGCTTCCCTGTTGGCCGCTTCTACTTGTTGGACGGAAAGAAGGAAAGCTGCAAGTCGGCCTTCGGTTACGAACTCATCCGCTGGGTCAGACTGTTGAGCGGCAAGGGCAAGATCATCGAAGTCGAGGACAAGCGGTCGCCTACGCTCTGCCTCTCGATCAACAAGTACGACTACAAAGCGTTCAGCACCCACTACTGCGACACCATGCAGGATTGGAACGCTGCACTGACGTACTGGATTCACGAGTTCATCGACATCATGGATGGCGTCAAGGGCTCGAAGACCAAGCGGAATCGCCCGGGCATCGGCCGCATCGCCCCTGTGTGCTTCATGATCGACTCGATCATGGCAGCGGTTGGCGACGACACAATGGAGGAGATCACCGAGGAAGGTCACGGCAAGCGACGTTTCGCCAGTGATACTGCCCTGTTGTCTGAGTTCCTCAAGGTCTTCACCAAGTGGATCACCAAGTACCCATTCATCGTCGCCGGCGTCAACCACCTCAAGCCTACGCAGGACTCCCGTGGCTTCCAGGTTCGGCACATGCCCGGTGGTAAGGCACCAGAGTATCACGCTGCACTCGACATCGAGATGACACGCAGCATGCCTGATGCCAAGAAGCTGGTGCGTGGCCGTGAGTACATCCCACTCAAGATGAAGGTTCAGAAGAACTCGACGGCACCGAAGGGTGAAGTCCAAGTCAACTTCTGGTGGTACACAGACTTCGAGCACCCAACTGAATCCGGCGAAGCCCTGCAGATCAGTTGGTTTGATTGGGATGCCGCCAGTATCCAGTGCATCTTCGATGCCATGGGTGCCGGTGGTACTGACATGGCCAAGAGACTGAGAGAAGTCACCGGCTTGCGCTACGTCGGCGAAGCCAGCAAGTGTGTGGTCTCTTCCGACGTACTGGAGATTTCTGACAGCGATCCACTTAGCTTCACTGAAGCTGGCCGCAAACTGGAAGACAAGATTCAGTCGGACAAGACGTTCCGTGATGCTCTATATCCTCTGCTTGGTATTCAGCGTCGTCACTTGCTCAAACACGGCGCTGACTACCGAGACCAGATCGAAGACGCTCGTAAGATCGTGCAGGAGGAGCAGATTCGTCGTGAGAAGATCATCGTCGCTCACCACGGTGGCTACACCGGCAAGCAGGCAGGCACTAGCCCTGCGTCGCTGGATGACCTCATGGATGAGGATGATGGCAAAGACCCATTCGGAGATCAATGATGACGATGTTGGATGAGGCAAGGTGGAAGCTGCGGGCGCATAGCCTGATACGCGACTTAGCGGTGGTTCTCGCTGATGTGAATGAGCTGGTGGCAGCAAAGAGCCCTGTCATCAGGAAACTCGACTGTGATGTCTTCTTGCGAGTCGCAACGAAGCTCAAGTTGGCCAAGCGCTGGCTCGACGAACAGGACTACGACAATGACAAACCGAAACGACCCGTTCGACGACGCTCTCGGCGAGTCTGAGGAGAGGTGGGTTAGCGAAGCAGCAGAAGGGCGGCAGGAGCGCTGGGAAGAGCGTGTGGTAAAACGACTCATCAATACTCGCGTTGGTGCTCCTGCTGCCTTTTCGGTCATCCGGGAGCTCAAGAATGAGATCATGGAGAAGACCGGTGAACCACGTCTTCTCTTCGACTCGTTCGTATGCCTCTACCCACAGTTCCCGATCTGGCTGTGCTGCCGACCGATTCCGTATGCTCACGACCGCACCGACTACGGCGACTTCTTCACCAAGGCGGAGCATCTCTTCGCCAGCATCTACCGTGACGCCAAGATCAACGTCCCTGCAGAGTGGGGCGACAAGCCATACGGCATCGTCTTCGAGATGCTCAACAAGGGCTCGCAATTCAACCTACTGCACAACCATTACGTTCCGCTCTACCCATTCAAGGGTGCTCGGCTGCAGATCGGCGATCCAAAGGGTGCGCCCGACGGGCCGATCTGGCTCGATAATCTGGACATCTTTCTTCAATCGATCAGCTGGGTGAAGGGAGCCGAGTAAAAAATTACTCACCTGTTGACGATGTAGTGGTCCTGACCGTAGAATGCCGTCATGAGTGATTTGTGGGTGGAACCGCCGTCGGCCCATTTCAGGCACGACCAGGAAGATCAGCTCAAGAAGACGCTGGAAGATCTGGACAGGCAACTGATCCTGTCGCCTATCAATCTGCCGCAGGATGTGGCACTGGATGCTGAGGCTCGTATTGGCTCTGGCACGGTGAAATACAAGCTGACACGTTGGGGTCTGTTCCAGCTGTGCAAGCTCATCTGCCCAGGTATGTACAGCTTCATCACTGAGCTGTCCGGCGCACATCGCACCAAGGAATCCCCACGTGACGAATACTCGTTCGACGACTCACTCGAAATTCTCAATCGGGTGATCAAGCGACGGTTTCGATCAAAAGTGCTGAACAAGCTCGTCCTTTTGAATGCTCAGCACCAAACGGTTGACGGTTTCGTCAGTTCTTCATATCGATGGCTGTCAAATCACGAGCTGTACACACGAACCAAAGCTGCAATGCAGTCGGTGGACGGCTCGGTAGTGTTTTCTGAAGCAGATCTCACAGGGCGGTGGCTGCTTTTGCGGTACGTCAACACCGTGCCGCTCGTCATACTGAAAAACGGTGATGGCATTGAAGACCGGTTCTTCACTGGCTACCACTTCTCAAACAATGAAGTCGGTAAGGCATCGGTGAAGGCAGCTGTGATGCTTTATCGCAAGTTCAGCAAGTCGGCAGCCATCAGCCAGATCACAGCCAAGGATAGCCACGTCCGTCACGTTGGATTCAAGTTCGACGCCAGACTCGATCAGCTTGTCAAGAACATGCTGACCAAACAACACGACCCGATATTCTACACGGCGAGCATCCGAACAATGGAGTCGATTTCTCTTGGCTTAGGCAGCCGAAGTGCTAAGATCGAAGAGCGTCGCATTGATGACATAGCGTCCAAATTGACCAGGCGTGGAGTCCCCGCTGCGTTGGCCAGGCACATCATTGGCAGCATGAGAATGCAAGGCAGCTACGATGAAGAACCGATCGAGCCCAGCATCTTTCGACCTGTTGAGCGTACAGTGTTTGACTTATACAACGCTCTCGGCCGTTGTGCTGCCTTTCTGCCGATCAATCATCGTGAAAGAGTTGAGCAAACCGCCTATGCGATCTTGATGGGCAAGGTTGCATTCGATTGAGCCATTTCACTTCTAAGAAAGGCAGTAAACATGAGCAAGTCCGGAGGCGCATTGGTGGTCTACAAGAATGACAAGTTGACCATCGACTCGTCCGCCAAGAAGGCGTACCAGCACGAGCGTGCTGAGTACCTCGAATCGATCAAAAAGACGATGAACCCCGAGCTGATCACTGCAGCTGATCAGGTCCGCACAGCAGTTGATGACTTGATGACCAAGGGCTTCCATCGCATCTGGAAGATGGGCAAGTTCTTGCACAACATCGATACCGACACGCAGAAGTTCGGTGATGGCGGCATCCGCAAGCTTGCTGACTACCTGCGCTACAGCCCTGAGCAGCTCTACAAGTGGATCGGCTTCTACAACGACTACGACGAGGCGGCCATCGAGCGGCTTCAGGAACTGAAGCTATCGAATTCGTCGAGCAGTCTCGGCTGGCCGCACGTCGAGGTTGTTCGCAAGCTCAAGGATACGGACCTCCGTATGCAGAGTTTGGAAATCGCTGCTGAGCTCGACTGGACTCCCAAGGAGCTCGACGATGCGATCCGTGAAAAGTTCTCATCTCGTGTCGGCGCCAACAGGCACGCCGGCGGTCGGCCATTGAAGGTCCCCAGCAGCTATAACGCTCGTCTGGAAAATCTTGACAAGATCTGCCACGTTGTCCTTCGCAACGACAAAGAGATGTGGCGGCACTCCAAGTACGGCTTCCTCCAGACCATTGATGAGGTGCCAGCCGACAAGCTGCCGAAGTTGGTTAGCACGATGGACAAGGAAGCCAACAAGGTGGAGGCAGCCATCGAGAAGCTGACCGAGGTCCACAAGGAATTGATCAAGGCTCGTGCCACGGCAGCGGATCGTATCGAAGAGCAGGCCAAGTCGACTGGCACCGATGAAGGCAAGGCGGCCAGCGGAAAGGGCAAGGGCAAGGGCAAAGGTAAGGGTAAAGGGCGTGGCAAGGGTCGCAAGAGTCGTGGTGCTGAGAGCAGTGGCGAAGCAGAACCCGTCGCTGCAGCTGCAGTCCCCGCCAATATCCTGGATGACTGAGAATGGAAATCACTCATCAGATCCTGGACGTCGCTCAGTACGAGGCCAACCAGTGGCGGCCGGCTACGGTCATCGACCGTAAGCCGGCCGAGCGCTGGCTTGTCCGTGATTTGCCGTTGGGCATCAATGACAAACCAACTAAGGAGTGGGGCTGGGTGCTTGAAGGCCCACACGTGCAGATCCCATTGTTCCCGTATCTCAGCAACGGCAATAGCCCAGCGGTCGCCATTGCTTTCGCCTGTGAGCTCGCTTTCCGTGCGCTATCCATGATCAACACCTCTGTTGATGTTCGTCGCGTCCATATTGTCGTTGGTGATCCAGTGCAAGAGGTGTCCGACATACCCGATACCCAGGTGCCGCTGTTGCGGTTCTGGTTGGGTTTCGGTTTTTCTGTTAGAGAGAAGACATGAGCAACACACAGCAACCCAAGGCAGTGCAGAAGATGCAATCCGAAACCATTGCTGTGGCAGTTCAGGAATGCCACAAGCAACTTTGTGAGCAACGCAATAAGGTGCTTAACCTTGCTGAGTTGTTTCACCGGACATCTGCTGCTTACTACACGATGTGCGACATGAGCGGCCCGCTGCTGCCTGACGGGTCCGATCTAATGCTGGCCATGGCAGAATTTCATCGCCGTGGGCTGTTGCATTTTGACACAGGTGCTGTGAATCAATTGTCCAGCGACTACGTACAGGCACTGAAAATGCTCAAGCAAGCTGTTGACAACGCTGTTGGTATTTGCGATCGTTTGGCTGTGCTGACGAATGCTCAACGAGCAACGCAGCAGCCTCCAGTAGTTGTTACGCCAACGCCGGTACATCCGGTAACGACACTGCCGCCGGCAACTTACCCGAGCCTTGATGAGGCGTTGGAGGCCGAGCTCAACGAAGAAACCCAATAAAAAGAGAAGGAGCTAGTCATGCCGGTCACAAAGAAGAACAAGAAAAAGACAACGACGCAACGTACCAAGCGATCTGGCAAAGCGCAGAAAGCCAATGTGATTGTCTTGCCGGCTGACAAGTGTGACCAGCCAGTGCCCAAGGGCACAGTCGTTCTTCGTCGCTTCCCGTCAACAACTGGTCGAGCGGGTAGGCCGAAGAATCAACCATCGATGTTTTTCTAACCACCCCCCCCCCCAGTTCACGTTATTGGCATCGGCGACGACGCCGGTGCCCATTTTGTTTATGGAGGACCAGATGAAGCTGCCCTCTTACAACCTTCCACGCATATTGAAGCTCCGCAGAAAGATCATAGAGGGCATCTCTCTGGAGTACCATGGGTACGCGCATATAGCCGAAGCATTCGACGACTTGGTTAATCGTGTCAGCAGCCTGCTGCCGAGGGTCGATCGTGATGTAGTCTGGAACTCCATGCGCACCTACGCTGGTGTTGCGTTGTTGAATCCTCAGATCAATGAATTGGCTTGGAGGTTAGCCGGCAACATTCATCGTCTCCAAAATGGCGTGCCAGTCCCACCGTGGTCATCGTTCTCCGAAGAAGAGTGGGCCCCCGTACAAGTTCAATCAGTACATCGCTTTCGTATAGCACGCAAGAAACAGAAGGAGCTGGACGAACCGAAGGAAGGTGAGCAGAGAAAGAAGCTAATACAAACTAGAAGCGTTCTGATCGCTAAGATCCTCGTCCTTGCTGGTCTACCTGCAGGTCATACCTTCGAGAAATTCATGACTGAGCCTGCATGTTACTTCATACGAACCGATCTTGGTTTCAATCAACACGCTGCTACACCTAGCGACATGTTTGCTGAGCCAAAGAAATCGTATCCCATGTCGGATGTCACTGAACTGACCCGCATGCGTTTCATGGCGCTCTTCAATCTTGACTCGTGCGAAGACGGTTTGAACTGCAAGAAGATTGCTTGCACTGGCAGTATGAAGAAGTGGAATCGCTCAATCATGCAGAAGCGGCAGCGCGAGGGTTTCAACTGCCCATTCAACTTCCCGCTGGCCACTCATCCGTGTCATCTCTGTGAGAAGGGTTACATGGTTTGTCCGGCAGCATGTCATCGCCTGAACTACACCAGGAAGATGTGCGTCAAGTGCAACAATCCCAAGGCTTTCTTCGACCCGGAAAGACCTGGTAGCGTCTGCGTCGATTGCTTGTCACGCCAACTCGTCAAAAGGGGAACTTGATGTTGCCACTGCTCACAGCTAAAGTGCATCACACGCAAGGCATGACTCTATATCTCCAGGAACCGGGTGTTGCTATGATTGCAGCACCAACCGTCTACTTCCCGAACATCGCAGCATTCATCAACGGATTCGATGAGCACCTTGACTACAAAGACTACCTCAACGACCCAACTGAGATCGCGCCGGCTGACCACTTGACCAAGATCGCCGGTCAGCTGTGCTATCTCTCATTTACCAAAAGCCGGACGCTGAACAAGGACATTGGCAAGTACCTGAAGAACATCAAGGAGTCTGGGCATGGCAGTGTCCTAGAGCATCCCAGCTTCAGCTTCCTGTGTTGGGGCATCTCCCGCTCGTTGACTCACGAGCTCGTCAGGCATCGCATCGGTGTGGCGTATAGTCAGGTTAGTCAGCGCTATGTCTCTGGCAGCGCTCTTCGCTTCGTCGAGCGACCCGAGTACGTCAACGATCCAGAGCTCCACCAGATGTTCGAGAAGCGTATTGACATGGCAACAGTGGAGTACAACGAAATTGCTGCCAAGCTGATGGCCAAGCAGATGTCTGGTGACGTCTTGCTATCTGGAGAGAAGAAGACTGACCTGCGGAAGAAGATCAACCAGTGTGCTCGGTCCTGCCTGCCCAACGAGACGGAAGCACCCATTCTGTTCAGTGCCAATGCTCGCGCCCTGCGGCACATCCTGGAGATGCGCGTCTCTGGTCAAGCGGAAGTCGAGATTCGGCGCCTCGGCTATAAGATCTTCGTCTGCGTCAAGAACGTTGCTCCGAAGATCTTCGAGGACTACGAGATCGAAGTGCTGCCCGATGGCACCACGGGCCTCAAGACGCCGTATCGAAAGGTGTAACATGCCTGTTCAAAAAGACCGTATTATTTCCCTGGCCTTGAGTCATGCCCGCCTGCACGTTGCCTGTGACATGGTCCATTGGGCTATGACCGGTGAGACGAAAGACGTCCTTGATACCAAGGAGATGGATGAACTTCGTACCAAGCTGAAGAAGCTGTCAGACAGGTGCTGGGAGGCCATGATGAAAGCCAAGAAAGGATGATCATGATCGAAGGATTCAAACTGAAGATTACCTCTGCAGAGCTGAAGAAGCACTGCAACGAGCGTGCTTGCTACCACATGGATCGGGCAGCTGACTTCAAGAAGGAGCTGCCAAAGGTCCGTGAGTCCATGGAGGCGCTTAAGAAGAATGGCCTCGCCGCCACTGTGTCTCAGATGAGCAAGGGTGGCGGCTACGAAATTGATCCGGTGGATGACATGGAGAGCAAGATTCGTGACCATAACAACAAGTCATTGGTCTTCAAGTTCTTCGCTGATCATCTATTTCAAGAAGACTATAACCTCAAAGAAGAAGATCTGGTTCGCCTGGAGGTCCTCAAGCGATGACGACTGAACACGACGTCGAATACTGGAGGGAGCGGGCTCTGAGAGCTGAAGCTCCACCCACCCTTTACGATCCACGCCGCAAGAGCGCTCATCAGCACGCAGTTGAGCAGCTCTTGCGTGGTATTGGGCACCCGATCCCCACCAAACCCGAGATGGCCGACACGCTCCTCCTGGCTTCACAACTGAAGCTGATCTGGGAGGAGTTCTCCGAGCTGGTGCAGGGTTTGACATCAGAAATGTATGTTGACCCTTCCGTTGATATACGTCGTGCGATACACTGGAAGGAAGTGACCTTCCGTGGTCTAGCTTTCCCGGACTTGGTCGAGGTCGCCGATGCTTGCGGAGACCTTATGGTCGTCATCGTTGGCATGATGTCGCTCTGTGGTATCTCAGACGACAACATCCTGCGAGAGATCAACGACAACAACTTGCTCAAGTTGAAGAACGGTCACCTGGACCCAGTCTCGGGCAAGTTCATCAAGCCGAAGGATCATCCGAAGCCAGACATCATCGGCCGACTGAAGGATCAGGGTTACGTCCCCGAGTAGGAGATTGACATGGCAAGTGGACACATGGCAGTTCGTATGAAGGACCCGAGGACGGGTGAGGAATTTAGTTTCAGCCCGGAGCGCTGCGTCGAGCGTTGGTATCCACGCATGATTGAAGCAGCGATTGAGGGTTGTCGTGAAAAGAGCTGGGAGCCATGGTACTCCACTTACCTGCAGGAGAAAGAGATCACTGAGGAAGTGCTCCTCAAGACATTGCGTGCGTATAGCGTCTTCGTCGACCTTTCCCTTGATCCAGAAATCAAGAGTCCACGTGACGCTCTTCAACAATCCGGCTTCTTTGATTGTCCGTTGCCAGCACAACTGGTCGTCCTTGCCAAGGTCGGCCAGTTGTGCGCTGGCACTTTCTGGGCCGGCGTCAGACACTCCGTCATGGTTGGCGTTGTGCCCGAGCCCGTTCAGACGATGAAGGCTGCTGCCGCACAGCTTGAAACCCTCATTTCTGAGAGGTGGAATAATGCTGTGCCAAAAAGTGCTCAGGGTGCGTCACCGAAGATTGCGGAGGTTGAGTAAGGCTTTGTTGAAACAGCTACGAGCGGTTGGTGCAACTGAGTACACCAACTTGCTTCGCAGTCGCTTCAGTGAAGCTGTTGCCCGCTTCAACGATCTTCGTGGCCACCCTGACCTGAGCAGGGACGACATGCAGCACATCAATCGCGTAAGCCTCGGTCTGTTCGCTTTGATGGATCAGATCGACGCAACTGTCAACTCCAGAAGGACCGACGAACCAGAAATGAGAGAACCAAATGTTCGCCGAGATGCTCGCTCGGCAGGAGGCCATTCGCCTTAATCGGGAGCTGGAGCTCCGTATGATCAAGCGCACAACGCAAGGTCTGTTTGATCTCATGAAGCCGCATTTTGCTGGCTTCCCCGACAATTATCTCGTCTTCGACCTTGAAACTACTGGCTTGAATCCAGGCAGCGATTTAGCGGTTCAAATTGGTTACTGTCTTGTCAAGGGTGGCAAACCCGTCGACCAGATGGGTGTCATTCTTGATTGGACATCCATGCCTGACAAGTTTCCGCACGAGAAGCTTCGTAGCAAGCTCGCTGCAACCAAGCAAGCCATGGAATTCAAGGATGGCCAGCCAACTGGCAAGAAATATCATCATACTTTCGAGAGGATGCGCGACGAGGGCATCCCACCACTCACTGCCTTGAGCCTCGTCTACGATTTGTTCCAGGAAGTGCGCAAGCAGAAGCACTTCTTCATGGCTCACAACGGCTATCACTTCGATGTGCCTTTTATCGAAGGTCACTTCAATCACTTCTTGAGCGGCAAGTACGGCGGCATAACACGAGAGCCCTTCTATTTCAACGACAACGATCTCTTCGACACAGGCATGGTCGAGAAAGGTTCCCAGTCTCAATCTGTACCGTGGGCAAGTGACACTGTGAAGAGCTGGAGCCTGCGCACACAACACGAGCGACTTCGTAACGTCAAGTGGTCGTTGGATATGGCCTGTGTTCCACGTTACAAGCTCGCTGAGAAATATGGGCTTGATATGAATGCGGCTCACGACGCCGGATTCGACTGTTACGTCTGTCACCTGCTCTTTGAGGAGTACAAGTACCTTCTCAACAATCCAGACATCAAAGAGCCAGATCCACTGTACATGACCAAGGGTGTTGTTGGCCCAACGCCACGACCGCCATGGGCATAGGAGAAACGATGTTAGACATCGAGAAGAAGAAGATCGTCGTCGGCGTGGACCCGGGCCTCGACGGTGGAATTGCCGTCATGGAGCTGGGACACATT
>Ga0247727_10009471_pt1 | contig 17641 bp, 13 predicted proteins | sample WisWelCaveWW1625_FD_202498 | JGI IMG/M metagenome (GOLD analysis project Ga0247727, IMG submission 202498) | Biofilm microbial communities from Wishing Well Cave, Virginia, United States - WW16-25 | ecosystem: Environmental > Aquatic > Deep subsurface > Groundwater > Cave microbial mat | place...
CGCAGCTTCACCACGCTCTGGCGAATCACCACGCCGTTGCTGGTGATGATCATGATGTCGTCTTCGTCGATCACTTCTTTCAGCGCCACCATGTGGCCGGTCTTGTCGGTGACCTTGACGGTGAAAACACCTTTGCCGCCGCGATGGCTGACGCGGTATTCTTTAATGTGGGTGCGTTTGCCGTAGCCCTTTTCGGTCACCGCCAAGATGGTGCCCTCGCGTTTGATCACCACCATGTCAATCACATAGTCGTCGTCGCCGAGAGAAATGCCGCGCACACCGGAGGCGGTGCGTCCCATGTCGCGCACTTCGCTCTCGTGGAAACGGATGGACATGCCGTTGTGGGTGCCGAGCAGAATATCGTGGCTGCCGTCGGTGATTTTAGCGTCGATGAGATCGTCGCCTTCTTTGACGCCCATGGCGTTGATGCCGCCGCGGCGCGGATTGCTGAACGCGGACAACTCCGTTTTTTTGATGACGCCAAGTTTCGACGCCATCACCACGTAGAGGTTCTCGTTAAATTCTTTCACGTTCACAAACGCCGCGACGCGCTCGTCCTTTTCGATTTGCAAAATGTTGACGATGGCGCGGCCCTTGGTGGCGCGTCCGGCCTGCGGGATTTCGTGCACTTTTAGCCAGTGGCAGCGTCCAGTGTTGGTGAAGAACAGAATATAATGATGGGTGGAGGCGATGAACAGATGCTCGATGAAATCTTCCTCTTTGGTGGTAGCGCCGGTGGAGCCGCGGCCGCCGCGCAACTGCCGGCGGTAACTGGAGACCGGAAAGCGTTTGATGAAGCCGGCGTGAGAAATGGTGATCACCATGTCCTCTTCGGCAATCATGTCTTCGATAGTGAACTCTTCCGTCTCCTTGACGATTTCCGTGCGGCGGGCGTCGCCGTATTTCTCTTTCAGTTCCAGCAATTCCTCTTTGATGAGCTGCATGCGCTTGGGTTTGCTCTCCAACAGCGAGCGCAGCTTCTCGATCAATTTGATGACTTCCAAATATTCATCTTCGATCTTTTTGCGCTCGAGGCTGGTGAGCCGCTGCAGCCGCATGTCGAGGATGGCCTGCGCCTGAATTTCACTGAGCTTGAAGCGCTTCATCAAGCCTTCGCGCGCGATGTCGGGATTCTTAGATTTTTTGATCAGAGCAATTATTTCGTCGATGTTGTCGAGGCAGATTTTCAAGCCTTCCAAAATGTGGGCGCGCTTCTCGGCTTTATCGAGATCGAATTTCGTGCGCCGCACCACCACCTCGTGGCGAAACTCGATGAAATGCTCCAGCATCTCTTTGAGGTCAAGCACTTTCGGCGCGCCATTCACCAGCGCCAGCATGATGACGCCGAAGGTCACTTGCATCTGCGTGTGCTTGTAGAGATTGTTCAAAACGATCTCTGCCGGCACGTCGCGCTTGAGCTCGATCACCACGCGCATGCCGTCGCGATCGGATTCGTCATTGACTGCGGCGATACCCTCTAATTTTTTGTCCTTCACCAGCTCGGCGATCTTTTCGATCAGATTCACTTTGTTGACTTGATAGGGAAGCTCGGTGAGGATAATGTTTTCGCGGCCGCTCTTTACGGATTCGAGGTTGGCGCGCGCGCGAATCACCACACGACCGCGGCCGGTGCGATAAGCCTCATCGATGCCGACGTCGCCGTAAATGATACCGGCGGTTGGGAAGTCCGGCCCTTTCACATATTGCATCAACGACTCGACCGTCAAATTCGGGCGCGAGATCAGCGCCACCAGCGCATCTATCACCTCACCCAAATTGTGGGGCGGAATGTTGGTGGCCATACCCACCGCGATACCCGACGAGCCGTTCACCAGCAAGTTGGGCAAAACAGACGGCATCACGGTCGGCTCGGTCAACGACTCATCGAAATTGGGTGCAAAGTCAACCGTGTTCTTTTCGAGATCGCGCAGGATTTCTTCGGCAATGCGGGACATGCGGGCTTCGGTGTATCGCATGGCCGCCGGCGAGTCGCCGTCCACCGAGCCAAAGTTGCCCTGGCCATCCACCAGCGGATAGCGCAAGGAGAAATCCTGCACCATGCGCACCATGGAATCATACACCGCTGTGTCGCCGTGCGGGTGATACTTTCCCAAAACTTCTCCCACAATACGCGCACTTTTTTTGTAAGCGGAATTCGCGCGCAGGCCCAGCTCGTGCATCCCGTAGAGCACGCGGCGATGCACCGGCTTGAGTCCATCCCGGACGTCCGGTAAGGCGCGCGCCACGATCACCGACATCGAATAATCGATGTAGGAATTTTTCATTTCGGATTCGATGAAAACCGGGACGATCCGATCTCGCTGTAGATCCATATTTCTAAACTTACTCCTACTTTGTTGCTTTGTCAGCCTTCATGCATGGTAGGCTTTGCTTGTCATCGCGAGCGAGCACAGCGAGCGTGGCGATCCCGCAGGGGCGGGATTGCTTCGGCAAAAAACGTCTCGCAATGACAGGTCCAAATTACCTTTTCACACTTGCCATTCATCTTGTCAACTACACATCTAAATTCTTTACATATTGCGCATTTTCTTCGATGAATTTGCGGCGCAGCTCCACGTTGTCGCCCATCAGCATCGAAAAAATTCGGTCCGCCTCTATCGCCTCTTCAATCGTAACTTGCAAATTCGTTCGCTGCTCCGGGTCCATCGTGGTTTTCCAGAGCTGGTCGGGGTTCATTTCACCGAGACCTTTGTAGCGCTGAATGTTGGCGCCGTTTTTCCCCAGCCGATCAAGTATGGAGTCGCGCTCCTCGTCATCATAAGCATAAAATTCTTCTTTACCCTTTTGAACGCGATAGAGCGGCGGCTGCGCGATGTACATGTGCCCCTGCTCGATCAACGATTTCATGTAGCGGAAGAAGAACGTCAATAAAAGAGTGCGAATGTGAGAGCCGTCGACGTCGGCGTCAGTCATGATGATGATTTTGTTGTAACGAAGACGCTCGAGATCAAACTCGTCTGCGCCAATGCCGGTACCGAGAGCGGAAACGATGGTGCGAATTTCTTCATTGGAGAGAATTTTGTCGAGCCGGGCTTTTTCAACATTTAAGATTTTTCCTTTCAATGGCAGAATCGCTTGAAAGCGGCGATCGCGGCCCTGCTTGGCGGAGCCGCCGGCGGAATCGCCCTCGACGAGATAAATCTCGCACTGCGACGGATCTTCAATGGAACAATCGGCAAGTTTGCCCGGCAAAGAGTTGCCATCGAGGGCGCTCTTTCTGCGAGTCAGCTCACGCGCTTTGCGGGCGGCTTCGCGGGAACGGGCGGCGGAAACGCACTTCTCGATGATCTTTTTCGCGACGCTCGGATTCTCTTCCAAAAACGCTGCGAAGCCGTCGCCAAAAATCGACTCGACGATGCCTTTCACTTCGCTGTTGCCGAGCTTGGTTTTGGTCTGCCCCTCGAACTGCGGCTCCGGCACTTTCGCGCTGATCACCGCAGTAAGTCCCTCGCGGACATCTTCGCCGGTCAGCGTGAAATCTTCATTCTTCAAAAGATTATTTTTCTGCGCATAATTATTCAGCGTGCGGGTGAGGGCCGATTTAAAGCCAATCAAATGCGTGCCGCCTTCCACGGTGTTGATGTCGTTTACATAAGAAAAAATGTTTTCGACATACGAGTCGTCGTATTGCAAAGCAACCTCGACCGAGACCTCTTCCTTTTGGCCGGAGGTGAAAATCGGTTTTTTGAAAAGCGGGTTGCGGCTCTGTTCGAGATACTCGATGAACTCGATCAGCCCGCCTTTGTATTTGAACTTGTTGCTCTTGCCGGTTTTTTCTTCGAAGACGGAAATTTCCAGATCGCTATTCAAAAACGCCAATTCCCGCATGCGCTCGGAGATGATGTCAAAACTGATGTCGATCTTTTTGAAGATTTCGTTGTCGGGCAGAAACGTAGTTTTGGTGCCCGAGGACTTGCTTTTGCCAATCACCTTCATATCGGCGACCGGCACGCCGCGTTCATATTTTTGATAGTAAACTTTGCCACCGCGCGAGACCTCCACTTCGCACGATTCGGAAAGCGCGTTCACGACGGAGACGCCGACGCCGTGCAAACCACCGGATACTTTGTAGGATTTTTTATCGAACTTGCCGCCGGCGTGGAGAATGGTCATCACCACTTCGAGGGCGGGCCGTTTCTCCGTGGGATGAATGTCAACCGGGATGCCGCGGCCGCTATCCACCACCGTCACGCTGCCGTTGTTGTTGATGGTGACCGTGATTTTGTCGCAATAGCCCGCCAGCACTTCGTCGATGCTGTTATCCACGACCTCGTAAACTAAGTGATGGAGGCCGCGCACGGAAATGTCACCAATGTACATTGCGGGACGGCGGCGCACCGCGTCGAGTCCCTTCAAAACCTGAATCTGTTCGGCGTTGTAACCGGCTTCCTCGGCGCTTGGGCGATCTAGCTCTTTTGCCGCATCCAAATCAAACTCTATTTCCTGCTGGCTTGTCACTATCTTTTCTGCTTCTTGGGGTTTGATTACTTTTTTTTCCTTTGAGGCCTTCACCGGCGTCGCTTTCTTAAGTGCTTTCTGCTGCTGTACTTTTTTTGTTGCGGCCGCTTTCGTTGATTTTGATATTGCGGGCTTTTTGGCCGTTTTGGGCGGCTTCGGTTTGCTTTCTTTTTTAGATTTTAGTTTAGGTTTGGACTTAGTTTTTTGTTGCTTCTTGGCCATATTTTTTGAACCCCCTACTATTTAAACCGAATCTCACGAATTATCTCCTCGCCCAGAGTGGCGTTGATTTTGGAGATAATCTCTCTGCGCATAAACACCAGCTCGTTGCGCCACGAACTTGATTCGACCGTGACGAACAATACGCCGTTTTCAACTCGGTCAACCTCAGAAACTTTGGCGACAGTATCGCCGACGATTTCCGACCACTTTGCGGCTGCTATGTGCTGCTTGACTTTGGTTTCGATTTCGAGGTTTCGCAACAAGAGCCGCAGCGACTCGCCGAGGGAGGACGCGCTGGTGGACTTTTTACTGGTGTTGGATAACGCCATTTTGCACGTGATATTTAGAAATATTTTCCGGCGCAATGCTTTCTAAAACGTCCCTTTGCCGGGGGCTGGTGAGAAACATTTGTCCAAAATCCTGAAAGGAAGAAAAGACGTTTTTTTCGCGGATTTCATCCAGCTCTGAAAAACAGTCATCGAGCAAAAAGATTGGAGTTTCTTCTCTTTTATGTTTGAGAAATTTCAGCTCAGCTAATTTCAGCGCTATCACCACGGACTTATGCTCGCCGCGAGAACCGTAATTTCGGATATCCTTGCCATTTATCGTGATCACAAGATCGTCGCGATGCGGACCAACCAGTGACACCCCAAGCGCCCTTTCCTTCGCCGCCGCCTTTTTCAGGGTGGAGACGTAATTCTGCTCAACCGCGGAAGCTGAAACCGTGGAATCAATTGCCACTGAGATGCTATCGTTAGAGGCGCTGTACCCTCTATAGAGGGGATCGAGCATGCGTGAGTACTCGACGATAAAATGATGGCGCTCACGGATGATCTTGGCGCCGACACTGACCATTTTTTCTGTCCAGGGTTCGAGTGTTGATTCTGCCGCACGCAAGCCGCTTTTCATGTCTTGCAGAATCTTATTGCGCTGCTTGAGAACGCGATGATAGTCTTGGAGATGAGCAAGATAGGAGACACTGACTTGAGAAAGGAGAATATCGATAAACCGTCTCCGCTCGGCTGGACCTCCGGTGGTTACTTTGTAGTCATCTGGTGAAATGACTACTATCGGAAACCTGCCGAATATTTCTGCGTGTCCATTCAAGCGTTTACGGTCAACGCTGATTTCTTTTTTTGCGTTTTTGGTATATTGAAGCGCCACTACTTTTTCCAAGTGGTTGTCGAGAATTATGTGGCCTTTGACTGTAAAGTAGGAGCTTCCTATTTTCAAAAGATCTTGATTCGTGGCTTGTCTGAAGCTTCTGCCCAAACAGAGCAGATAGATCGCCTCTAAAAAATTGGATTTCCCTTGAGCGTTTAAGCCGTAAATAAGATTGATTTCTGATTTAAAGGCAAGGTCTGCGCTTTCATAATTTCTGAAGTTCACCATCGATAACTGCTCAAGATGCATGCCTTTAATCTTCGTTTAAGCGAATGGGCATCAAAAGCATAAGAACATCCAGGCCCTCGGCTTGATTTGCTGGACGAATGATACCCGCACTCACCGGATCTTTAAACTCAAAAACTACGTCATCGGTATCCAGATGCCGCAGAATATCCAGCATGTAATTAGCATTATATCCTATTTCCAGATCCTCGTGCCTGTATTCACCCTCAATATTTTCCATGGCCTCGCCGCCGAACTCGATATCTTCAGATTGTATTTTAACAAGATTTTTCGACAACCCCAACCGAATCTGATGAGTAATAGAATTAGAAAAAATCGAGACGCGGCGGACTGAAGATATAATGAGTTCTCGATTAACGGTTAGGCTTTTATTATTGTCGCTGGGTATGACTCTTTCATAATTTGGAAATTGCCCTTCGATGTTCTTGCTGTAAATGGTAGTGTTATCACTTTTGAATACAATGTGATCCTCGCTAAACTCTACTTTTATTTCCTTAGCACTATGAAGATTTTTCAAAACCAAATTGAGCGCCTTTGTCGGAATTATCGCCTCGCTTTGAAAGCCATCGGCATTGAATTTTTTGACGATTTTAACCAGCCTATGCCCATCCGTTGCCACCATTCTAAGCTCATCCTCGGAAATTTTTAGAAAGACCCCCATCAAGGTGGTTCGCAGTTCGTCCGCTGAAACAGCAAATATGGTTTTTTCTATCATGCTGCTGAAAACGGATCCTTCCATCGCAAAACTTCCCTTGCTTTCTTCGATTTGAATCCTTGGAAAATCTTCCTTGGGCTCGCCTGATAACTTGTAAAAACCCTTTTCAGTATTCAAAGAAATCTTATTATCTTCACCAACGATGAATTCAATTGGAATCTCCGAAAGCTCTCGAACAATCTCAAAGAGGATTTTGGCTGGTACCGCAACTGAGCCATCCTCTGAGCCGTGCACGGTCAGTTTAGTCGAAATCGAAACTTCTAAATCGGTTCCCATCAAGGTCAAATCGTTTGACTTCAACTCCAACAGAATGTTGCTCAAAATCGGGATGGTGGTTTTTGTCGGTATTACTCCAACTATATTCTGAATCGCCAGGTAAAACTCCCTTTTGTTAATCGCAAATTTCATAAAACCCTCGTGAAATGAATTTGTAAAAGGTACTAATTAATATAAGATTATTCAAGTTATTTTTTATTAGTTTTAATAGTCTCTGTTGATATGTTGATAAGTTGATTGGGAGGTCTTTTAAATTCAATGTTCGTATCGTATTCAGCAAAATTGATTATAAGCAGCACCTGTGGATTGATTGTTTATTGATTGTTATTATAAATTGATTTTGTTGAGCGATCATCAAATTTTAGATGCTTATTGACACGTTATCAACAAGTCATCAAGTTTTTGGTTAAACTTATAAACATACCCCCTGTTGTCAAATATTAAGATTTATGATGAGGATAATTCAATTTTTTTTCTTAAACCGAGAACATCGTCACGTGTTCTCGGATCTGTCTTAACCAAATTTTCCACTGTTTGAATAGCATGGATAACCGTGCTATGATCCCTGCCGCCAAAATGCAAACCGATGGTTTTTAAAGAGGCGTTGGTTAGCTCTTTAGTGAGATACATCGCAATTTGTCGAACATAGGCTATTTCTTTTTTTCTAGTTTTAGCTCGTAACATGTCATCTGCGATGTTAAAGTTTTCGCTAACTATCCGTTGAATTTCCTCAATCAATATTTTTTTCTTTTTACCCAAGCTTAAATCCTTAAGCGCATTTTTAGCCATTTCTAAGGTAATATCTTTTCGATTAAGCGAGGAAAAGGCCAGAAGCCGGATCAAAGAACCCTCGAGTTCTCTAATATTAGAAGTGACGTTGGTTGCAATAAACTGAATCACCTCGTTTGGAATATAGATCTCCTGATCTTCGGCTTTTTGCTGTAAAATAGCTGTTCGCGTTTCAAGATCTGGGGGTTGAATATCAGCAACCAGGCCCCACTGAAACCGTGAAAGCAGACGCGCTTCTACGCCATCCAATTCCTTGGGCGGGCGGTCCGAGGATAAAACGATCTGTTTGCCTGCGTTATATAGGGCGTTGAAGGTGTGGAAAAACTCCTCTTGAGTTCTTTCTTTGTTAATGAAAAACTGAATATCGTCGACCAGAAGCACATCGACGGTTCTATAAATTGAGCTAAATTCAGTAGTCTTGTTGGTCTGGATTGAATTAATGAATTCAATTGTGAATTTTTCGCTGTCAACATACATAACGTGTTTAGCTAAGCCTTTGATAAGAGTACCGTTTCCGATAGCTTGGATCAGATGTGTTTTTCCTAGTCCAACGCCGCCGTAAATCACCAGGGGATTGAAAGTTGTTTTTCCCGGCGCTTGTGCTACCGCCGAGGCCGCAGCGCGTGCAAACTGGTTATTAGGTCCTTCAACAAAGTTATCGAATTGGTAACGTTCGTTTAGGCTGCCGTTTTTTATGACGCCGGTTCCGTTAGATTTTTTTTCAGGGGCTATCGGCAAGGGTTCGCTGTGGCCGTTACCCGATACCGCATAGACGACTTTGGAGTTTTCTCCTAACACTTGAAGCAGGGCGCGCTTTAGCAAAGAACTATAGTGCCCCTCCAGCCATTCATAGAAAAACTGGCTTGGCACCTCCAGGGTGAGATTCTGTTGTTCAAGAAGTATGGGATTAATTGGTTTAAACCAGGTAGTAAAGCTTTGGGGATTGATACTGTCTCGAATAATCGAAAGACAGTCGTTCCAAGTAGCGATGTGATCGCGTGACATATTCCAAACCCTCGCTTTGATGTTTTTATTAGTGGAAAGAAAAGGGGTTGGGTTATTCCACCACCCTCAAACCCAATCTTTTCAAACAAAAGCCAAAGTTATCCACAATCTGTCAACAACCGAGAACCCAAGCTAAGCCGTATAAAAACAAAAACAAATTACGACTTACAGATACTGAATCAACGTTCTTAAAGGATACAAAAGAAAAACCACACACGATAAAGTGTTTTTCTTAATAATTGTGAAGTTTCCTTACTTATCCACAAGTTGTCATGGTGGTCACCATCCTGGCGGGGCGGAGTGAATATAAGAAAAAGAACCTATTTGTCAAGCAGAAAAAGGTCCCGACGCTAAATTTGTTTATTAAAAACACTTCTTGACTATTCAGAGAGAAGTGTTTATTTTTAAATTGTTTCCAAACAGAGGCGGAGAAAAAACAATGGATGTCGTTTTCCACGAACCAGACCGAGTCAATTTGTTGGGTTACTTTCTTCGGGATTTGCTGAAAACCAAAGTTTCCACAGTTGACGGTCGCGAGAAGGCAGCGAAAATCAAAGGCACCATCCGCTTTGTTGCGGGGGAAATGGCCTGTACCGCAACGTTTTCCACAAGGCAAATCGAGATCTCCTCAAAGCAGTCTCTGGCATTCAACGCTCAAATCCGCGGCGAGTTGAGCGGCCTGGTCGACATCGCATTGGGAGCAAGCTATGTTCAATATTTATTGCTTAATAGAGTAAAGATTAAGGGTGATATCTCTATTCTTTTTCGAGTTGTAAGCCTTTTCAAAGCCGAGACCGCATAGGGCAGTATGAGAAATTTCATCCGAAGCGCCAGAAAATTACTCGGTGACGGCCGTGTTTCACGCGCTCCAGAAGTATTGGAGCAATATTCAGATGATTGGACGGAAATCCCCGGCCGTGCTCCAGAGGTTGTTCTTAAAGTCCGGAGCACCGACGAGATACAGGCAATCCTGCAAGCCGCTAATCATGATGGAATACCGATTGTTCCGCGCGTGGCCAATACCAACATCGGCGGCTTAGCCATTCCCGAAAAGGGTGGGGCGGTTTTGGACCTCACCGAAATGAATAGGATTGTTGAAACCAATGAAGCGGACATGTATGCGATAATCGAACCGGGAGTGACCTGGGGCGACATGAAAACTCATCTCGCCAACAAGCATCCCCGGCTGCGATTTGCTTATTCGCTCTCTCCGCCCAGCAGCTCAATTCTTGCCAACTGCCTGATGGATGGCCTGACGAACCTGAGCTTGCTGCATGGCACAACCGCCCACTGGATTAACGGCCTCGAAGCCGTTTTGCCGAACGGCGATATTGTTCGAACCGGAATTGGCGCGGTTTCTTCGAATTGGTGCTCAAAGGCGCCGCTGCCGGATTTAACCGGTTTGTTTGTGAATTTTCAGGGTACTACCGGCATCGTCACCAAGCTCGCGGTGCAACTCTGGCCCAATCATCCTTTCCGCAAACGTTTCTTTGTGCTCGCTTATGACACTGAAGAAATGTATGATTTAATCAACCCTCTTGTTCGCACCGAGGTTTGTGATGACATCGGGGGGCTCTCCTGGCCAGTCGCCAAAATGCTGTTTGGCAATCTCAATCCGCTCTTTCGCGATCCCAAGGAACCCGAGCAATTTTTATACTTGGACATTTCCGCAGAGTATGAAGATTTGTTCGACTGTAAATTAAAAGTCGTTGAGAGAATTATTAATCAGCAACGCCGGCGAGGCGTTCGATTGGAGCCGCCTTTGGAGGTCAGTAAATTAGTGAAAATCTCACCGGGTTTTGAGAAGTTTGCGGACTTCCCGGTCGAGCTCGATTTTCTGCTCAAGCTCGGCGGTCTGAGCTGGATCGGCGCCTTTGGTCCGATTTCGAAGTGGAAAGAAGGAGTGAAACGAGGAATGCGGCTGATGGAAGAGCGCGGCTTCCCGCCCATCGCGGTGACCCGGCCAATGCACGGCGGCCACTTCGGGGTTTTGCGATTCATGACGGTTTTTGAAAAACGAGATAAGAAGCGCGTCCAGCAAGTGAAGGAGTTAAACGAAGCCCTCTGTGATTTGGTGATCGCATTGGGATTCTTTCCTTATAAAACGCCGGCCTGGGTTATTCGCCGCCACCGCGATAAGATCGATCCTGGTTTTCTCAAGCTGCTCGGGAAAGTCCGGTCCGTTTTAGATCCCAATGGCATCATGAATCCCGGTAAGTGGCCCCTCTAAATTGAAACACTCTCATCCCCCGGTGGCTCTGAGCCACCGGGGGATAAAAATAAAGTGGCCACTCTAATTGGAAATCTCTCCCGCGATCCTTTTTCTTGAAACTGCGGGCACGAATGGTTATATTCAGCCCAATCATGATTAACCATAAACTAAAAATCATCGATGCCCACAGCCATTTTTTTTCTTATGAATGGTTTCAACATTTTTGCAATTTAGCCGGTCCCCACATGCCGGAACTCACCGGCCCGGAAGCACTGGCAAAAAAACTTGGCTGGGAGCCACCTTCTTCCGTTGCCGAGGAGTTGGGCAAGCGCTGGGTTGAGGAACAGGATCGCTATGGCATCGCCCGACAGGTGTTGTTCGCCAGCAAGCTCAACGACGCCGAGCCGCTCGCGGTTGCCGTTCACGCTTTCCCTCAGCGCTTGATCGGATATGTTATGATCGATCCCACCCATCCCGACCGGTCGGGACGCGAGCAGACCTATTACTCTATAAATCTGCTGGGCATGAAAGGTATCTTGCTGTTTCCTGCGATGCATCACTTTCATGCCAGCGATCGCCGAGTTTTTCCAATCTATGAAGAAGCGGCAGCGGCCAGCGTCCCGGTATTCATTCATTTCGGCGAGTTGAGCATTCCCATCTTCAAAAAGTTAGGACTCCCAGACAATGTCGATCTTTCCTTTTCAAACCCAGTGGATTTAAGCGAGCCCGCCCGCGAGTTTACGGAGGTCAACTTTATCATCCCGCATTTTGGCTGCGGCCGTTTTGAAGAGGCCCTGCGAGTGGCGGGCGAGTTTGCCAACGTTCATTTCGACACCGCCAGTTCCAATTCCTGGATTAAGCCGCCCCTCACGCTGCAAGAAGTTTTTAAACGCTCGCTCGAAGTTTTAGGTGCCGAGCGGATTTTGTTCGGTACAGACTCGTCTTATTTTCCGCGCGGCTGGCGCAGCGATATTTTCGAACGACAATTGCAGATTCTTGAAGCGATGCAGATTTCGACGCAACATAAACAGCTTATATTCGGCGGTAACATCGCCCGCCTGTTGGGAATCGCCTTCTGATATGCCGGAACTCCCCGACCTGGTTTACATTGAAAAGCGGCTAAGCGCCGTTTTGCCCGGTAAGAAAATCGTTGCCGCAGAAGTCACTGAGCCGATCGTCTTGCGCATTTTGATCTCCAACTCGTTTATAGAAACGGTGTCCGGCGGAACCTTCCAAAGTGTCCACCGACACGGACCCTTCCTGGTGTTTAAATTTGATCATGATTACGAGTTGGTTATTCATCCGATGCTGGCTGGCCGCTTTCAGTTGACGACTTCCGAGAAGCCTGGCCCAGCGCCGTGCTTCAAGCTGATGCTCGACTACGGCGCGAAGTTTTTTTATCTCGATGATAAAAAGATGGGCAAGGCTTACCTGATTGCCAAAGGAAACTACCAGCCCATTCCGCGTTTTCTCGATCAGGGCATCGACATAACAAGTCCTGAATTTACGCTTGATAACTTTTTGGAGGTAATAAAACGGCATCGTACTCAAGTGAGAGTATTCTTAATGAACCAAACGGTATTGAGCACTATCGGCAATGCTTATGCCGACGAGATCTTGTTTGACGCGCGCATTCATCCCAAAACGTTTTGTCAACAATTGCAGCCGGCGCAGATCGCGCAGCTATATCAGAGCATCATTAACGTCATCAACTGGGGAATAGCCGAAGTTGAAAAAGCACAGCAGCCCATCGAAGTGAAAGTGCGCGGGCATGTAAAAGTTCGCAATCGCAAAGATCAGCCCTGTCCGCGCTGCGGCGCCACGATCCGGCGCGCCGGTGTATTGGGCTTTGATGCTTTCTTCTGCCCAAACTGTCAACCGCCAACCCGGACCCAATTCATCGACTGGAACCGTTAATGTATTCTGAAATCCGCTTTCGACTTCAGCGCTGGTTCCGCCCCACGATTTTTCTGCTGTCGATCGCAGTGTTTGTTGTCTTTTTCAATATTCCCACACCCGACGGCCTGACTGTTGAAGGGCAAAAGGCGTTGGCGATTTTTCTCGTGGCGATTCTGCTCTGGGTCACCAACGTCCTGCCGCTGATGATCACCAGTCTCTTAGTGGTGATACTCCTGCCGCTCTCGAAGGTCTTGACCTCGGCCGAATCCTATGCCCTCTTTGGCAACCAGGCGATTTTTTTTATTCTCGGCGCTTTCATACTTGCTTCGGGAATCATGCGTTCCGGTTTGAGCACGCGGCTGGCGCTCATCGCCCTGCGCAATTTTGGCCGGTCGTCCAATTCGCTGCTGGCCGGGTTTTTGTGCCTGCCGGCGTTTCTGTCTTTCTGGATGTCCGAGCACGCGGTTGCCGCCATGATGTTTCCGATCGTCCTCGAAGTGACCGCCGCGTTGAAGCTCGTTCCCATGCGGAGCCGCTACGGCAAGGCCCTGGTGCTGGCCATGGCCTGGGGATGCATCATCGGCGGAATCGCTACGTTTCTCGGCGGCGCACGGGCCTCGCTGGCGGTGGGCATTTTGTATAAGGCAACCGGCCTGTCTATCGGTTTTTTGCCTTGGGCCTTGGCGGCTTTCCCAACCGTGGTGCTGCTGCTTATCGTGGCTTACCTGGTTTTGGTGAAGGTTTTCAAACCGGAGAAACAGGATATCCATGAAGCATTGGATGCGCTAAAGAAAAAGCAACTCCGGTTGAAGCATATCACCCTGCGCGAGTTGGGCCTCGGTCTGCTCATGGTCGTCACGGTTTTTCTGTGGATATTTTTGGGCGAAGAGTTTGGGCTGGCGAACATTGCGCTCGGCGCTGTCGCCGTCGCGTTTGTTTTCAAATTGCTCGATTGGAAGGAAGTGGAACAGGACGTCAACTGGGGAATATTTTTGATGTACGGCGGCGCGATTTCCCTCGGTTTTGCGATGGAACACAGCGGCGCCGCGCAATGGCTTGCCGACCGCACTCTTGGGCTTTTGATTGATTCGCCCTGGGGCCTGATCGCGATGATCTCCCTTTTTTCGCTGTTCTTAACCGAGGCCATCAGTAACGCGGCGGTCGTGGCGCTGATTCTGCCGCTCTCCCTCGGTTTCGCGGACAAATTAGGTCTCGATCCACGCGTGGTGACTCTGGCCGTGACTATCCCTTCCGGACTCGGCTTCATTTTGCCCACTGGCACGCCGGCGACGGCCATCGCCTATTCTTCCGGGTTTCTCCGCATCAAAGACACGGTTATTGGCGGCATGATTTTGAACGTCATGTCATGGGTGCTGTTTATGATTTCAATATATTTTTATTGGCCATTGATTGGTTTCAAGCTGAGTAATTAACCATGAAAAAGATTCTACTCATCCTTTCGTTTTTGAGAAGCTCTCCCAAAACCGTTGAAGAGGCGTTGGCGCTAGCAAAAGACAACCGCGCCGAACTCATCCTTTTTTTTGTGTTGGATGTTGAATATGCCAATACCATTGTACGCAAACTAGCCGAAGAAGGGTGGCTCGGCGAGCGGCCCTCGCAGCAACTATACAACTCGCTTTTGCAGGAGTATCAATCGCAGGCGGAAAGCAAGGTCGCCGAAATTAGGCAGCGGGCCGTTGAGCTCAAGGTGCCGGTGCGCGCGATAATCAAAAGCGGATCGGTGTTGGATGAAACGCTGCGAGTGGCGAGTTTGGAAGATCCGGATCTCATCGTCATCACCAGAAGAAAACGCTCGAGTTTGTCACGTTTGATTTTTGGCTCAATGGTGAAAGCGTTGAAAGAGCAGGCCAGATGTGAAGTGCGGATCATCGACGCCGAATAATTTACCTTGAATCGCATCTAATATTGGATTATATTTGCCCGTTGTTTGGAATGGGCCATCTTTAATGAATGAAGGAGGACAGACATGGCTGTTGAACGTACTGGAGTAGTCGGCTCGCGTGGAAAGTCATTGACGCTCGTGGGCCCCGGAATAAAGGTGGGCGACAAGGCGCCCAATTTCAAAGCGCTGGCCAACGATCTATCCGAAGTCACGCTCGACACAGATAAAGGAAAAGTGCGGCTCTATCTGTCGGTGGCATCCCTCGACACCGGTGTTTGTGATACGGAAACCAAGCGCTTTAACCAGGAGGTCGCAAACTTTCCCGGCGATGTTGTGGTGTACACCGTTAGCTGCGATCTGCCCTTTGCACAGAAACGCTGGTGCGGCGTGTCGAATGTTAGCAATCTCAAAACTGTATCTGATCACCGCGATGTAAGTTTTGGCGCCGCTTATGGCACGTTGATCAAAGAGACGCGTTGGCTGTGCCGGGCGGTTTTTTTGGTGGATAAGGATGGCGTGGTGCAGTACGTCGAGTATGTGCCGGAGGTTGGCCACGAGCCGAATTACGACGCCGCGCTGAAAGCAGTAAAAGCGCTGGCCGCGTAATTGACAGACAAAGATTCTATCAACAGAAGGAGGCTCCCCGCGAGCCTCTTTTTTTAAATCCTCTCGCCCATGAAATTTGCCCTGACGCTCGTTGTTTTTCTTCTGCTGTTCGTTTTGTTTATTCGATTGATTGAAAACAAGTCTATCTTTTTTCCATCGAAATTTCCTGCGGGATACTGGCAGCCCGAGGCGTTTGGGCTTACTGTCCGCGATTGCTTTTTCAAAACGGCTGATGGCGTTCGTCTCCACGGCTGGTTTGTAAAAAATGACAGCGCGGCGGCAACGCTGATTTGGTGCACCGGCAACGCTGGCAACATCTCAGACCGTCTCGACAATCTAGCGAGACTCGCGAAACTCCCGATTAGCGTTTTTATTTTTGGCTATCGTGGTTACGGCAAAAGCGAAGGCACGCCGGATGAAGAAGGCGTTTACCAAGACGCGCTGGCGGCGTACGATTATGTTGCGACTTTACCGGAAGTAAACTCGGACAAAATTGTTCTTTTCGGACAATCGCTTGGCGGTGCAGTTGCTGTCGATCTGGCAACTAAACGTAAACCGGCGGGATTGATTTTAGAGGCAACTTTCACCTCCGCCGGCGACATGGCAAAGTTGGCGTTTGGAGGCTTGCCGCTTGGAATGATTATTAAAACGAAATTCGACTCTGTAAAAAAGGTCGCGCAAGTTCACACTCCGGTGTTGGTGATTCATGGCGATCGCGACGGCACCGTGCCATTGCAGTTGGGCCGGCAGTTGTTTGCCGCCGCTAATGTACCGAAGGAATTTTATGAAATCGCCGGCGCCGATCACAACGACACTTATATTGTTGGTGGGCAGGCATATTTTGACAGAATTTCGAGATTCATTGATAATTCGATCAAGTGAACGCCTGATCGATCTCGATCGGCAAGTTGTATCGTCGATCAGAAGAGACCCACTGTCTTCGACTGATCGAGGGCCAAGACTGGCGAAGGATTTGCGCCATGCCGGATTCACCGTGCGGATGTTGCGTGGGTACGGAAGTTATCGATTCGTTCGTCCGCAAGCAGCTTTCGTGGCGCGCAAGCCCTGCGATTAGGATTGCCGCTCTCCCACCAAAACCAATCTCAAATCCATCACATTCGTGTTTGTCGGCCCGCTGATGATGAGATCACCCAAGTTTTTGAAAAACGGATAAGCGTTATTTTCATTTAGATGCTCGACGGGATTCAAACCAGCGGATTGAGCGCGTGCGATCGTTTGTCCGTCACAAACTGCGCCCGCGGCATCGGTGGGACCGTCGGTGCCATCGGTGCCGGCGCTGAAGATGACGGTGTTCTCCAATCCTGCAATATCGATGGCCGCTGCCAGCACGAATTCCTGATTGCGGCCGCCCTTGCCGGACCTATGCAACGTTACGGTGGTCTCGCCGCCGGAAATCACACACGCTGGGCATGGAATGGGATGATTGGATGAGTTGATTTCCTTCGCAATGGCTGCGTGCACGCCCGCCACCTCCCGAGTTTCGCCCTCAATAGATGATGACAACACCAGTGTTTCGTAACCCAGGCTCCGCGCTTTTTGTTCTGCCGCCAGCAACGCCTGAATGTTGCTTCCAATAATCACGTTCTGCACTTTGGAGAAAGCCGCGTCGCCGGGTTTGGGCGTTTCGGGAATCTCTCCACGCAGGCCTTTTTGAATGCGCGCGTTCACCGACCGCGGTAGCGTGTCCAAGAGCCGATATTTTTCCAAAATACTTTTTGCATCTTTGAAAGTGGAAGTGTCGGGGACCGTTGGACCGGAAGCGATGACATCGAGGTGATCGCCAACGACATCGGAAAGAATGAGCGTGATTATCGTCGCCGGATACGCAAGTCGCGCCAGTTGCCCGCCTTTGATTTGGGAGAGGTGTTTGCGCACTGCGTTCATTTCATTGATCGTCGCCCCGCAGGCCAGTAGCTTCTTAGTGACCTCCTGTTTTTCGGCTAAAGAAATTCCCTCCGCCGGCAGCGGTAGCAGAGCCGAGCCGCCGCCGGAGATCAGGCAAATTACCAGCGTTCGCTGGTCACAATTTTCAAGAAGCTGGGCCATATTGCGTGCACCCCGCAAGCCGGAGTCGTCGGGCAGCGGATGCCCGGCTTCGACGAGG
>Ga0247727_10009472_pt1 | contig 17639 bp, 21 predicted proteins | sample WisWelCaveWW1625_FD_202498 | JGI IMG/M metagenome (GOLD analysis project Ga0247727, IMG submission 202498) | Biofilm microbial communities from Wishing Well Cave, Virginia, United States - WW16-25 | ecosystem: Environmental > Aquatic > Deep subsurface > Groundwater > Cave microbial mat | place...
CGTCAGGTGGAAGCGAATCGTCCACGGGCCGTCCGTCTCGATGCCGGACAGCGAGGAGGCGCGGCCCTCGTGGAAATCCCGCGCGCCGCGCAGGAACTCGAGCGCCAGCCCGAGTTCGCCGGAAGCGCCGTGGCGAAGGGACCGGGTAACGCTGAACGCCACATCGTCGGCGGTGACCTCGCGCCCGCGCCCTCCGGCAAAACAGGCATCATCGTGGAAGAAGACGCCTCTTCGGATGGTGAACTCGTGGACGCGCCCGCCGTCGCGGATCTCCGCCCGCTCGGCGATCGCGGGCACCAGCTCGAGCCCGCGCGCCGGATCGTAGGGCCGGTACTGGAGCAGCCCCTCGAAGATCTGCCCGGCAACCTCGCCGGAGATGGTGTCCGCCGCCTCCACCGGATCGAGGCTGCGCGGGTTGTCCATGAGGAAGGTGCGCAGCTCGCCGCCGCGGGGTTGCGCCACGGGCGCGGGGCGGCTGCAGCCGGCCAGGAACACGAGTCCGACGACGATCCGCACGTGGCCTCGCTGCGATGGTCGCACGACGCGAGCCGATCGACAACGGCCGTCGAGCTTCGCGAGCTTCGCTATACCGCCTGCGCCTTGGCGCGGAAGAGCGAACGGTCCGCCGCTAGGATTACGTCCAGGCACCCCGAGGGGCGCGTCGAAGCGCGATCGGCGATGCCGACGGACACGGTGAGATGCGCGAGGGTCCGGTGGTGCTCGGCGACGCGCGCGCGGATGCGCTCGGCAATGTGCCCGGCCGCCGCAGCGGTCGTATCGGGCAGGAGCACGGCGAACTCGTCGCCGCCGAAGCGCGCGGCCAGGTCGTTGGCACGAAGCTGGCTGCGCAGCGACGCGCCCACGGCGCGCAGCGCGCGATCGCCCGCCTCACGCCCGTGCTGGTCGTTGATTCCCTGGAGGCCGTCCACGTCGATCAGGAGCACCGCCATCGGAGCGCCCGCACGCTCGGCCCGACGCAGCTCCTCGGCGCTGCGCTGCTCGAAGTAGCGCCGGTTGGGGAGGCCCGTCAGCGGGTCGGTGATCATCAGCGCCCGGAGCCGGTCCTCCTTGCGACCTACCACGTAGCCGAGCGAGGCGAACAGCGGGGCGCAAAACCCCAGGCCGGGCCAGGGTTCGACAACCCCGGTGGCGAGAAGCGCCGCCGCCAGCGCCGATCCCGTCGCGGCGTACAGCAGCCGCCGCGCCTCCAGATAGGGCCGCACGAGGCCCACGGCCCCCTCGATCTCCAAGCGGTGCAGCAAACCCAGTCTTTCGCTCCTGCCATCCATGACCCACCTCCAACCTTGGGTTGTGCATCAGCCGTGCCCGCTCCCTGGCTTGGACTTGCGCCCACTTAGCGGGCGAAAAACCGCAACATCCGGGCGATCTGTAACAAGATGCGTGATCCAGTGTGCCGCCTTCCCACGGCGGCCAACGTGGAATAAGATTCCTCGCGATGGCACGCGAACGAAGACCCGAAGCGGCGGGCCGCCTGTTCGAAACCATGTCGGGGATTCCGGTCGATTCCCTCTATGGCCCGAGCCAGCGCCTCCCCGAAGCGGATCCCGGCGAGTACCCGTTCACCCGCGGCATCCACCGCACCATGTACCGGGGCAAGCTCTGGACGATGCGGATGTTCGCCGGGTTCGGCTCGCCCGACGACACCAACCGCCGCTTCCACTACTTGCTGGACCAAGGGCAGACCGGGCTCTCCACCGCCTTCGACATGCCGACGTTGATGGGCTACGACCCGGACCATGCGCGATCGCTGGGCGAGGTGGGGCGCGAGGGCGTCAACGTCGCAACGATCGACGACATGCTGCGCCTGTTTGCCGGCATCCCGCTGGACAAGGTCAGCACGTCGATGACCATCAACGCGCCGGCGATCGTGCTGCTTGCGCTCTACGTGGCCGCCGCCGAGAAGCAGGGCGTGCCGCCCGAGAGGCTGCGCGGCACCACGCAGACCGACATCTTGAAGGAGTTCATTGCGCAGAAGGAGTGGATCAGCCCGATCCGGCCGTCGATGCGCATCGTACGCGACATGATGGTGTGGACCACGCGGCGCATGCCGCTGTGGAACACCATCTCGATCAGCGGCTACCATATCCGCGAGGCGGGAGCCACCGCGGTGCAGGAGCTGGCCTTCACGCTGGCCGACGGGCTGGCCTATGTGCAGCTCGGCGTCGACGCGGGGCTTCCCATCGACGACTTCGCGCCGCGCCTGTCGTTCTTCTTCGACGTGCACAACGACTTCTTCGAGGAGATCGCCAAGCTGCGCGCGGCGCGGCGCATGTGGGCCCGCTTCATGCGCGAGCGCTTTTCCGCCAAGAACGAGCGCTCGTGGCTCCTGCGCACGCACTGCCAGACCGCGGGGGTTTCGCTCACCGCGCAGCAGCCGCTCAACAACGTCGTGCGCACGACGTTGCAGGCGCTGGCCGCGGTGCTCGGCGGCACGCAGTCGCTGCATACCAACTCGTTCGACGAGACGTACGCCCTGCCGACGGCGGACGCGGCGACGTTGGCGCTGCGCACCCAGCAGATCATCGCCTACGAATCGGGCGTCGCCTCGGTGGCCGATCCACTCGGCGGATCGTACTTCGTGGAGGCGCTGACCGACCGGATGGAGAGCGAGGCGCAGGGCTACATCGACAAGATCGACGCGCTGGGCGGCATGGCGCGGGCGGTGGAGGAGGGGTTCCCGCAACGCGAGATCGCGGCCTCCGCCTATCGCTTCCAGAAGCAGGTGGAGTCCGGCGAGCGCACCATCGTCGGCATCAACCAGTACCGCTCGGACGAAGCCGAGATCCCGACGCTGAAGATCGACCCGAACGTGGAGCGCGATCAGGCCGACCGTGCCGGGACGACGCGTTCGCGGCGCGATGCCCTGACCGCGGAGCGGCGTATCGAGGCGATCCGGCAGGCGGCGGGCACGGACGCCAACCTCTTCGATCCCATCCTCGACGCGGTGCGCGACGGGGTGACGCTCGGCGAGGTCTGCCAGGTGTTCCGCGAAGTGTTCGGCGAATTCCGCGAGCCGGCCTACCTCTAGCGATGCATGGGGTAAGCGCTCAGGATCCGGGGCGCCCGATCGACTGGGGCCGCACGTCGGCCGATTACAGCCGGCACCGGCCAGGATTCCCGCCGAGCTTCTACGAGAGGATCGCCGCGCTCGGAGTCGGCCTGTCGGGTGAGCGCGTGCTCGACCTGGGGACTGGCACCGGCGCGCTGGCGCGTGGGTTGGCGCGCCGCGGCTGCGAGGTGACGGGCATCGACATTTCGCCGGAACAGGTTGGGGAGGCGAAGCGGCTGGCCGAGCAGGACGGCCTCCCTGTCGCGTTCCACGTGCGCACTGCCGAGGACACCGGTCTTGTCGCCGGCTCGTTCGATCTGGTGGCCGCCGCGCAGTGCTGGCTTTACTTCGACCGCGACCGCGTGGTCGCCGAGGTCAAGCGCCTGCTCGCGCCCGGCGGCCGGCTGGTGACGTGCCATCTGTGCTGGCTGCCGCGACAGGACGAGATGGCAAGGCGCAGCGAAGCGCTCGTGTTGCAGCACAACCCGCGGTGGACCGCGGCCGACTGGAGCGGCGAGGTTCCGGCGTGCCCCGCCTGGGTGCGTGACGACTTCGTGGTGACGGCGATGTTCTTCTACGACGAGCGGATCCCGTTCACACGCGAGAGCTGGCGGGGGCGCTTTCGGGCGTGCCGTGGCGTAGGGGCCGCGCTGACTCCGGACGAGGTCGAGCGCTTCGATCGTGACCACGCCGCCCTGCTTGATCGCACGGTCCCCGCGGAGTTTGCCGTGCTGCACCGCATCGACGCGCACGTCCTGGCGGTACGGTAAGTGCGTCAGCCGCCGGTCTTGTCGGCATGCTCGCCCAGCGCCCGACCGAGATCCGCCAGGTCGTCGAGCCGCCCGAGCAGTGCGTGCACGCGGCGGTGATCGACACCGAGATAGTCGTGCACCAGGATGTTCCGGAGGCCGCCCAGACCTTTGACACGCGCATGCAGATCCGCGGACAGGATCCCCGCGGCGCGCAGGCAATCGAGGATGCCCTTGACATCCTCGGGAGAACCGAGCGCCTCCTCGGCGATGATATGGTTGCCCACGTCGAGCAGGCACTGCGCGGCGACCTGCAGGTGGCGCTCGGCGAGCGCCTGCGAGTCCTCATCGGCAAGATAGCGGTCGAGCGGCAGCGCGGCGATCCGCCGTAGCCGGGCCAGCGCGCGCTCGAGACGGCGCAGCCGCGTGGCCGCGACCTCACGGGAGACGACCAAAGCTCCCCTCGCGGATGCGCGAAAACGTTCCCTCGTCGAGCACCCGCCGCATCGGGCGGGTGTCGATGTAGCGCATGGTCTGCCGGGCGACCACCGCCACACGGGTGGCCTCGTCGCGGGAGAACAGGAGTCGTCCGCGGCGGAGCACTTCGCGCGCCAGGAGCGGCGGCGCAGCTTCGAGATCCACGACATCGGCCCGCTCGGTTCCGGCCACGGTCGCGAGGCGCTCGCCCAGCTCGCAACGCAGCCGGAAGCGTTCCGCCTCATCGACATACGGACGGAAGAGGACGGCCACGTCGACGTCCGAGTCGCGGCGACCACCATCCGCCGCGCGCGAGCCGAACAGATACGCGGCGCCGACCTCGGGCACGTCGCCGAGGACGGCGCTGAGTCGCAAGTCGAGCATGACCCTCACGATAGCATGCCGCCGGAACGCAAGGTCCAGCCGATCAGCTTGTAGAGGATGCGCGCGCCGACGTTGGCGTCCCACTCGTCCCCGTCGGGGCCGGGCGCCACCTCGTTGAGATCGAAGCCGACGATGCGGCGGCCGCTGCGAACCACGTCCCCGCAGAGCCAGCTGGCCTGTTGGAACGACAACCCGCCCGGGACCGGCGTGCCGGTGTGCGGGCACAGCGTCGGATCGAGACCGTCGATGTCGAAGGACACGTAGACCTGCTCGGGCAAGGCAGCGACGATGCCCTCGCACGCCTTCGTCCAGGGCTCGCCGGAAAACTCCCTGGAGCTCAGATCGGCGTAGGTGTGCGTCACGATCCGGCCGGCGGAGCGCTTGATGCACTCGACCTCGGCTTCGCAGAAATCGCGGATGCCCACCTGCACCAGGCGCCCCACGCCGGCGATCCGTTCGGTCACGTTGTACATGATCGAAGCGTGCGACCACGTGAACCCTTCGTAGGCCTGCCGCAGATCGGCGTGAGCATCGATGTGCAGAATGCCCAGGCCGGGATGGCGCTCGGCCATGGCCTGGATCAGCCCGAAGGGCGTGGCGTGATCTCCGCCGACCACGCCGACGATCCGCCCCTTGGCCAACCAGCGCTCGGCCTCGGCGTGGACCCATTCGTTGAGCAGCGCGCCCAGATCGTTGACGCGGCGCAGCGCCTGCTCGAACGCCTGCGTCCCGTCGCTCACACCGCCCACCGCGATTACGCGCTCCGCCAGTCGCCGTCCCTCTTCGTTCCAGCCATGCACTTCGGCGGATTCGGGAAGCAGCGCGATGCCGGCCTGGTAGGGAGTCCCCGTCTCGGCGTCGTAGAGGTCCACCTGGCGGGACGCCTGCAAGATGGCTTGCGGTCCGCGCGCCGTGCCCGGGCGATACGAGGTCGTGACTTCCCAGGGGACCGGGATCAGGACCACCCGCGCATGGTCCGGCGCGTCCTGAAGGCCGAAGATCCCGGCGCCTAGGACAGCTGCGGCGTTGGGGTCGAAGGGAGTCAGCATCGCATGGTCTCGCGCTTTTTTCCGACGCGGCCCATGGCCTCGATCTTTTCGATGGTCATGAGCGCCGGCGGCACCTTGCACGAGGTCCCGCCCATGTCGACGTCGACCTTGCCCAGCGATCTCGCGGTGGCCTTGGCCTTGCCCAGCAGCGGTTTTACCGCGGCGCCGACGGCGATCACGAAGCCGTTCATGCAGTAGCGCACACGGTCCTGTGCCTTGCCGATGTCTCGCTCGACGCGCCTGAGCAGGCCATCGATCTCCAGGAGGTCGAGCTCGGCATCGGCACGCAGCGCTACGATGCCCGCGTAGGTGTTCCAGCCCGCGGCGGCGATCCGAGGGTTCTTGGCATCGATCCACCTGAGCGCCACGTGGCGGCCGTGCGGGCTTTCCGCGGCGACCCACGGGACCGTGTACTCGGAGATCATCTTCCAGCGCGCGGCCTCGACCCATGTATCCAGATCGCGGATCGACATCCGAGCGGGATCCGCGACCAGGCCCGCCAGGTACATCGCGTCGAGGTTGCCGGTGGCGTAGAGCTCGATCGCCAGCTCATGGCGTCCCTTGATCCTCTTGACCAGCCCCTTCATGTCGCCGATCTTGACGCCGAAAAACTCGCCGGTGGCGCCGTGCGTCGCCCAGGTCTTGCGCATCTGCGCGTTGCCGAGCTTCTCGAGCGCGGCCATCGTCGCCGGAAGATCCATGCCGGGCAGCATAGCCGAGCGCGGAAGCGGCATGAAGGGGGCTTCGCCGCTGCTCGCGACCCAGACCTGGGCTGGTTGCGCGTCGCGATGCTCCTGCCTTGCCTCGTGCTCCGGCCGGTCAGTCGCGCGATCTCGCGCGCCGCGCGTCGCGGGCGGGACGAAGTACGAACGGATAGTGGACCACCGCGGCATTTCCCGTTCCGGGAAAGGTCCATCGACGAACGACCCCGGCGATGCACCGCTCCACCGCGGCGTCACGGAAGTCCGAGGACCACGCGACGGCCGAGGCCACGTGGCCGGTTCCACCGATGACGAACCGGACATGGACACGGCCCGAGAGCCACGGATTCACCTGCAGCTGGCGCTCGTAGCAGTGCCGGACCTCGCCGACGCGCTGCCGAACGACCCGTCGGATGATCTCCTTGTCCAGCGTACCGCGGACCAGGTGGCTCCTTCAGGTCACGACATCGGGAACGCGCCGGGCGTGCGTGTGCGAGGCCTCGCGGCCGCCGGAGCCGACGGACGGTTTGGCGGCCCAGGCTTCCGAAGGTGGCGCCACCAACAGCAGTAGCACCGACCCGACGGCGGCGGATCCCGCGTCTCGCATCGATGACCTCCGGTCCGTTCGAAAGCCAGACTCGTGCCAGCCCCGCGGTCGCGGCCACGGGCTCGAGTGTCCGACGGAGAGGCCAGGCACCTGCCTCGGGGACCGAGTCTTCGTGCGGGGCAGCTTGTCCCACAACGTGGCAAACGGCCGCGCCGACGAGGCGTCATCGACTGGGGCGACGTGCACTTGGGCGAGCCGGCGCTGGACCGCGTGAGGCTTTCCGAATACGGCGCGCCGGTCTGGCCCAATGGCCTGGAACTGGCTCCCGACGCCCTGTACGAGCGGATCCGGCTGGCCGCTTCTGCCACCCACGTGGGCCGGTCGTCATACGCCAAGAGGCAGTGCGACTTTGGTCGGTCGGATCCCCAGAATCCCGCGCCTCAGGGCGCGCGCACGCAATCCAACCTCTGGCGATAGTCCGCGGCAGATTGCTCGAACTCCAGCGACAAGGCGAGGCCAGGCGCCACCGCCGAGCATTTTTCGGACTGGGCTTGATCGGTCCAGTGTCCAGCAAACCCGTACTCCGGCAGCGCGAACGACACGGTCGCGTGGCGCCGAAAGTCTTCGGTCACGACAAGAGGCTCCTCGGCACGACCCCCCATTGCTTCGGCGATCTCGAGAACGATCGTGGCTTTCGGGTTATCGAGGCACGACCGGTCGCTCGAGTCGAGCACGATAATGGACATGCCATTCTCGTCGGCGACATCGTATCTGCCCGGGCCCAGGTCGCGGAGGTCGGGCAGTTTCCATGAGAGGGTCGCGACACCCCGTGTAGCGCTCGGATCGCACGAAACGAGGAAGGACGTCTCCAGGCTGTCCTCGGGGTTCCAGGCAAGACCCCCGTCATCGCCGCTCACCTTGCAAGGCTGGGCTGACTTCTGGCCGATCCCGACCACGACGGACCCCGACAGCGTCAGCTGGCCAGCGACGAGCTGATAGCTGGGGGACAGCAAGACGTCGCGGTAGCAGCCGGCGCCACAGTCGGACCCGACCTGGGTGAAGGCCAGTGAGATCAGGATCGCTCGCCGCGCGAACGCGCCGAGGCCATGCTGCCCTGCACGTGTTGCCGTCACGCGCCGTGAGACTGGTCTCGTCCGGCCACCCTGGTCAAGCGCGTGCCTCACATGGCGTCGGCGTTGCCCGTCAGCCTCGCCGCGGCGCTTGACGGACCACGCATCGCCGCCTGCATCGCGGACCACGTTGCGGCTGCGTTGCGGCTGCGTTGCGGCTTGACGGCACGGCGGTTCGGGACGAGCATCGCCCGCAATGCTGCACATCGATCTTTCCGGAAAGCGCGCCTTCGTCGCCGGCGTGGCCGACGATCAGGGGTTCGGCTTCGCCATTGCCAAGTGTCTGGCCGAGGCGGGCGCCACGGTGTGCCTGGGCACCTGGCCGCCGGCGCTGGGCATCTTCCAGACCCTGCTCGACCGCGGCAAGCTCGACGAATCGCTCCGGCTCTCCGGAGGAGCCAAGCTCGCCTTCGAGCGCATCTATCCGCTGGACGCGGCGTTCGACACGGCCGAGGACGTGCCGGTGGATCTCGCGCAGAGCAAGCGCTACCGCGAGCTGGGAGACGTGAGCGTGGCGGGGCTGGCGGCGCGCTTTCGCGCCGACTTCGGCGAACCGTGCCTGGACATCGTGGTGCACAGCCTGGCCAATGGCCCCGAGGTCCGAAAGCCCCTGATCGAGACCAGCCGCAAGGGCTACCTGGAGGCCATCGGCATCAGCGCCTATTCGTACGTCTCGATGGTGCGCACTCTCTCTCCGCTGGTTCGGCCGGGTGGATCGTTCCTCGCGCTCACCTACATGGCCAGCGAGCGGGTCGTTCCCGGCTACGGTGGCGGAATGTCGTCGGCCAAGGCGGCGCTCGAAAGCGACACGCGCGTGCTGGCCTTCGAGGCCGGCCGGCGTTTCGGTCATCGGGTGAACGTGATCTCGGCCGGACCCTGGGCTTCGCGCGCCGCCACGGCGATCGGCTTCATCCAGACCATGATCGAATACTGCAAGGCGAACTCTCCGCTGCCGGAGGCGATCCATGCGCGCGACGTCGGCGCGATGGCGGCGTTCCTCGCCAGCCCGCTGGGGGCCGGCGTCACCGGCACCACGGTCTACGTCGACAAGGGCTACCACTCGATGGGCATGGCGGTTACGTCACACCCAGAATCTCGCCCTCATCCGACAGATCGATCTTGAGCGCCTGGGGTTGGGCGGGAAGCCCGGGCATGGTCACGATGTCGCCGCACAGCGCCAGCACGTAGCCCGCGCCGGCGGAGACACGCACCGTGCGCACGCTCAGCGTGAAGCCCGACGGCCGGCCCACCGCGGCCGGGTCATCGGACAGGGACAGGTGCGTCTTGGCGATGCACACCGGGAGGTTGCCGTAGCCGAGCTTCTTGAGGCGCTCCAGCCCGGTCCGGGCCTGCCGCGAGAACTCGACGTCGCTCGCGCCGTAGATGGTGCGGGCGATGCTGGCGATCTTGTCCTCGAAGGGGTCCTCCAGCCGGTAGAGGTAGCGAGGGGAAGGGGCCGGCCGCGCGGCCGCCTCCATCACCGCGTCCGCCAGGCGCTCGGCGCCGGCCCCGCCGTCGGCGAAGCCGGTGAACCGCGCGACAAGCAGCTTCCAGTTGGCGCAAGCACGCTCGACGGCGGCGATATCCTCCTCGCTGTCACCGGAGAACACGTTGATGGCGATCACCGGGTCGAAACCGAAGGCGCGCACGTTGGCGACGTGGTGGTCCAGGTGCGAGAGCCCTTGCGCCATCGCCTCCTGGCCGGAGGCCCCGCCGCCGTGCGAGCGCAACGCGCGCACGCTGGCCACCAGCACCACGGCGAGCGGCCAGAATCCGGCGGCCCGGCATTTGATGTCGAAGAACTTCTCCGCTCCCAGGTCGAACCCGAACCCCGCCTCGGTCACGGTGTAGTCGGCCAGGCCGCTGGCGGTGCGCGTGCCGATGATGCTGTTGCAGCCATGGGCGATGTTGCCGAACGGCCCGCCGTGCACGATCGCGGGGACCCCTTCGGTCGTCTGCACCAGGTTGGGGAGCACCGCGTCGGCGAGCAGCGCGGCCATCGCCCCGGTCGCGCCGACGTCGGCCGCCGTGACCGGCGCGCCCTTGCGGTCGAAGCCCACCAGGATCCGCCCCAGCCGGGCCTTGAGGTCGGGGATGTCCGAGGCCAGGCAAAGGATCGCCATCACCTCGGAGGCGGCGGTGATGTCGAAGCCGTCCTCGCGGGGAACCCCGTCGCTGCGTCCGCCCAGCCCGACGACGATGTCGCGCAGCACGCGGTCGTTGACGTCCAACACGCGGCGCCAGAGCACCTGGCGGTGCTCCAGGTCGATGGCGGCGCGGAAGTGGATGGCGTTGTCGACCATGGCGGCGAGCAGGTTGTGCGCCGAGGTCACCGCGTGCAGATCGCCGGTGAAGTGGAGGTTGATGCGCGCCGACGGCTCGAGCTTGCAGCGCCCGCCGCCGGTGCCGCCGCCCTTGGCGCCGAACACCGGTCCCAGCGAGGGCTCGCGCAGCGCCAGCGCCACGCGCTGCCCGCGGCGGCGCATACCCTGCGAAAGCCCGATCGACACGGTGGTCTTGCCTTCCCCCGCTTTGGTCGGGTTGATGGCCGAGACCAGCACCAACTTGCCCTTGGGCGCGGCGGCCAGCCGGCGCACCGTCGTCTGCGCCACCTTGGCGATGTGCGGGCCGAAGGTGATGATGTCCTCGGGTCCGAGCCCCAGATCCTTGGCGACGTCGATGATGCTACGCACGGCCGCACATGATACGCGCGTTGCCCCGCGCCGCAATGCTCTTGCGCCGTGTGACACACTCATGCTGCGCGCCCACGATCGACGGCCGACCGATCCGGTTGGACCGAGCGCCAGCAAGGGCACAGGAACCCAGGAAACGACGCGGTCCCCTTGACCGGCGGTGGCGCGCTGGTTACGTTCCAGATCAAACCATGGCTCGTCGCGCGACACGACTTTCTCGAGCGGGTGCAAAGCGGGTCTCCGCGCTGGTGCTGCGCGAGATCGGAGCCAAGCACCGGGGGGAATTCGTCGCCATCGAGATGCGGACCGCTCGGCCGTATCTTGGGAAGACCCCTCTCGAAGCCGTCGAAGCAGGGATGCGCAAGCAACCCCGGGGCGTCTTTTTCATCGAGCGGCTCGGCTACGCGGTCTCCGGGATCATGAAGGCAAGCTACTCCGCGGCAAGGTAGTGCACATCGATTTCGTGCGCGGCAAGGTGGCCGTCCGATCTTCTCCGTGAAGCGCATCAGACGGGTTGCCGCTGGCGTGGCGTGCGCGAAAAGCGTGCTTGACAAGGGGTATCACTATGGAGAATAGTTCTCCGCATGATTCCGGCCGCCCGCCCTGACCCGGCCCGCGAGGCGCTCTTGCGCTGCTCGCGCGAGCGGGGCATGCGCGTGACGGCGCAGCGGCTGGCCATCTATCGGGAGCTGTTGTCCGCCTGCGATCACCCACGTCCCGAGGAGCTTTTCCGTCGGGTCCGCGCCACCACACCGTCGTTGTCGCTGGCCACGGTGTACAAGGCGCTGGACGCGCTGGTGGATCTGGGCCTGGTGCGCCAGGTGCCGGTGGCGGGCGACGTCAAGCGTTTCGATGCCAACCTCGGGCGGCACCATCATCTGGTGTGCAGGCGGTGCCGCGGCGTGACCGACATCGTGGACCGCAAGCTCGACCAGATCGCGTTGACACGACGTCCGCGCGGGTTCCTGGTCCAAGAGGTACGCGTCGAGCTGCTGGGCCTGTGCAGTAGTTGCGCCTCGGGCCCGGTAGCCAGAAATCCGAGCAGGAACTAAACCCCACAAGCCAAGGAGGAACACATGGCCAAGCCGCTCAAGGGAACCAAGACGCATCAGAACCTCAAGGACGCCTTCGCCGGCGAGTCGCAGGCGAACCGCCGTTACATGTATTTCGCCAAGCGCGCCGACGTCGAGGGACAGCCGGACATCGCCGGGCTCTTCCGCGACACGGCCGAGGGCGAGACCGGACATGCGCACGGACACCTCGACTACCTGAAGGAGGTCGGCGACCCCGCGACCGGGCTGCCCATCGGCGACAGCGCAACGAACCTGAAGGCCGCGATCGCCGGCGAGACGCACGAGTACACCGACATGTACCCGGGCATGGCGCGGACCGCGCGCGAGGAAGGGTTTTCCGAGATCGCCGACTGGTTCGAGACGCTGGCACGGGCCGAGAAGTCGCACGCCGGTCGCTTCACCAAGGGTCTCGACTCGCTGAAATAGACCGTGACCCCGATCCGCCTGTCCGAGATCCTCGATCTGGGTGACTACGAGCGGGCCCGTGGCGAGCTGCGCGCGCGGGCCATCGCGGCCCGCGGCGCGCGGCGCGTGGCGATCGGGCCCGCGGCCACGCTGGCTTTCGAGAACCGTGAAACCGTTCGCTACCAGATCCAGGAGATGCTGCGCGCGGAGCGCATCGCGACGCCGGATCAGGTGGCGCACGAGATCGCGACCTACAACGAGCTCCTGCCGGGCCCGGCGGAGCTGTCCGCCACGTTGATGCTGGAGTTCCCGGACGAGGCCGAGCGGGCGCGGCGGCTGGCCGAGTTGGTGGGCCTCGAACGCCATCTTCGCCTGGAGGTCGCATCGACACGGGTGGCGGCGCGCTTCGACCTTCGCCAGCTCGATCCGGATCGGGTGAGCGCGGTGCAGTTCGTGCGCTTCCCGCTCTTCGACGCGCTGCTTGCCTTGCGGCGCGGCGAGCCGGTACGCGCGATCATCGACCATCCCAAGTACACGCATTCGGCCACCCTGCCTGCGGCCGTGGTGGCCGGCCTGCGCTCCGATCTGGAGCAGGCATGACCCTCGATCCTCGCGCGCCGGGTTTCTTCGACGAGGCGGCCGTCGACCAGGAGCTGCGACGGGTCTTCGACGTCTGCCATACGTGCCGCATGTGCTTCTCGTACTGCCCGTCGTTTCCCGCGCTGTTCGATGCGGTCGATGCGCACGAGAAGAAGGGCGAAGGCGAGGTCGCGGCGCTCACGGCCGGCGAGATGCGCAACGTCGTGGATCTCTGCTACCAGTGCAAGCTCTGCTACGTGAAGTGTCCCTACACGCCGCCGCACCAGTTCAACATCGACTTCCCGCGGCTGATGCTGCGCGCCAAGGCCGCGCGCGCGCGTCGCGAGGGCGTGACCCGCCAGGATCGCCTGCTGGGCGATCCCGACGCGCTGGCGCGGCGCGCGACCGGAGTGGTGGCGCCGCTGGTCAACTGGGTCAACGGCCGGGCCGCGCTCCGCGTCGTGCTCGAGAAGACGGCCGGGATCCATCGCGACCGGCTCCTGCCCCCCTTTGCCGACGAGACGTTCGCGCGCTGGATGGAGCGGCGTGGCGCGGCCGCCTCCGGCGAGCGCCGGGTCGCCGTCTTCGAGACCTGCTCGGTCAACTACAACTGGCCCGAGATCGGCGCGGCGGCGGTGCAGGTGCTCGAGCACAACGGCTATCGCGTCGTGCGCCCGGCACAGCGCTGCTGCGGCATGCCGGCCCTGGACGGGGGGGACGTGGACGCGGCGGCCGACCTGGCGCGGCACAACGTCGAATCGCTCGCGCCGCTGGTGCGGGAGGGCGTGCCCATCGTCGCGCTCGGACCCACCTGCGGCTACACCATCAAGCAGGAGTGGCCGGGTCTCTGCGGGACCGAGGACGCCCGCGCGGTGGCGGCGCACGTGCAGGATGTCGGCGAGTTTCTCGCCGAGGAGCGCGCCGCCGGCCGGCTGTCGCAGCCGCTACGCGTCGCGCAGGGAAAGCTCGCCTACCACGTGCCCTGCCACCTGCGCGCGCAGAACATCGGCGCGCCGTTCCGCGCGCTGCTCGAGGCGATTCCCGGCACCCAGGTCGAGGCCATCGAGCGCTGCTCGGCGTTCGACGGCACCTGGGGAATGAAGACCGAGTACTACGCGCTCTCCAAGCAGTACGCCGAGAAGTTGGTCACAGCGCTTGATGGCGCGGGCGCCGATCGCCTGGTCTCCGACTGCCCGCTGGCGGGGCTGAACGTCACCGAGGCGCTTTCCCGCGTGCCCGTCCATCCCGTCGAGGTGTTGCGCGACGCGTACGGGCTGGCCCCGGCGCTGCCGCGCCGCTCGCGCGACTGATAGTATGGGCGCAGCGGAAGCCGATGTCGTGGTCGCGGTAGTCCGCGCGGAAACGAAGCCGCTCCGCCGCGCGTGGCAGCGAGAAGTAGCCGCAGCAGCTGCCTCCTTTGAGCACGCGCGCGTGGGGCTCGCCCGGGTACAAATCGGCCACCCACTCCCAGACATTGCCCGCCATGTCGAGCGCGCCGTAGGGACTCCGACCATCGGCGCGGCCGCCGACCTGCTCGGGGCGCCCCGGGTTGTCCGGACAGGGGCCCGAGCCCTGGAAGTTGCCGAAGTTGGAGCGCGCGCAATCGGGCGAGTCGCCCCAGGGATAGCGGCGCCCGTCGGTTCCGCGCGCGGCCTTCTCCCATTCGGCCTCGCTAGGCAGTCGCCCGCCCACAAACCGGCAGAAGGCGCGCGCGTCCGCGTGGCTGACGCCGACCACCGGCTGGTCGGCGTCCTCGGTGCCCGGGAACGGCAGTCGGGGACGGCAGCGCCGGGCAAGGACGCAGGACTGGTAGGCGCGGTTGGTGACCTCCGTGCGGTCGATCCCGAAGGCGGCGACGCTCACGTGCCGCGCCGGCCGCTCGTCGGCATCCCCGTCGTCCGCGCCCATCACGAACTTCCCCCCGGCGATCCGGACCGCGCCAGCCGCCTGCAGCAGCGCGACGGCCACCAACGTCAGCGTGGCTTGCACTTCGCGATGCGATTTCGGGCGCGCTTCTGCTCCGCGGCGGGCGGCGCCAGGGCCTCGAACGCCTTGAGCGCCTCGCGGGCCTCGGCGCATTGTCCCGTCGCCGAGAGCACGCTGACCACGCGGTAGCGCGCCGGCAGGTATTTGTCGTCCAGCGCCACGGCGCGGCGGAAGCTCGCCAGCGCTTCCTGGTAGCGCGCGGCCGCCTGTTGCGCGAGGCCCACGTCGGTGCGGATGGTCGCGGATCCCGGTGCCAGCCCGGCCGCCTTTTCCAGCTCGACGACGGCCTGCTCCGGATCTTTGAACCGCAGATGGAGCAGGCCGAGCTGCCACGACGCGCGCGCATCCAGCGGATCCAGCTGCGCCGCCTTCTGCAGCGCGGCGACGGCCTCCTTGGGTTTGCCCTGCAGCTCGAGCGCCATGCCCAGCAGCCGGTAGGCCTGGGGATCGCGCGGCGAGAGGCGCACCAGATCGCGCGCCTGGGTGGCCGCCTCCTCGCCACGGCCGGCACGATGCAGCAACGCCGCGAGCGCGAACCGCGCATCCGGATCCTGCGGCGCCGCGGCGATGCTGCGACGATACGCCGCAACCGCCCCATCCAGGTGTTCCAGTGCCTCGTGCGCCTGCCCCAGGTTGAACAGCGCCTCGGCATACTTCGCATCCGCCGCGACCGCCGCTTCGAAACGCGGCACCGCCTGCGCGTAGTCCTCGACGTCCATCAGCATCGCGCCCAGGTTGTTCTGTGCCTCGGCCAAGCGCGCGTCGAGCTCCACGGCCTTCTCGTAGGCGCGGCGCGCCTCGTCCTTGCGGCCGGCCAGCGCCAAGCAGACGCCCCGGTAATAGTGCGCATACGGGTCCTGGGCCTCGGCTCGCAATTGCTTATCGATAACCGCGAGTCCGCTGGCCACTTCGCCGCGCTGGCAGCGCGCGGCGGCATCCTCCAGCGCGGCGCCGCCCAGCGCGAGGAGCAAGATCGCTGTCATGGGATCGCGTCCAGCGCCGCGAGGATCTCGCTGCGCGCGTGCCCGTCGCCGTATTGCGCCGCCACCTGCGCTCCTTGCTCCAGCGCCTGGCGCGCCTCGTCGTGAAGCCCCACCTCCATGAACATCATGCCGGCCTGCAGGTAGCCCGGGACGTAGTTGGGATGGTTCTTGAGCAGCTCGCGGAACGCCTGCGCGGCGTCGTCGCGCCGCCCCAGGCTCTTGTACTCCAGCGCGAGGCCGTAGTGGGGGAAGGGGTCGTGGGGGCGGGTTTTGACGATCTCCAGCAAGGCGTCCAGCCGCGGCGACATGGCCGAAACTCTAGCATGATCGACGCCCGAGGCTCAGGGTGTTCCGGCGTCCGGCACGCCGCCGTCGTGAGGAGGCTCGCGGCGGAAACCGAACACGGTGTGCCGGTCGGCGACCCGCGTCATGCGGACGAACAAGCGATCGTTGCTGAACGGGTGGGCGCGTGTCCTGACGGTGAGGTAGCCCGACGCCCGCAGCACCAGGTCCATCGGCCCGCTGTCGTACGGCCGCTCGAACACCAGCGGCGTCGTGCCAATCAGGATGCGGCCCCACCACACCTCGGCCCGCACTCGCGGCTCGGCTTGCACGGTGATGCGCACCGCCGGGCCGGTCACCTTGGGCAAGGTGGGCTTCTTTTTCGCTGCCACGTCGACGAGCGTCCCGATCGACGCGACGAGGAGGATCGCGGCCGCAGTTCGAAAACGGTAGCTCACGGGGCCTCCTCCTCCTCCTGCGGCTCACCCACGCCCGCGGCGCCGCCGGCGCGCGCCTCGGTTCCGTCGCGTACCGGCGGCGGCGGCCCCGGGTATTTCACCCCCGGCTTGGGGATGTATACGGTGATGGGCTCCTTCTCTTTGCCACGTACGTTTCCCTCCAGCACCTCGACGGGTAGCGGCGGATCCAGCTCGAAGACGAAGCCGCGCGACGGGATGCGCAGCTCGAAGACCTCGTCGTCCTTCAAGAACTGCCGTGAGTAGCGGCTCGGATCGTCACCTGCCGGGCGCATCGTGCGGTGGCGCAGCACGAAGGAGTACAGGCGGATGGCCAGGTGGTTGGGCAGCCGGTGGCAGCCGTGCGAGTAGCCGGAGTTGCTGTACATGGAGAGGTATTCCGACGAGCCGTGGGCGCGGATGCCCTTGTCCCAGTCAGGGCGGCCGTTTCGTCCCGGCACCACGAAGTAGCCGGCCACCACGCCGTAGGCCGAGCGATAGCCCGGCCCGATCTCGTCGTAGTCCACCACCGGCTGCAGCACGTGGTCGACGTACTTGCGCTTGACCATCGTGCGGATCGGCGTCGACTCCGGCGCGATCCACACCGGCCCCGCCACCACGCGGCGGATCACCCGCGGCCCGATGTCCGATCCCTTGTAGCGATAGTACTCGTACCCATCGCTGGCCTGCTCCGAGCGCCAGCCGCCCACGGTGGTGCGCCAGCGCACCAGCGGGACGGCTCGGCCTTGTTGCTTGGCCAGGACGGTGAAGGAGGGGAACCGGTCGCGCGACGGGTTGCGAAGCCCTCCCTTGGCGTCGAACAGGGGCTCGTACCAGACGTCGCCCGGGTCGATCAGGAAGCTCAGATCCATGTGCGGCGCGTAATGCTCGGGCGGCGCCGGCAGGCGTATCGCGGCGCGCAGCCTGGTGAAGTCCGCCTGGGGATGGCGGCGAAAGAAGTCGAGCGCGGCCTCGGGCGAGGTCCAGCCGAGCTGATCGAGCGTCACCCGCGCGTGCTCGTCGACCAGGTTCTTGCCGCCCTTGGTGGAGCCGTCTTCGAGGATGCTCGCCGCATC
>Ga0247727_10009473_pt1 | contig 17638 bp, 12 predicted proteins | sample WisWelCaveWW1625_FD_202498 | JGI IMG/M metagenome (GOLD analysis project Ga0247727, IMG submission 202498) | Biofilm microbial communities from Wishing Well Cave, Virginia, United States - WW16-25 | ecosystem: Environmental > Aquatic > Deep subsurface > Groundwater > Cave microbial mat | place...
CACGTGGTCGCTATCCGTCACGACGATGGAGCGGGTGCGGCGCCCGTTCGTGGCATCCACGAGCTTTCGGACCTCCTTGGCGTCGTCCTTGAGCCGCTTGCTGGGGGCAGAACTCGGATTGACGATGGCCACGATCCGACTCGAAACCACCATGTTCCCAAAGCCCACGTTGAGGAGTTCGGTCGCCACGCCCCCCACCTCCCTCGGCCCCCGGGGCCCTCATTCGATGTTCTGGACCTGCTCCCGCAGTCGCTCGAGGTCCGCCTTCATCTCCACCACGGCCGGGGAGATGACCGCATCGGCCGCCTTCGTCCCGATGGTGTTGACCTCCCGGTGGATCTCCTGCAAGAGAAACTCCAGTCGCCGACCATGGGGACCACCTCCCTCGAGGATCGTCCGGAGCTGAGCGAGGTGGCTCTTGAGCCGCGTGCACTCCTCGGTGATATCCGACCGGTCCGCGAAGAGCACCACCTCCTGCGCGAGCCGATCCGGATCGGACAGTGGGGCGCCCAGCAGGGCCGTGACGCGCTCGTGCACCCGAGCCCGATAGGCCTCTGCCACGTGAGGCGCCCGGGCCTCCACGATCCCAAGCGCTGCCTCGATCTGGCTGACGCCGACCGCAAGACCCCGGGCCAGGTGCTCTCCCTCTTTCCTCCGCATTGACTCGACCTCATCCAGGGCCTGATGCAGCAGTCCTCCGACGAGCGCCTCCGCCTCCGTCAGATCCACCTCCACGCCCTCCAAGCCGACGAGATCCCGCAGCCCTATCAGCGCCTCGATGGTCAGTTCGCCGCGCAGGTTCAGTTCCTGCTGGAGCTCCCTGAGGGCCGCGACGTACTGCTGGATGGCCCCCCGGTCGATGCGCAGCGTCCGGGGCAGCTCTCCGTGCAGCTTTTCGGTGACGTGGACGTCGAAGCGACCCCGATGCACCCGTCCGCGAATCTCGCGATGTAGCACATGCTCCAAGGCTGCCAAGGTCCGGGGGAGTTTCATCCGGATGTCGGTAAACCGGTGGTTAAGGGCCTGGATTTCAACGGTGTACAGGTAAGCGGCTGTGGCACCCTCCGCCCTGCCGTACCCGGTCATGCTCTTGAGCATTGGGACCCAACCACTCCAGGCCACCCGGCGAAGGCCACCGATGCCGCATCGAGGATCCTCGCGAACGCCATGGACCCCCTTGAGGAGATTTCCCGACGTAACCGTTAATTTACTGCAGTTTTCGCCGCCTGTCAAACGTGAACGACGCCCGGGACCGGCCACCCTCTCCCTTTACTTGCCGCCCGCTCACGGATAAGATAGTCGAGCGATGATGCATGAGTGGAAGGTGACACAAGAGCGCTACGGCAGGCTCCTCCGCCAGCGGATTCGGCGCCTCACGCGGCGGCGGGAGAAGATTCTGGCGGACCTGGCGAAGGCGCGGGGGTGGGAGGAGCTCCGCCGGAGGGGGGAACTCCTCCGGGTCCACCGCGAGCGTATCGGACGCGGCTTCGCCGAGGTCACCGTCCCCGACTACTACGCCGAGACCGGCCGGCCCCTCACGATCGCCCTCGACCCGGCCCTCTCGGTCGATGCCAACGCCGAGCGATACTTCAAGCAGGCCCGAAAGGTGAAGCGCGGACTGCCCGTCATCGAGCGCCGGCTCGGCGAGACCGAAGGGGAGGTGAAAGAATGGGAGTCGGCCCTGGAAAGAGTCATCCAGGCAGAGACCGCCGAGGCCGTGGATAGGGCGAAGACAGCCCATAGGCTCGAGCGGCTCGAGCCGCCACCGCCCTTGCCCCGGCCTCATGACAAGGGCGCGGCACAGCGTGAGCCGCGGCGCTACCTCTCGACCGATGGCCGGGAGATCCTGGTGGGCCGGAGCTCCACGGGGAATGAACATCTCACCTTTCGCCTGGCGCGTCCCCACGACCTGTGGCTCCACGTCGAAGGCTACGGCGGCTCGCACGTGGTCGTCCGAAACCCGAAGGGACAGACGGTCCCTCCGCGAACCTTACGCGAGGCCGCGCTGCTCGCCGCCTTCTTCAGCAAGGCCCGGAACGCCGGAAAGGTCCCGGTCCACTACACCGCTGTCCGCTTTGTCCGGCGGTCAAAGGGGAGTAAGGCCGGGACGGTCCTGATCACGCAGGAGAAGACGATTGTGGTCAGGCCGGACCCTGCCGTGGTGGCAGGACTCGCGGAGCGAGGGGCGGCTGGCGCCGGCATCGCCTCTCGCCAAAACCGATAGGTGGTGAGCAGTGGGCAGGTACGCCACGATCGACGTGGGAACAAATACCGTTCGGCTCCTCCTTGCCGATGCGGAGGACGATACGACGTATCGCGTCGTCTTTGAGGAGCAGGTCATCACCCGTCTGGGGGAGCGTCTCCAGGAGACCGGCACGCTGAGCCCTGCGGCCATGGAGCGCACAATCCGGGTGCTTCAGCGCTTTGCCGAGACGGCCAAGGACCACCGGGTCGAAGAGATCCTTGCGGTCACCACCAGTGCCGCTCGAGAAGCCAAGAACCGGGCGGAGTTCCTCGACCGCGCTCGCGGAGAGGCGGGGATCGATCTCGTGGTCATTTCAGGAGAAGTCGAGGCGACCTTGACCGCCCTCGGGGTGGCCCACGCCCTCGGACTGGACCACGCCACTATGCTGATCGTGGACATCGGTGGGGGCAGCACCGAGTTCACTGCGTTTGAGCAGGGAAGGGTTACTGGATCCGTCAGCCTCCCCATCGGCGTGGTAAAGCTCACCGAGGCCCATCTAAAGGGTGACCCACCCTCCAGGGAAGAACTCCAGTCAGCAACCACCTCGATTCGCCAGACCATCCGGCAAGTACCTGCATCTCTCAATATCCCGGCGGCGGTCCTCGTGGCGACCGCGGGGACGCCGACTACCCTCGCCGCGATCGACCTTCGTATGACGACGTACGATGGCGACCGCGTGACGGGCCACCGCCTGTCCCGAAAGCGGATCCAGGAGCTTCTTGACCGCCTCTGTTCCCTTCCGCTCCGCCGACGCCGTGAGATCGTCGGTCTCGAGCCGACCCGGGCCGATGTCATCGTGGCCGGTACCTTGCTCACCCGTGAGATTCTAGAATTATTCAGCTTCGATGAGCTCACGGTGAGCGACGGCGGCCTGCGCGAAGGCGTCCTGCTGCATCACTTGGCCTACCGCAGAAGCAAGTTATAGACGCATTCTCCATCTTACGACCTAGGTCTTTTTTTTCCTTGACACGCTGCCGGAGCGTGGATAGAAGGGGAACACTTCCCCCATTTTTCCCCTATCATCAGATCTCCCTCACTGAGGAAGAACCGTGACATTTTGGCAGACATCAGGGCGGTCGTGTCTCTACACAGCCCTCGCCTGCCTCGGCCTCCTCCTTGACGTCCCGCTCGCCGAAGCTCAAACCGCCGCGCTCCGCGCCACCCAGGATACCTACATCCGCCGCCTCTTCCCGAATCAAAACCAGGGCGACGAGGCGGTCCTCAAGGTCCGGGCCGTGGCCCGCAACCGCCCCCTCGTCCAGTTCGATCAGGCGCTGATCACCGGCGCCGTCGGGTCGGGCACCCTCGTTTCCGCCAAGCTCCGGCTCACCATCGTCTTCAACGGCAACAACTGGGGCCCGGCAGGACGGGAGGTCGCCGTCCACCGCCTGACGCAGGCCTGGACCGAGTTCGGCGCCACGTGGAACTGCCCGGACGATACCAACGTCGCCAATCACCGCCCGGACTGTACCCAGTGGGACATGGGAGAGGGCGCGCCTGACCCCTTCGTGCCGACCCCGACCGCCGTGGTTCGCCACCGCAATGACCAGACGGGTCCCGTGGAGTGGGATGTCACCCCGGATGTCGCCGCCTTCCTGGCCGGACGTGCGCAGAACGTCGGCTGGCTCCTGAAGGCGGTGGACCAAAGCCACACTGGCCATGTCCAGTACGGCTCCCGCGAAGGGGCTGCCCCGCCGGAGCTGGTATTGGAGGTAAAGCGGCCAGATGTCGTCCCACCTGGCTTTGGCGTAGTCTTAGGACAGGTCCTGGATGCGACAACCAATCAAGCCCTCCCCGGGACACCAATCAAGGCCCTGGGGACGACCTCCGAGGTCTTGACCGACGCGCAGGGCCGCTTCCAGCTCCCGGCCCTGCCCGGCGTCCGCGTCCCCATCCATGTCAATCGAGGCGGCTACGTCGATGCCAAGCTCTTTGCCGTCGTCGAGGCAGGGCGCGAGAGCACGGTGGGAATCATCCGCCTGCAGCCTTTCGATCAGGTCCGGACCCTGATCGGCCCCACTGGCGGGAGCCACACCGATAGCACCGGGACCGTCCAGGTCCTCTTCCCGGCCGGAGCGGTGAATACCACGACGGAGGTGAGCGCCACCGTCTTCCCGACCGCCCAAAGCTTCCCCATCGAGCTGCCCAAAGGCCAAGCCTTCCTCGCCGGCGTCCAGTTCACGCCCGAGCATCTCGCTTTTGCCCAGCCGGTCACGGTCCGGATCAAGCTCCCGGACAATCTCCCGCTCCCGGTCAACACCAACGTCCCCTTCGCCTTTGCCAATCATGGGGACCAGAATCCGGAGACGGTCTTCTTCGATCCCGGCATGGCCCGCGTCATCGAGATGGACGGGGCCCGCTTCATCGAGGCCGGGCTCACTCACTTCTCGTGTATCGGCCTGGTGCTCCCGGTCCAGACCGCGGGGCCCGCCGTCCAACGGAAGTCGCCGGATCTGCCCGTGCAGAGCTCCGAGCAGGGAACGTGCTGTCCTCTGGGTTCTCGCGTTAGGGCGAACGACGGGACCTTGTTCCTCGACCAAGCACTTCCCTCGACTCGGGTCCTGGGCCGGGCCAATCCCCTCACCTTCACCTATTCGTCGGCCACAGCGGATCCCCACCCCCTACTTCTCATGGAGGCGACCCTCGATCCGGCGGCGACAACATTGCCGGAGCAGGTGCGGTGGCGGCTCCGAGCTGGACCCCTCGAGGAAGAGCGGCTCTTCACCCCCCAGGCCGGGACCTTCCGCTACGCCTGGAGCCTGGACCCCCGGGATAGCGGAGGCAATCTCCTCCCCACCGGGAGCCATCGAGTCGAGGTCACGTTGGCCCACGATTACCAGGCCACCCTCGCCACGGCCAATAGCTTCGGGGGACCTCCTATCCAGGACCTCGGCATCCCCGTCCCCGGCCTCACCCCAGCCACTGTCCGGCCCAACGCGCGCGTCGTGATACACAACCGGCAAGCGAGCCCCTTTGGCGCCGGCTGGGGCCTCACGAGCCTGCAGCGGCTCCATCCGCAACCCGACGGCTCCGTCGTGATTACGGAAGGCGATGGCACCGCCCTCACCTTCCGGACGATCCCCTTACTCTATGCGGGGGTCAGCCCGGGCACGACGACCTTCGGGGGTATGAGCGCATTGGACCCCGAGACGGGAGACATCCAATTCGTCTTCACGAGCGTCATCGCCCCAAACATGATCCTTGCCTCCCCAGCGGGGGACTTCATCTTTGTCGCGAACTTTGAGGGTGGGGTCCTCGTCATCGATGGGCGCACCCAGGAGACCCTGGGCGTGGTCGGCATCAGCTTCCCCCAAAGCATTGCAATCTCCCCGGAGGGTGCCAGCCTCTTCGTGGTCTCGAGCCGTCCCAGTGCGTTGCACATCATCGATGTCCGCTCCCGCCAGATCGTCTTTACGCAGAACCTCGCGGGCGCCGGAGTGGCCGTCGGCGTCTCCCCCGATGGCCGCCTCGTCTACGTGGCGCAGCAGAGCACCAATGAGGTCTTGGTCCTCGATGCCCAGACGCGAAGCATCGTCGCCTCGATCCCCCTGGGAGCCCAGCCGACCACGCGGTCCCTGGTCTTCAGTGGCGATGGCCGGAGCCTCTTCGTGGGGGTCGTCCCCGGCGTGGCGGTGATCGACACGACGACGAATACCCTCCAGACCACCGTGAACCTAGGCCACCCGGGGATCGGCCTCGCCTTGACCCCCGCCGGGCGCCTGTTCGTGACGAGCCAGAGCCCGACGGTGACGGTCATTGATACAGGCACCCTCCAGGTGGCGGGGACCATCACCCTGCCGGTGTCCAACTCAACCACGGCCATGGTGCACCCCGATGGGCAAGGGGTCCTGGTCACGGCCTCGGAACTCGTAGGCTTTCAGCGCTTCCGGGGCTTCGTCTTTATCCTGGCGGCCGCGACGGGGGCGATCCTGGAGCAGATCCCGCTCCCCGAAGGCTTCGCCCAGGGGCTGGCCTTCCGGGGTGGCGATCCCAATCGGCCCCTCTCGCCGCCCGGGGACTTCTCGACGGTCACCCGGAACGATTCGGGCACGCCTCAGAACCCGGCGGACGATACCTGGGTCCGCCGGATGAAGGATGGGACGGAGTATCTCTTTTCCGCCAGTGGCCTGCATCTCGAGACACGAGACCGGAATGGCAATCGGACTCTCTACGCCTATGATGCGGCAGGGGGGCTCACCAGCATCACGGACCCGACCGGCGGGGTGACAAGCTTTAGCTATGCTGGAGGGAAGCTCACAGGGGTCACGGATCCCGCTGGCCGGACGACGCAATTCAGTATCGATGGGGCTGGAAACCTCAACGCCGTGACCACCCCCGATGGAGCCACCACGCAGTATAGCTACGATAGCCGCCACCGCTTGACCACGCGGACCGATCCCCGGGGAGGGGCGACGCAGTATGAGTACGATAGCTTTGGGCGGTTAAGCCGCGTCACCCACCCGACCGGGGAGGAACGGACCCTACTCCCCTCCGATGCCCAGGGCCTCTTGAATAATGTCCCACCAGGGACACCTGCTGCCCCTATCTCGACCGATGTCGTCGCCCAACTCACCGATGGGCTGAGTCGGACCACGCAGCTCCGGACCGATCCCCTCGGGGCCGCCACCCAGACGGCCGATCCGCTTGGCCGGACCACGATCATCCAGCGGAGTGGCCACGGCCAACCTCTCCGGATCACCCGACCCGATAACGCAGTCATCACCCTGAGCTATGACACGGTGGGGAATCTGCTCCAGACCGAGCAAATCGATCCCTTCACCGGGCAGTTCCTGACGCTCTTCACGTATGAGCCCGTCTTCAACCAGGTCACCAGCATCACCGACCCGAAGGGGAACAAGACTACTCTGAGCCTCGATGCCAATGGGAACCCCATCACGATCACGGATGCGCTCGGCCACTCGACCAGCTTGGCCTACGACAGCCGGGGCCTGCTCACGAGCGTGACGGACGCCCTAGGCAATGTCACGACTTTCACGTACGACACCAAGGGCAACCTCACGAGCACCACGGATCCCCTCGGCAACGCTACGAGTCTAACCTACGATGCGGCCGGCAACGTCGTAAGCTCGACCGATGCCCTGGGACGGACGACCGCTTTTACTTACGATGCCATGAATCGTCTGACGCAAGTGACTGACGGGGTGGGTGGGATCACCCGGTACGGCTATGATGGGAACGGCAACCTGGTCTCGGTCACCGATGCCAAGGGGCAGCAGACGACCTTCCAGTACGACGGGGTGAACCAGCTCAGCCAGACGACGAATCCCCTCGGGCAGGCCAAGACCTTTGCCTACGACCTCGCCCGCAACCTGGTGAGCACGACCGATGCCAAGAACCAAAATATCACCTTTGCCTATGACGCCCTGAACCGGCTCGTCCAGAAGACGCTTCCCGGAGGCGAGGTGGTAAGCTTCGCCTACGATGTCAACGGCAACCTCACGCTGGCCCAGGATGCGGATAGCCAGCTCACGTTCCAGTACAACGCCCTGAACCGGCTGACCCGGGTGGATACCGCGGCCACGGCGGCCCAGCCCGCCTCACGGACTGATTACCTCTACGACCTGAATGGAAACCGGACCCAATATAGCGCGACCGTTGGGACGGGCGGGCACTTCCTCACGTATGCCTACGATGCCCTCAACAGGCTCACCCGGGTCAGCTCTGGGTTCTCCGGGTTCGGCGGGGCCCCCACCTTCACCTACGACGCCCTGTCCCGGCGGACGAGCATGACCCTCCCCAGCGGCGCCATAGCAAATTACACGTACGATGCCGCCTCGCAGCTCACCTCCCTCGTACATTCCTTGAGCGGCAATCCCATCGGGAGTTTGAATTACATCTACGACGCGGTTGGGAACCGGACGGCGATGACCGAGGTGGCGGGAACGAACAGCTACGCCTATGACCCGTTGAATCGCCTGACTCAGGCCGCCCATCCCCAACCGACCAACCCGGCGGAAAGCTTCGCCTACGACCCTGTCGGCAACCGGACTTCCTCCCACCTGGCGACAGGCCAGGTCCACGACGCCGCGAATCGCTTGCTGGAGGACTCGAACTTCACCTATACTTACGACGAGAATGGCAACGTCACCTCGAAGACGAGCAGGCTGAGTGGGGAGGTGACCACGTACACCTACGATGCCGAGAACCAGCTCATCCGGGTGGATCGGCCTGGGATTGTCGCCGAGTATCGGTACGACGCCCTCGGACGGCGGATCGAGAAGAACGTGAATGGGGTGAGTACGCGCTACGCCTACGACAACGAGGACATCGCCGTCGAGCTCGACGGGGCGAACATCATCCAAGCCCTCTACATTCATGGCCCCGGGATCGATGAGCCCCTCCTCTTGGGCCGCTTTGGCGCCGATGGTACCGTCGTCTACCACGCCGACGGCCTCGGCTCGATCTCGACCCTGACCGATCTGAATGGCAACCCGGTCCGCTCCTACACGTACGATGCCTTCGGCCGGATCGTCGCCCAGACCGGCACCTTCTCCAACCCCTACACCTACACCGGGCGCGAACTCGACCCCGAATCCGGGTTGTACTACTACAGGGCCAGATATTATGACCCGAATTCGGGACGATTCTTGACGGAAGAGCCCATTAGGTTCGCTGGCGGGAGCACTAACTTCTATGTGTATGTAGGGAATAACCCCATCCGGTTTATCGATCCCCTGGGGCTTTTTGCCTTCGGGTTCTCGCTAGATCTTTCAACAATAAATCCATTCACATCCACAGGTGGTGGAACATACGGCATCAATCTGCAATACACCTCGGAGGTTGGGTGGAACGTCTACGTATATGGTACACCCAACAATGTGCAATCGGTTGGGTTCGAAGTTGGATTGTCTGGTACCTTCAATCTTGCTCTTGGGCGAGGCAACTGGACTGGGCCCTTTGACCAGTACACGGGATCTTACGGGCTTGTACAAGCTGGGTTTTTCAATACCCCACCTGACGATCCGAGTTCCAGCTATTCTGGAGTGCAGCTTGGCGGTACGTTAGGATTCCCTGCTGGCCTTGGAGCTACACGGGTGAATTATCAAACCCTTTCTGATTTCTTAAGTGGATTCAGCCAACCGCAAACCGTGTGCAGCGAGAACCGATGAGAGCCATGGTCATAGCAGTAATATTACTCTTTAGCCTGTCTGCTTCATTCGCCATAGGATCGAACATCTTCCTGTTTTTCTTCTTAAGAAAGAAAGGGCTAAGACCCGTATTTGGCTTGTCTGGGATTCCGGGATATCTCGATCTAATGTATGCGAGGTCCAGGCACTTAATTCAGTCGAGATCGCTTGATATTCTTGTCTCTGCAAAGATAGCTTCAACGGTTCTTGCATTTGTTAGTGGAGTGACACTCGCTTTTCTCATTGGCAATAGGTGACAGAGGGTGCTCCCCTTGGGAAAGGACCGGAAAAGGGGACCGGTGGTGCTACCCCCGGGTTGACGGACCGAAAGGGGACTACAGTAACCCGGGAGGTGTGCCATGCCGCCCCGCAAGTATAAGACGTTCACCAAAGCATTCAAACAAGAAGGAAAAGGGGGATAAGTACATTATTCCCTCGGAGGTGGACAGCGGAGGGATCATCCGGGCCACTTATGCCCATGGCCCCGGCATCGACGAGCCCCTCGCCATGTTCCGCTCCGTGGCGGGCGTCCAGGTCGTTGTCTTCCACGCCGACGGCCTCGGCTCGACCTCGACCCTGACCGATCTGAATGGCAATCCGGTCCGCACCTACACCTACGACAGCTTTGGCCGCCTCGTGGCCCAGACCGGCACCTACACCAACTCGTACACCTACACTGGGCGCGAACTCGACCCCGAATCCGGCCTCCTCTACTACCGCGCTCGGTACTATGACCCCCAGGGTGGGCGGTTCCTACAAGAAGACCCGACCGAGTTTGCAGGGGGAGATGTTAACTTCTATGCATATGGAACAAATAATCCACTTACCTTCCTAGACCCATGGGGTCTGCGCCCCATAACCAAACCCTCAAGGAAGCCAATCGATCTAGGAAACCCAAGCCAACAGTGTGGTCCTCCGCCTCCTACGAACCGAAGAGGGTCAGAACCGAAGAGGGTCAGAACCGAAGAGGGTCAGGCATGCATATTGACTTATTGGTCATTCTGCGCTAGGCTGCGGGCCATGGCCCGGAAGCCGCGCATCGAATTCCCCGGCGCCTTCTATCACGTCATTGCCCGGGGCAACCGCCGCCAGGTCATCTTTCACGACACCGCCGACCGGCATACCTATCTGGAGCGATTAGAACACTACCGGCAGCGCTACCACCTCACGGTCCACGCCTACGTGCTGATGGCCAATCATGTGCATCTCCTCCTGGAGACCCGCGAGGTCCCGCTGGCCAAGTTCATGCAGGCCCTGCAGTTCACCTACACCCGGTACTACAACCGCCGGTATGCCACGAGCGGCCATCTGTTCCAGGGGCGGTATCAGGCGATTGTGTGTGACCGAGACGCCTACCTGGTCGCGCTGGTGCGATATGTGCACCTGAACCCGGGGCGGCTGAAGCGGCCGGTGGACCCCTGGCGGTACCCGTGGAGCAGTCATCGGGCGTACCTGGGGGCGGCGGGTCCGGTGAAGGTCGAGACGGCGGTGGTGTTGGGGCAGTTTGGCAACCACGTGGGGCGGGCCCGCCACGCCTACCGGAGATTTATGGCAGACGGCATGGGGAGGGGGCATGAGGCGCAGTACTATGCGACCGTGGACCAGCGCTTGTTAGGAGACGAAGCGTTCATTGAGGCCGTGGACCGAAAGACCGGCCGCGGTCGGGAGATCGAGCGGGCGCGTCGCCCGGTCGCATTTGCGAGGTTGGTCAGGGCGGTGGCCCAGCAGCAGGGGGTGGAGGCCAGCGGGTTGGTCGGGCCGGGGCGCCAGCGGGCCGGGGTCGGGGCCAGGGCGCTGCTCGTGTACTTGGGGCGGGAGTGGAGTAAGATGAGGACGAAGGAACTGGGCAGGGAGCTGCATCGGGATCCGTCACTCATCAGTCGGCTGTACTGGTGGTACGTAGCCAATCGAGATCCCAAAGCTGAGGCTAAGCTGGCCAAGGTGTTGGAGCGTTAAGTCAATACGCATGCCTGACCCTGAGGACACTCTGAGGACACTGAGGACATCCTTATAGTAACGTCCACCCTACGGCCTTTCAAGTTCAGGTCAGCGGCAGTTCGGTTAGAAGTGGCCGCGGAATTTTACCGCGTGGCGGGGACGGAAGAGTACTGGAGGATAGTGCAAGAAATGTTGGCCGATATAGCGTTGCTCCAATACCTCTGCCGTCGACTCACGACGAGCTGGTGAAGGACAAGGGGTTTATCAGTTGGCTTCGGGACGAGTTGTGGCGAGAATTAAGTCAGGAACGGACTAAGGACATGGTCGCCGTCCTTTGGAATGATCCACAAGGAAGGAAGGCTCTCGCAAGTTACAATGTAGTGGTAGCGCTGTCGGATTTGGGTGTGGATCCCTCACAACCGATAGAGGACCAAAGAGCCAAAGCTGTTCTAGATTTGAACTCCGCAGTGCTCCGAAAGGCGGCGCGTGAGATCAACCCCGGATTAGCGGGCATGGATCTCGCGTCACAGGCCCTTGCGATTGCGTATCATCTCCATGCAGACGAGTCACAACCGAAACTGGCCGTCCCGGCGTATGAGGTCGCGCTGGCCACGCAGAGGCTATCCGGGGATGCTGCCAAATTTGGGGTTGCAAATTACGCTAAGGCTTTGTTGGTGGAAGAATCTTATTCAAAAGCCCTCGCGGTGATAGACAGATCGTTCGACGAGTTAGTCTCAGATGCTAGACTTAAGTCGTCTACCCTGAATGATTTTGGCGTCGCTCACGAGGGTGTGGGAAATTTTGATCAGGCGAAGGCGTATTATGGTTGGGCGGCCGGATTCGGGTCGCACGTAGCGCAGCAAAATCTAGACAGGCTGACCGGCCAGTAGATAGAAAAGGGGAAGGGTTGAGCTACCCCCGATTTGACGGACACCTCAAAAGGGGGAAGCTAAAAGGAAGCTAAAAGTAAAAGGGAAAGGCCAAGTGGTCAAGTCGCTCGTTATCCAAACTCTCTTTCTAGCATACCCAGCTATTCCGTAGTCCCCCTAGTTGTCTTACCAGGCTGCGCATCCGCAACCTGCAAATCCGGCGGAGAGCTTCACCTATGGGAGCGAAGAGGGTCAGGGGAGCGAAGAGGGTCAGGCATGCATATTGACTTATTGCTCATTCTGCGTTAGTCTGCGGGCCATGGCCCGGAAGCCTCGCATCGAATTCCCCGGCGCCTTCTATCACGTCATTGCCCGAGGCAACCTCCTCTGTCCTTGCTGTCCCTTAAGAGAACTGCAGTTTGGGCTTGACGGGTGGTATGCGTAACGGTACAAGAGAGGCATCCCAGGCGACCTTCGTGTTGTCGCATGGCGGGAAGTGGCTCGCAGTAGGTAGCAGGATGGAACCGGGGTAGGCATAGCTCCTAGCTCACCTCCGGCACAATCGACGGCGCACCAGAAAATTCCGACGCCCTCCCGGGCGAAGCACGGCCCACGAGGGCGTTTTGCTTTTTTGGAAGATGGCTAAGTCCGTCTGCGCAAGGCTTGGGGTCTTATACGGAACCATATACGACACCGTACGACACCCGACGGACGAAGTGCAGATGGTGCAAGTACCTGAAACAACTCGTGTGGCATCCGACCTGATCGCGAGCCTCACACACACGGAGCGAAGGGCGATGAGGAGCGGGGGGTCGAGCCGGCCGGGGTGTCTCTCCAAGAGGCGACCGGGGCGGGCCAACTCACGAGCACGGGCTCGCTCACGGCCCATGCGCGGTGAGAGAGGCGTCCGTCAACGTCACGAAGGCTGCGAGGCCTGATCAGGGGCATCGCTCGCTCGCTTGGTGCCAAGAGAGGGGGTGGAAGTCGGTCCATATCGGAAATCCCCGTTAACATGTTCTTCGTTGCTTGAGCGTAGGAGGTGGCGATGTTCACTTTTGGGCAAGCTCAGACGCATCACAGCGATGCCGGATTTGACCTTGGTGTTTCTCGCGACAAACACGCCTTCACCCTGACGTTCAACAATCTTCTGGTCGCCGTCCAGTCCGGCAGGTCGTCGGCGCCGATGGCCACGCGTACGTTTTATCTTGCCTTACCGCTCGAGGACCCCAGCAAGGGGGTGGAGATCGCGTTTACCCTCCAGGGTTCCGTTTTCACCCAGGAGGGCGCGACCGGGACCTTGGTGTTCAGCGTCAACGGTCAAACCATGGTCGCCGATTTTCCCGCAAACTCGGACCAGAATTACGTCCAGCAGCTCAAATTCACAGCAGAAACCGCATCCGAGTGTCGACTTGGCGTTTTTCTGTTGGCCGGACGGGACTCAAACAATTCCAACGCGGAGGCGTTTCTGAATGTGACCTCCATTGATGCCGAGATTCAGCCCAGCCAGTAGCAGCTGCAGCTTCGGTTGAGCGGAGCAAAACGCAACGCCCGGTGCAGGTCTTCGCACCGGCATCGTTGGAAGGAGAGCGTGGATCAAGCCGACCGAAGACTGCTGTCTCTGGGGCTTCAGAAAAGGGGCGTTATGTCAGGCTCACCTTCCATATTCCACGCGAGCGGCGGCGAATCGGACCGCGTTCCCGCTGTCACGACGCGCTGGATCGGCATCGCATCACCAGGGAGGACTCGATGGCGAACTGGATCGCTCGAGCCCGTGCCAGCATCGTAGCGTAGTGCGTCGCCCTCCTCGAAGTGAAGTACAACGCGCTGGTCGCGTAGGAATGTGAGGTACAGAATAGGAGGTGCTATGAGAAAGCTCGGACTGGTACTAGTTCTGGCCTTGTCAGGCTGTGCGACGTATTTCACCCCTCGCCCACCGGTGTTGGAAGATAGGCTCGGGATTTGGGGGTTTGAGAAGATTGGAACTCTTGCCACGGCCCCAGATTACCGAGTGATTGTCGTGCAGCTTGTTCCGGAGACTAAATTGTGTGCCGAGGCCCCTGCCGATGCGGCAGGGCAATTCGCATCCACGTTTGCTGCAGCCTTTAAAACACCGCAGCAGATTACAGCGGAAGCAACGGCTGCTCTGGCCGTTGGAATCAAACAGCTGTTCAAGCGGTCACAAGGGCTTCAGTTGTATCGGGACGGAGCCTTTGCCCTTTGCAATGCTTACCTCAATGGCGTGCTTTCAAACGAGGAGTACGCAGCTGAACTCAAGACATTGCGCGCAGTCGCGGCCGACTTGATTAAGACAGAGATCCCATTCCTAGAAAAACAAACGATCGATCCAATTCAAGTCCCGGCAGCGCCGAAGCCGGAGGAGCTGAAACAGCCGATGTTGCCCGAAAAAAAGAAGTAGGATTCAAGTCCAAAGTTATACGGCGTGGGCGAGAAGACAAATGACTTAGCCGAACAGGAGTGCCGTGGCGTGAGGGGCCGAGGGGTCAGGCATGCATATTGACTAACACAGGGTGCGGTGATGCTTATTTTGGCTTTTGTTAGTGATACGCGCGTGCAGTCCCGAAACCAGGAAGCCGCGCGGTCGACGACGGCCAATTCCACGACCACTAAACTGCTGCTAGATCGATATCCTGAACTATGAACGTCCGAATCAGGTGACCAACAAACAAACTGAAAGAGAGGAGCCAACCATGAAACGACTCATTAGCAAAGTAATCGTGATGATACCCTTGACACTGGTCGTGTTGGCCACTTTGTCGGTACCGACTTTCGCTCAGTCGCGAGAAAAGCCTCCCCCTTCGCAATACAACACCGTTCCGCCTGCGGGTCATGAAGCCTTCTTCAAGGATCTGGGTGAATTGATGAATAAGTATCCTGAGTCTGCAAAACGATTCGGCATTTGGGACCGGCAAGTTGTTCCGAAAAAACTAAGTGACGAGCAAAGGCGGATCATTCGATCACGCGGCTGCCCTGAAGGCCAAGGCTGCGGCTTCTATTGTTGGACATCACCTGTGAATTTCGAGTGCTGTGAGTGCAATATACGTCCCAAATCGCTTCCGTAGGCGCTTTACCTCTCGCGCGTTCATGGGCGCGGCCACAATTCAAACCCGGATGCGAAAATCCACAAGAGGAAGAGGGAAGGGGTCACCTGGTGCTACCCCCGATTTGACGGACACCCCAAGAGGGGATACAAATCCCGAGGAGAAAAACAGCGTGGCGGCAAGCCTCGGCTTCCCTGGCTGAACTGACCCTCCGCACGGTGTAATCCTTACATTCTCTTCCATGTAAGCCTTACATTTTGCACAAGCCCAGGAAGGGGGAATTGCCCCTGAACGCCCCTTTGGGCGTCTTGCGCGAAGCAAGGAAAATCGGGAACATGCCACCGGGCTCGGGTGGAGCACCCCAATTGGCATGGAATCTGCCTTGTAGGCACCTCCCGAGCATCCCTCGGGTTGTCGCGTGGGTAAACAGTAACGGAGGGACCGGCGAGCTTCCCGTAGGCAGTAGCAGCATGGAACCGGGGTAGGCACAGGCTCAAGCCCACCTGTAGCACAATCGACGGCGTACCGAGCACCCAGACGCCCTCCGGGGGTGAGCTATGTCCCGAGAGGGCGTTGTTTTTCAGCGAGGCGGTCCTATGACCACAGGTAAGGAGGATTTCACTATGGCACTGTGGAAGGAATACCTGGAGAAAGAGCAAGGCCGCACGTCTGCCAAGCAACCCGAGGGCACCCCGCAGGCTTCCGAGTCGCGCCGATCGGTGCAGGAGGCCTCCCCGAAGAACGACTCCGTCATCGCCGCCGGCCTGACCGTCGAGGGGAAAATCCAAGGGGTCGGACATCTGAGGGTTGCCGGCCGTTTTCAGGGAGACGTTCAGGTGGAGGGCGATCTGACGATCGAAACCGGCGCTCAGGTCACGGGAGACCTCCGGGCAGGAACCATCAATGTCGGGGGCGAGGTGCAGGGCAACATTCAGGCGACGAAGAGGGTGCAGCTCCTGCAATCAGGAACCCTGATTGGGGACCTCAAGGCAGGCTCGCTCACGGTGGCGGCGGGGTCGCGCATGCGAGGGAAGGTCGAGTTCGGTTGGGAAGAAGAAGCGACCACTCAGGCCGGCATCGGCGAGGAAGGCGAGGCGAGGTGATGGCCCTGCCCCAACCCTCCCTTCCCGGAAGGACCAGGCCATGCCCCCACTGCAAGGCCACGATCCTCATTAGCGCGGCGGTCTGCCCTGCCTGCCAGCGGTACGTGCGCCTTGATCCGGATAGGCTGGCCCGCCTTACCTCGTCCATCTTTTGCCCTCTCCAAGTCGAGGGGACGGTCCGCCATCCCGGCATCGCCGAGCGGTGCGAGTACTCTGTCCTGGTGCAAGTGCAGAATGACCAAGGGGAAGTGATCTCACGCCATGTGGTAGGCGTCGGCGCCCTCGGCCCCGCAGAGGTCCGAACCTTCACTATCCGGGTCGAGGTCGTCACTGCCGAAAAGTCCGTCGTGCGAGACATGTGAGACGAAGGTGCTGCCGCCGTCCCCGAAGCGCCGGCGGGGCGGGCTGACGCTTGGACAAGAAACGGGGGCGAAAAGACCGAGGCCGCCAAGGGATCATCCCTTGGCGGCCTCGCGCTGGTGTCGAGCTACTTCGCTTCCGGCCGTTCGGGAGGAAGAGCCTTCCCTGCCTTGACGATCTTCATTGCTTGGGCAAAGTCCTTATGAAACGTGGTTTCGCTCGAGTCCGTCCCCACGTCCCCGATGCGTCGCTTCGTCACCACGGTGACCTTGGTCTTATTGCGGTCGACGCGATCCACCCACGCCACCATCATCGATGACCACGGGACCCAGTTCTTTCCATTGCGCGCGAGGATATACCCCTCACGCTGATGCTCCTCGATGGCGTCGCTATCGTGCCAACGGAAGACGGTCTTGGTAATCTCCCAGGCCTGAGAGGAGCTGACCTGATACACCTGAGTGGTCCCGTCCTCCTTGGACTTCACGACGCCCTCCGTCGTCGCGCATCCCGTCACCCCTGCGAAAACGACGAGAAGAGAGAACACGGTCCATCTTGCCTTCTTCATCGAAACACCCCTCCTTTGTTTGCTGTCTGCCATCAGATCTCTACGTCCTCGATTGCGAGGCCGACCCGATACGTCTTGATGACCACTGTCTCCGCCACAGCGGCGGAGGCGTAGCCGAGGTCCTCGGGCACCTGCTCCACCAGCACGATCCCCCGCACCCGCTCCTTCCCCTTCCCCAGGTGCTTTCGGACCCAGCCAATCCGCTGCAGGATCTCCGCGACGAACTTCTCCCCCGGCTGTCCCCGTCCGGCAATCATCACGACCACAAAGCCTCCGCTCCCGTCGCGGGCCAAGAGATCAATGTCGCCGACCGCGGTGGAAAGTCCCGCACCGATCGGCTTCCCTTTCTTG
>Ga0247727_10009474_pt1 | contig 17638 bp, 23 predicted proteins | sample WisWelCaveWW1625_FD_202498 | JGI IMG/M metagenome (GOLD analysis project Ga0247727, IMG submission 202498) | Biofilm microbial communities from Wishing Well Cave, Virginia, United States - WW16-25 | ecosystem: Environmental > Aquatic > Deep subsurface > Groundwater > Cave microbial mat | place...
CTGATTGCTATGTACCGCCAGATGCACGCCGAGGGCAAGTTCGCGGGCCTGTCGGTAGTACCATACGCCAGTACCATCCGGGAACTGATCGCCAAGACCGGCTCGACTAGCGTGTTAGATTTTGGCTGCGGGAAGGGGCAACAATATACGTTTCATAACATCTCGGAGGATTGGGGTGTCGATCTTCGGCTGTACGATCCGGCGGTGCCGGGCTTTACCGCGCATCCCTTTCCGGCGGATGGGGTAATCTGTTGCGACGTGATGGAGCATATTCCAGAGATAGATGTTCCCAAAACACTCAGGAAAATCCTGACCCTGGCCGGAAAGTTCGTATTTTTCGTGATTTGTACGCGGGCCTCGAAAAAGTCATTGCCGGATGGACGCAACTGTCATCTGACGATACAACCGAAGGAATGGTGGAATGATGCCGTCGAAAACGAACGGAGCCGGCTCGGAAAGCCTCTCTCTATTACCATCATTGCCCGTGACGGCCTCTGATCCAGAACCGCACCCACCGCAAATCCCGGTTGTGATCGGTGGAGACGCCGCCAAACCATACGTGGCGGTGGCCTGTTGTTATTCGCTGATGCGCCACACTCCACCGCCGCGAGTCCGGCAGGTCAACATCCTGGATACCGAGCTTTTGCGGATGGCCGGGGTCTATACCAGGCAAAGCGACCTGAGGGGCCGTCAGCACTATGACCGGATTGACGGCAAGCCGTTTTCGACGGCCTTTTCCTATAGCCGGTTCCTGGTGCCATCCCTGGCAGACCCGCAAGAGGGGTGGTTGCTTTGGTGCGACGATGATTTCCTTTGGCTGGAATCGGCTGATGGGCTGATTCCGTTGCTGGACAACAAATATGCCGTCATGGTGGTGAAGCACGATTTCCAGCCGCCAACAGGGATAAAAATGGACGGCCAGATACAACAGTCCTACCGGCGCAAGAACTGGTCATCCCTCATTGCTTGGAATGTCGGGCACCCCAGCAATCGCACGCTAACCTCGGAAGTTGTCAATACGGCACCGGGAAGCTTCTTGCATGGATTCGATTGGTTGAAAGACGATGAAATCGGCTCATTGCCGGAAAAATGGAACTGGTTGGAGGGGCACTCATTGCCGGAAATCGAGCCAGCGGCGGTACACTACACCCGAGGCGGGCCGTGGCTTGGTGCCTACCGCAAGGCGGCATATGCCGATGAGTGGCTCGATGCGCACTTCAACAGCCTGAATCTTATGGTGCACATGGCGAACACGTTTTGGCGCGTGCAAAAGGAGAATCCAGCATGAAAAGCGGTTTTGTCCTTAAGTGATTGACCTCATCACAAGCTTTTCCCCGGAGGGCTACAACCTGTACGGGAAAAGGTGCCTTGGGTCCCTGGTCAAGTTCTGGCCGCCGGAAGTAGAAATAAAAATATTTTGTGATCCGCCACTTGACAAGTACGACTTTCGGTCTATATATAAAGATAATATAACAATTCTGGACATATCCCAGGAAACTCCAATCCTGGATTATCTACCAGATTTCTCCTGGCATCCACGGATGACCAGCAAGACCAATTACCGCCTACAGGGAGTGCGGTTTTGCCACAAGGTATTCGCCATGACTGTTCCTGGGGGACGGGAAACGAGAATCTGGCTGGATGCCGATACAGTTACGACGGGCCTGATAGACTTGCAATATCTCTCCGGTTGCTTGCCGGCGGCCGGAGAGACTTGCTCTTATCTTGGCCGGACTCAGTGGCACCATAGCGAAACCGGCTGGCTAGGATTTGACATGAACTGCCGAGGGAGACAATTCCTCGACAGTTTCCTGGATATGTATAGGTCTGGTAACATTCTGTTGCTGGACGAAACCCACGATGCCTTCGCGTTCGACGTGTTGCGCCGGCAAAAAGAAGCGCTCGGCTGGAAGTTCCGCAACCTGTCCCCGAACGCCGTCGGACTCGACGCCTGGGGTCATAGCCCGCTTAGCCAGCGGATGATTCACTTCAAGGGCAATGAGAAACGGCTCGCCTAGCGCGCCCCCTCATTTGCGATCTGGCGGTCGATATAGGCTAGCACATGAGCGACCGTTATGGTCTCCGACCAGTTATCGGCGAACTCATACATTGATTCCATAAAAATCCGTGCCCACTCGGGCAGGTTGTGCACAACTTTTGGGTAGCCTGAATCATCGAACTCAGCAGTGGGGTCGAAGTAGGTACGGGTGAGGACGAAGGTCTCTGAAAACTCGGCCAAGGGGCAACGGGAAAAGCCGTTAGCACGGAATCCCTTGTGACCTGGCGGCAACGCTAGAAGCCACTCTCGAAATTCGCGGATATTGTCGATGCGATTCTTCATAGCCCGTGCAATTGCCTTTCTATAACTATATCGAGGCAAGCCAGAGCCTGATAGGGACTGACCGGAACCAGCGGACTAGGCTCGACCCTATCTATTGTCTGAACGAAATCAACTGCCCACTTGGGCAGTTTGCGTAAGTGTTTTGGCCGGTCTGGGTCGCAATAGGCTGAATCGAATACCAGGGCGCCAGCGAACCGCGCCAACGGGCACTCGGCTGCGTTGCGTGAAAAGAACCAATTGCGGTAGGGCGGTCTTGCCGCCAGCCAATCCCGGAAATGGCGCACGGCGCCGATGCGATTCATAACCGCATCTTCGCATTACCGCCATCCGATTTCAAGGGAGAAAAGCTCTGCAACCCAAAAGCAGATACGATGTATTGCTTGACACGATCCGGGCGAAGAAGCCCAGGACAATCGTCGAGGTCGGGACCTGGAACGGCTTGCGCGCGTTGGAAATGCTGCGCTGCGCCCGCCAGTACAGTCGCAGCGTAAGCTATGTCGGCTACGATCTTTTCGAGGGCGCCACGGCGGAAACAGACGCCGCCGAGTTCAATGTCAAGCCGCATTGCACAAAAGATAGTGTCGATGCGCTATTTCGCGACTTCCGCCGCTCGATAAGCGGCGTCAAGCACACCCTGATCGAAGGCAACACCCGCGATACCCTGCACGGCAAGGACGCATTGGCCGGTCTGAAACGACCGATCATGGCCTTTATCGATGGCGGGCATTCGGTCGAGACGATTCGCGGCGATTATCTGGCGCTGAAGGGTGCCGATGTCCTGGTGTTCGACGATTTCTACACCAAGGACGACAAGGGCTTGTGCCCGGATACAACGAAATTCGGTTGCAACAAGATTTTCACGGAAGCCTCCTTGGAGGGGGTAATGGCCGGGGCCGATCCGGTCAGGGGCGGCGGCTTGGTCGCGTTGGCGATCTATCCAGCCGATGCCTTTGCCGGCAAGGTCCAACTCAAGGTCAACACCCGTAATTGCGTGCCGGACCAGAATATCCGGGCCAATGTAAGCTACGCGGTCAATTTGCTGTCGGACTTCCTGCAACCATGCGATGCTCACGACGGTGTAGCCATTTTTTGCTCCGCCGGACCGTCTCTTGAAAAGCATATTGAGGAACTGAGGGAACTAGCCAAGTCCCCGGATAACTACATATTGTGTGTCAAGCACAGCCACGACAAGCTTATCGCCGCCGGCATCGTTCCGTGGGCCTGCATCCTGCTTGATCCCCGGTCCCACGTCCAGGATTTCATCGAAAACCCGCATCCTGGGGTTATCTATCTCACGGCGACAATGGTCCATCCATCGACCATTGATCGCTTGCAAGAGCGGAAGGCCAAGATTCTCGCCTACAATGCCCTGGTCGGCGCCAGGGAAGAAACGGTGCTCCCGTCCAAGGCGTATTTGATTAACGGCGGCACCACTTCGGCGGTTCGCGGCATTTCGGTCCTTCACTTCCTTGGGTTCAAGAAGTTCCGGCTGTATGGCTACGATTCCTGCTATACGGAGCCGAAAAACCGCAAGGAACTGACCAAGGTCGGCCAACAAATGCACTATCAGGTTACCGCCTCCGGTCGGACATTCTGGACCAGCGCCGAGCTAATCGCGCAAGTTCAGGACATGGAAAAGCTGCTATCCGTCGCGCCCCACCTCGATATCGAGGTTTTCGGCGACGGCTTGCTGCAACACACCGTCCGCAGCCGGCAACAGTCCGTCATCATGAACCGCGATTTCGAGGCCACTTACGGCAGGAACGCGGCATAGGAGGCCCTCCTGACCGCACACGGCTACCTCCACCCGTCCCTGGTCAATCTGGCCAAAAAGCTGACCGACGAGGAACGGGCCGAAATCGCCGGCAGGGTAATGGAGACCTATACCGCCGATCAGGAATCACGTATGCATTGGGCCGGGCAGCATGGGAAGTGGATGAATCTCTACTTCTTGCGCGATACGCCAGTAAGCCCGCCGTGGCCGGATTCATCGACGGAAAGCCTCCCCATACTGGCCGAAGCCGTTAACCAGTTTTCCGCCCGTGCCTACAAGGCGCTGTTTCCCTCCAAGACCTTCGTTAAGGCAGTCCCGACCGGCAAGCCGGACGGCAAAGCCAGGGAACGCGCCGAGCGCGTCTCGCATCATCTGTCATGGCAACTGACCGCGCGCGACCGCAACTACATCAAGAACAAGTCCCGCCTGCTTCATGCCCTGCCATTGCATGGCTCATTTTTCACCAAAACCTATTACTCGCCCTACAAGCTGGCGCCGGTCATTGAGAACGTCCGTCCTATCGATCTGGTTATCCCCTACGGGGTTGGTTCCCGCGATCTGGAAGATATCGAGCGCAAGACCCACGTCATCTTCGTTTCGGCCAACAAATGCGCTCGCATGAAGGAAGATGGGTATTTCATCGGGGATTCGGTCCCCATCGGCCTGAACGAGGTCGATTGGAACCCGATGACCAAGGCGCATGACGCCGCTCATGGACTCGTGGCCGATGACGGCAAGAAATACGACAGGCTTTGTCTCAAGCTGGAACAGCACCTGTTGTTGGATATGGACAAGGATGGCATCGCCGAGCCGTATATTGCTACCGTCGATTATCAATCCAGGCAGTTGAACAGATTAGCGATTCGCTACGAAACCGATGAACTCGGCAATCCGACCAACGACAAGGAACCGATAGAGTATTTCACCCACTACCAGTTCCTGGACAACCCGGACGGGTTCTACGGTCTTGGATTCGGCCACCTATTGGCCCCGATCAATACCGCCGTCAACAAGCTCATGCGCCAGGTTATCGATGCTGGAACGCTGGCGACCGTTGGGAATATGTCGGGATTCGTCTCCAAGCGGCTGGCCCTACCGCATGACAAACTTGAGTTGACGATGGGCGAATTCACCGCCGTGGCGGCCAGCGCCGAGGATATCAAGAACGGAATTTTTCAATTCCAGTTTCCGGGACCGAGTCCAGCCGCCCGTGATATCATCGGCATCCTGACCCAACGGGCCGACCGACTGGCAACGGTCACCGAGGCCATAACCGGCCAGACCGACAAGGTGCAGCAACCGACCGCGTTGCTGGCGCTGATCGAGCAAAGCCTACAGGTCTTTTCGTCGATCTATCAACGACTAACGGAAGCCTTGGGCGAGGAACTGCAAAAGGTTTTCGAGATCAACCGCAAATTCATGTCGCCGGAGGAATATTTCTCCGTCCAGGACGACGATGGAACGGTGCTCGGCAAATCCGCCTTTCGCGACGATTACGCGCCGGACCTACAGATCATGCCCATCGCCGATCCGCAAATGTCCACGGAAAGACAGAAACTGGCGCGCGCGGAAGCCGAGTGGAACTTCCTTTCAACCAATCAGTTGGTTATCCAATCGCCGGTCCATTATCTCAACGCATCGAAGCGATATCTGCGGGCCATAGGCGCGGAGGCCATAGAGGAAGTCCTGCCCAGCTTCGATCAGGGCGGCGAGGCACCGAGAGAGGATGATCCTGCCAGGGAAGGCGTCATGATGGTCATGAGCGGCATATCACCCCAGGTGTTCCCGGAACAAGACCACGCCACGCACATCCTGTTCCACCAAGACCTACTCAATAACGTCGTCGGTCTAAGCGATGAGCAAATCGCTAGGCTTCGCCGTCACATAGAATCCCACAAACAAATCGCGTTTTTCGCCATGAAGATGGGGGGCGCACAGCCGGGAGCCGGGAGCCAGCAAGGAGCGCCCAACGCGCCGCAGGCATCAATGGCCCCGGCTGCAGCCGCCCCCCAACAGCTAAATGCCGCCGGCATGATGGGACAGGCTCAACCGATGGGCGGCGAATCAAGTGTTGTCGCGCAGTAACTCCGCGATATCCGTTGGGACATTGACCTCGACCGGAGCACGTTCGACAAGCGTTACGTCAATGCGCATCCCCGCTTCCAAGGCCCGCAATTGTTCAAGTTGCTCGCACTTTTCCAGCGGCGACGGCGGCAGGCTGGCGAAACGCGCTAGGGTTCGGCGCCGGTAGGCATAAATCCCAATGTGCCGCCAAAACGATGCCGCGCCCCATGGAATCGTTGCTCGGCTGAAATAAAGCGCCCGTCCGATTGATGCTTCGCCTGGCAATCCCAACACTACTTTCGCCACCCCTCGGTTGGCGCTTTCTATGATATCGAGCGGCGCCACCAAGGTGGCAATGTCCACCGCTGGATCGGCGAGCGGCGCTTGCACCGTGTGCAGATATGCCGGATTGAACATCGGCATATCGCCCTGCAAGTTGATAACGGTGCCGTAACAGCGGGCCGGGTCGAATTTTAGCGCCGCCGCGAACACCCGATCCGATCCCGACGGCAACGCCGGATCGGTGGCGATTGCGGTCCCACCAGCTTTTATAATTGTCCGGGTGATCTCATCATCGGCCGACGCCACGATCACCGGGCCGACATCGGCGGCCAAGGCGCGCCGCCAGACACGGACGATCATTGGTTCGCCGAGAATGTTAGCCAGCGGCTTGTTGGGAAAGCGGACGGAAGCCAGCCGCGCCGGGATGACAACGAGAGGATGGTTGGACATGGACTCTCCTATGCGGCCGGTGAACAGCCAATCTAGCACAATCGCACAACGGAGTCCATCGGCATGACGGCTGAAATCATCGACTTCGCTAGCGGGGTGAAAACCGATGCGGCGCCGGTTGATATCGTCCGGCAAGCCGGCGAGGCACAGTTGAAGTCCATGGTTGTGTTAGGCGAAACCCAGGATGGTCAGTTTTATTTCGCTTCATCCATCATGGACGCCGCCGAAATCCTTTGGCTGATGGAGAACGCACGGGCGTTCCTTCTAGACCCGGAACGGGGATGATCCAAAAACCAGATAATTCGGATTTTGTTCTTTGGCGACGCCAGCCATGCAGCCAGTGGTTGCTGGAACAAATCGCCGCGAATTTCGATCACACCCAAGACTGGCAAACGATACTGACGCTTGACGGTCTACGCCATATACAGGGCCACCAGGAAGTCGTTGACTTCGTTATGAGGGAGACACAATGAATTTCGCCGGAGCGGTGAACCAAAAAAGGGCCGGCAACCTTGCCGGGATGGGCCGTGGTGGAGACACCGCTCTTGCACACATGACCCCCGGAGAGGTGGTTATCCCGGAATCCATCCTGCAAGAAAATCCCGGTCTGATCCAGGCGATTTCCCAAGCCTTGCAGGCAAGGGGCGCGAACCCACGGGACTTCGTGGTCGGAGCGCCCGAAGGGAATGTCAATCCTGAAACCGGACTTGAGGAGTTCGGTTTCATCAGAAAGCTTTTAAGTTTTGCCGCTCCGGTCGTAGGCACTTTGTTTGGCGGGCCGATAGGCGGCGCGCTTGGCATCGGGGCCACTGGTGGAGCAGCCGTCGGCGGTGCCCTTGGCGGTGGATTGGGTAGTGCCATTGGCGGCGGCAATATCGCAAGAGGTGTTATCGGCGGCGGACTTGGCGGAGCCGCCGGCAACCTAGTTGGTGGCGCTCTTGGCGGAGGGTTAGGCGGGACCATCGGCGGCGGGGTGGCTGGCGGAGCGGTCAGCGGCGGCATTACTGGCGGGGGCAGGGGTGCCCTACAAGGTGCCGCACTCGGAGGTCTTGGCGGCGGCATTTCGCACGCTTTTGCGCCTAGTCCCACAGGCCCGCAATCGAGATTCGCCTCTCAGCCGCAAGGCGCGCAGATTGGTGCCGCAAGGGGCGGAACTGGCGGCGGAACGATCACTGGCGGTTTAGGCGGTGGTAGTGGAGGGGGCGACTTTGGCGGAGGCGGCGGATTTACCAGCCCCGGCGGCGATATGTGGAACTGGCCAGGTCAAATCTCGCCGCAGGAATTGTTCAGCGCAACGCCGCAACAATCGACATATGCCCCGGCATATGTTCCGTCGTGGCAACCGTCCGACATGTCCTATCTGGGCGGTGTTCCCGGCCAATTTGGTGGTGCCGGGGGGGGGCTGTCAGCGCCTTCGGCAACAACGACTCCGTTGGCGCAACCGTCCGGTCAGCCCACGACAGCCTTCGATGTATCTAGCCCACTGGCGGAGCAGTTGGCGCCGTCCGGGGCGCAACAGCTTGGCGGTCAGACACCTGGGGAATCGGAGTTGCCGACGATCAGGCGAACAACCTCGACCCAAGTACCGCAAACCGCCTCGGGGGAGCTTCAGTTCCCGCAATTACCAGGTAGTCAGCCACAGGGACCGCAGTCATTCCTTGACCGCCTCAGCGCCACCTTGAAGAACAATCAGGGTTTGCTGGCTGCCGGCACGGCGCTCGGCTCGCTTGCCGGTGGCGGTGGCGGGAGAGGACGCGCTCCAGAAGTGCAGTTGCCGCCAGCGTTCGCCCAATTAAGCACCCAATTAAACCCGGCTGACCAGGCAATGGATCGCTTCCAGCCGCCACAGCCTCCGGGGCCGCAGCCGCTTGGGCCGCAACAGCAGATAGGTTCGGTCGGCGAGCAGGCCCCCAGGACAGGAACGCTAGAGCCGCAACAAGCGGCGGAAATAGCCAATCTCCTTGGCGTTAGCAACGATCCGATTCAGGCACGCGCTCAAATCGCCACGTATGCGCTGAACTCCAACGACACGAGTTGGCGTTCTTGGGAAGCCGCCGCGCTGTGGGAGGATTTGTTGTCGAAGTCCTATTCCCCATCCCCCGGCCTTTTGGATATCGAGCGGCAATACATGGCCGAGGTTCTTGGCTTCGGTCAGCAAGCCTACGCCGGAGAGGACCCGCAAGCCCAAGCGCTCGCCATGACGGGAGCGCCCATCCGGCGTAGCGCACAACGGGTTTAGCGGTAACGGACCGGGCTTGATACCGGATTCCCTATAAGATTGAGGTGCTGCGGGGCCTATCAATCCGCAGGAGCGATGAACGCAGTGCTCAGCGCGCGTGTCCTTCCACGCTGCCGTTACCTCCGCAACCATACAGCAATCCGACAATGGGAGCAAGTCTTGTTAAGGCCACTCTTCGCTCGCGTCTTATTGCAACGCGATGATCTAAAACCCTCATCCGCCCTTCTGATCCCCGACCAGTACAAGAAACGCAACGCTCCATCACGGGGCATCGTCATCGCCAAGGGGCCGGCGGCGTCTGGCGAGATTGAGATCGGCAAAGTCTATCTATTCGGCCAGCACGCCGGCGCTTGGGTCAATGAGCACGGGATAGCCGCCCCGGACGAAAAGACAGCGCAATTTTACATCTGTCAGGATGAGGACCTCCTTTGTGGGGTTGAGCCGTGAAGTCGGGGAAAATCTGGGGCGAGACCGAAAGAATCTTCGGACGCGAGAATGTTGAGGTTCACCGCATCGCCGTTGCCATGGGCGGCTATTGCTCTAAGCACCGGCACGACCACAAATGGAATCTCTTCTTCGTCGAACAAGGCGAGTTGGAGATAGAGATTTGGCGGCCCAAAAGCGGACTCCGCGACACCACGGTACTGCGCCAGGGCGAATCGCTGGCGGTGGCGCCCGGACAGTTTCACCGCTTCACGGCCACCCAAGAAACCGTGGCCTATGAAATCTATTGGGTCGATCTAGACCCTGCCGACATTAAGCGCGAAAGCTTCGGTGGGGTAAACAAAAGCAGGGAGGAAAGCCTTGGAGCAAGTAAAGAGCGAAGTAAAGAATGATGAACCCCAAGTACAAAAGGGCGGAGAAAAAGAACAAACACCGGGCGGAGAGACAACTCCGGTTGCAGATCAAACAAGCAATGATCCGGGGACAGAGTTCGCCGACTTCAAGGACCCCAAGGACGCAGCGCGGTTCAAACGGATATACGGACACGTAAAGCGCAGCGACCGCATCATCGGTACGATGGCCGAGGATGCCAGGGTTCTTTACAACGCCAACCAAAAACTCACCGACCGGCTGGCGGCCCTCGAAACCCACCTGGTCAACAAGGGCGCGTCGGACAGCCTGATCTGGCTGCAAACCGAAAGGCGCACAGCGGTCGAGGCCGGGGACTTGGCCCGCGTTGCTGACCTGTCCGACAAGATCGCCGATGTCAAGCTCCGTTCCGAGGTAGGCCGGCTAACTCAACCGAGGCAGGCGCCGTTGGTGCAAATGGCGCAACCGCAACAGGACTTCCTGGGACCGGACCTACAGTCGGCGCTCAAGGATTGGGCAGGGGAGAAAGACAAGAGCGGCGCGTTCATACGTCCGTGGGCGCAAGAAACCCACCCCAAGTTCCGCCGCGCCGTTGAAATGGCGGCGGCGGTTCTGAACGACCCGGAGTTTCAGGGCGAGGATTCGGACAGTGTGCTGAATGAGGTGGACCGTCTGATGGGACAGGTTAAACAAAGTTCCGCGACAGTGTTGTCCGGCAAGGAACATGCGACCGAACCGAAGGGGCCGAAACTGACGGCTGAACAAGTCACGGTCGCCCGGAAGATGGGCGTCTCGCCCGAGCGGTACGCCGCCCAGATGCAAATCTACAGAAAGGCCTAGCGATGAAAGCAACCATGGAAAATAAAAGCCCCGAGATTCCGGCAAAGCGCGGAAGGGCCTCGTGGCGCCCAGCTAAGAAGCTGGATATCGTCAACAAGGCCCCCGGCTTCCGCTACCGCTACGTCTCGGTCGATTACACCAACTTGCAGAAGAAGCTCGCCGAAGGATGGCAGTTCGTTAACCCGAGCACAGGCATCCCAGGACAAACCGCCCCGTCAGCCCGCGAGGTTTCCGACGGCCGCCAACTGGACTCAATTCAAAAGCTCCGCGAATTGGTCCTGATGGCTTTGCCAGAGGACATTGCGCTTGAGCGCGATGCATACCATTCCGGTAAGACGCGGCACCGTGCGAGGGCATTGGAGGATTCCCTCCAGGCCGACTTATCAAAAGCCGCCCTGAACACGGGCGTTAAGCAATCAGCGGTCGCTCATGGGAGTATCGAAATCGGTCACAAAACATGACGCCAATTGATTCTTTTGACAATGAGTGCAACGGCTGCCGGACTAATCCCATAGCGTGCAGCCACCAGTGTTTTGTTCCCGCCATTTTCGCATTCCACCCTAATAGCAATAACCTGTAGCTCTGTTAATTTTGCTTCCGGTCGCCGTTCGCCTCTCGGCATAAGCCCGAGGCGAGAAGCATGTTGACCGTTCTGCAAGGCAGTCACCCATTCGAGGTTGCCGACCATGTTGTCGGTCTTAATCCCGTTCAAATGATTGACCTCAGGCAACGCGAGCGAGTTTGGGATAAAAGCCAAAGCAACGAGGCGATGAACATAAAAGCGAACTTTTCTAGCCGCCGCCTTATCGGAGAGGACAACAGTTAGATAGCCGCGTGACCAGCCGCCCCTAACCGGGCGCAAAATGCGTCCTCGATGAAACTTGCGGTTCAAACTTCGTACGCGGCCAAGGTCGCTGACTTCATATAAGTCAGCCCAGCCGACAACACCGCGCCACTCTTCCATAAGAACAAGATACAGGAAGACGGCGTTTGTATCAACCTAAAAATAGGGAGGATTATTCCTCATACCTGACATACGCGATGCCAGAGGGCTAATCGCTTCCCGCACACTCGACGGCGGACGCAACTTCCACATAATTGACTATAGAGTGTCCGCCAACAACCTCTCCGTCATCATGAAGGGCGATCTTGTCCAGCTTGATGCGAACGGAGATGTGCAGAAGGTAGCAAGCCTGACTACGGCGTTGTCACGAGCGCCGATAGGGGTTGTGGCTTACTGCATGGGCGCGGAGCGCAGGCCTTTCATACACAACCAGCCCACGCGAGGTCCGTTCATTCTGACCTCGACCGACGGCTATGTTGGTGTCTACGTCGACCCCAACATCATTTACAACGTACAGTGCGATGCCACCGCCTCGCGAGCCAACGTCGGTCAGTATATCGGCGTCACGGCCGGAGCCGGTAACACGGCAGCGGGCTATTCGACAACACAAATCCGCTTCGCCGATGTAACCGCAACCGCAGTCGGACACTTCCTACAGATCATCGGGTTGTCCCCCGACGAACTGGCGGACAGCTACGAAGGCGGGGCAATCGGGGTACGGAATCTTGAAGTCCGTATTTCGCGGCATCGTTTCAGCGACGCCATCGGGCGCGCGATTGTAACGTAGGGGGGAAGCAGCATGGCATTAGGTTCAGGCAACTTCGCCGAACTTCTTTGGCCCGGCATTGCCGACCTCATGGGCCAATCGTACAAGGATTGGGAAGCCCTTTACTCAAAGGTCTTCACGGTCCGCGATTCCGAGAAGGCGTTGGAGAAAATCCAGGGCGTGACTGGAATGGGTCTCGCTGCGGTCAAGCGTCAGGGGGCACAAATCCCCTACTCCGAGCCGCTGCAGGGCTTCCAGGAAGAGTTTGTACCGGTCACTTACGCCCGTGGCACGGCTGTTACCAAGGAAATGTGGGAGGACGATCAGTACGATTACATCAACACCCTCCCCAAGATGCTGTCGCGTTCCATGCGGCACACCGAGGAATCCGTTGCATGGGATCACCTGAATAACGGGTTCAGTGCGTCATTCACCGGCGCGGATGGGGTCTCGCTTTTCAGCGCGAGCCATGTCAACGTCGGCGGAGGCACGTACTCGAACCAGCTAGCTACGGCGGCCGACCTGAGCCAGACCTCTCTGGAACAGGCCGTTTCGGACCTCATGGCCTTCACCGACGATCTGGGATTGCAGATCATGGTGAAGCCTGTGTGTCTGATCGTACCGAACGAGCTTAACTTTACCTCGCGGCGCCTGTTGGAGACCGACTTTGTGGTCGGTTCCGCCGACAACGACCGCAACGGACTGAAGGGCTTGTTCAGCGATCTCGTGGTTGTCCCGTGGCTCACCGACGCCGATGCGTGGTTCATCAAGACCGACGTTCCGTTGGGAATGATGTTCTTCTGGCGGCGCCGTCCGGAGCCGTCGCGGGATAATGAGTATGAGACCCACAACCTGAAATTTTCGATTTCAGCACGCTTTAGCTCCGGTTGGGCAGATAGTCGATCCATGTTTGGAACCGCCGGGGCCTAACAAAATAGCATCCTCGGTTAGGGCGGCGGGGCGCAATCCCCGCCGCTCCCTCTATCCATCGGACGGAGGTCACTTAGCTAATCCGCACGCCTTCAAAAGATCGTTCCTGATTTTCGGATCATGACCGCTATTATCATCGGCAGCGGCGATTACAAAAAGCCGGTTGATATCGGACAGTGTATTGTCCATGACCTTGCCAGGAACATCGAACACGGCCGCCAGCGGGCAATAAAAAAACTTGCCATCCGTATCTCTTCGCCGAATCGTTTTCCAATACGGCTCAATAAACCAATCGCGCGGGGTTTTGTGTAGCTTGGCAAGGAAGCCCTTGTAGGTCATCCGCCATTATACCGCGATTAAATCGCGTCTGTTAATCCCCGCCAGTGGCACCGGGGTAAGCACGACTGCCACATATCCAGGGAGGATAAGTACCACACACGACCACGTTCAAAGGTCCAGTGTCCATAGGCGCCGGCGTCGGCGTCCCCAATCTTGGCACCGCCGCCTATGTCACCATCGACGCATCCGGCACCAGTAATTTCACTGGCGGCCTGGTCACCACAGGCCCCTCAAACGCACCTGCACGCCTGAGCGTCTATCAATTCGTCACCATTGCCGGCACGGCATTGAACGCCCCCGCCGGGACCAATATCCGCTTTCCGGCCAACTCCATGCTGGTCGATGCGCTTGCTATCATCCGCGTGGGCGCGTCAGGTGCCGCCGCCGGCGGCAATACCGCCGCGTCAATCTGGGTCGGAACTTCGGCAAACGAGGGTTCCTATCTTCGCATGGCTGTCTCGGCCTCCGGTTATTACGGCATGGGACGGGTGGGCGGCGTTACGGTTTGCGCAGCAAATGCCCTCAATACCGGCGCGAATGGTTCCGAGGTTTACATCTCGGTCAATGTCCAAACGACAACCGCCGGGTCCGACGCCTCGACGCTTGAAGGCGTCCTTATGCTGAACTTCGTCCGGCGTGCATAACCATGGCTATCTACGCCACTCAGCAAATATCGAGCCTGGCTAATACGGCGGCGCAAACCTCGGCGGCGCCGTGGATACCGCTCAACCATATGGCCCAGCCGTTCAATGTTGGGTTCGGCGTCCGCACCGGCGGAACCATAACTTATTGGGTTGAGCATACCTTCGGCAATGTTTACGACACGTCGGTTTCAGCAGTCAGTTTCCGCCATACCGATGTGTCGGCGCAATCGTCCGCCAAGGACGGCAACTACGCCTTCCCTGTCAGGGCGGTAAGATTGGTTGTCGGTACGGTCGCCGTGTCCGGTACGGCTGTGTTAGAGCTTATTCAGAGCGGGGTATAGCAATGTCAGTGGGGACTGGCGGCATGACCGCGAACGAAGGGTCGGGCGGCGGCGTGGACCGGCTCATGGACATGATGCGTTTCTTCTCCGACCAGGACGCGGTTCGTCAACGCATGACGGAATTCACGGCGCAAAAAACAGAGCTTGATGAAAAGCTTTCGGCTGTTGGCGGATTGCAGGCCGCTAAAAACCTGATCGCCGAAGCGGACTCGATCCGGGCGCAAGCCGACGCCCACCGCAGGGCGATCCTAGAGGACGCTACTGACCAGGCGGAAAGCCTGCTAAGCGCCGCTCGCACCGAACGGTCGGACGCGGAAAGGAAGCGTGTCTGGGCGGACAAGGAGCTTACCGGGCGCGAGGAACGGATCGAGGACGACGAACGCGATATCGCCAAGCGCAAGAAAGCATTGGAACAGGCCGAGATCGTGTTTAAGTCCGCCCAGGAAAAACTTCGCTTGGCGGAGCGTGAAAACGACGAACTGCGGAATCGGTTGCAGGGGAAGCTGGCGGCGATCAAGAGACTGGCGGAAGAGTAGTTCATGACGGCATCCGCCAAACAGCCGGGAAAATAGCATGGCCGACAATACCCTTCTTAATGCCGGCGCCGGCGGCAACACCATCGCCACGGATGATGTAGCCGGGGTTCATTATCAACGTGTAAAACTGGTTGACGGCACGCTTGAGGGCACTGGTGCCATTGCCGGCGACGCCGCCAATGGTCTTGACGTTGACGTAACACGCCTCCCGGCCCTGGTTGCCGGGACAGCCAACATCGGTGACGTGGACGTGCTTACGTTGCCAGCGTTGCCGGCAGGAACGAACAACATCGGAGATGTCGATGTTTTAACTCTCCCGGCGCTGGTTGCCGGCACCGCTAACATAGGTGACGTTGATGTACTGACCTTGCCGGCTTTGGTCGCCGGCACGGCGAACATCGGCGATGTTGACGTGTTGACCCTGCCAGCTTTAGTTGCAGGGACCGCCAACATCGGAGATGTTGATGTTCTAACATTACCGCAGCCCTTGAACCGCACGGCCTCCGGCGCACTTGGCGCGCTGAATGCCGCCGTCACTGTTGCATCCGAAGGCGTCGGCCTCGTTCATTGGGAAATCGACACTGGTACCCTTGTCGGCACGGTTGTATTTGAAGCCACGCTTGACGACACCAACTGGTTTGCGATCAACGCGATCACGATTGCCGGTGCCGTCATCGCCAGTGTGGCGGCATTCGCGGCGCGGGGTGCGCTCGACAGTGGCGGTTACTCGCAAGTTCGCTTGCGTGTCAGCGCATTTACATCCGGCACCTCGAACGCGCGCTTGGAGGCCAGCGTTGGCGGCGGCCTGACGCGATTGGCGCAAGCACTCCCCGCCGGGACCAACAACATTGGCGACGTAGATGTGCTGACACTCCCCGCCCTAGTGGCCGGCACAGCAAATATTGGCGATGTAGATGTTCTAACCCTTCCCGCGTTGGTAGCCGGAACGGCAAAGATCGGCGCGGTTGATCTTGACAGTGATGCGACCATTGCGGCAGCGGTTCCTACGGTGGCGCAATTTGTTGCTGGCACGGACGGAACTAATGCTCGCGCCCTCAAGACTGACGCTGGCGGAGAGTTGCAAGTTGATGTATTGACCCTCCCCGCTCTTGTCGCAGGGACCGCTAATATCGGGGACGTTGATGTATTAACTCTACCTGCCCTTGTCGCAGGAACTGCTAATATTGGTGATGTAGATGTTCTAACCTTACCAGCCTTGGTCGCCGGCACCGCCAACATCGGCGATGTGGACATTGCCTCATTCGTCGCTGGCGCGATCACGGAAGTACAAGGTGACGTGGCGCATGACGCGGTGGCGGCGGGCAACCCGGTCCAGATGGGCGCGCGAGCTAATGATGTCGATCCCACCGCTGTCGCCGCCGGGGATGCAACCTTTCTTTGGGCCGATTTATTCGGGCGGCAAATCTGCGTTTTAAACTTTCCATCCATCGTTCCCAGCGATACAGCCGGGGCAGGCGCGCATGGGCCGAAAACCGTAACACTAACTGCCACAACCGATGCCGCGCTAGTCGCGGCTCCCGGTGCTAGCCTTAGCACCTACGTCACCAGTGTCAGTGCGTCAAACACTTCGGCAACCGCTTCGCGGGTCGATATCAAGGATGGCACCACCATACGTCATTCGATGTTTCTCGCGGCAAGCGGCGGCGGCTTTGTGCAACAGTTCAATCCGCCCTGGAAGATCACCGCCAACGTGGCGCTTAATGGCGCCCTCGGAACGGCTGTCACAGACGTTCGCGTGAACGTTCACTATTACACCGCGCCATAAGGAACTCTTATGACCCCGGTCGGTTGGCGTATCTACTATGCGGACGGCTCCACCTGGTCCAGCAAGGACGGGCCTTGGGCCGCCGCGCCAAATCACGAAGTCCAGGTCGTCAAGGTGTTTTACTTGGAAACTTACCAATGCTGGCACGGTGATCCACCGCGCAAACCGGGCGGTGTTGGTCAGTGGCACACCCACAATTATGTTTCGCTCCAGCACGGCGCGGATCGCTTGGTGGATTACTACTGGCAAGAGGTAGGCGGGAAACTTGGCTCTGGCGGAGTCGATGAAATCCCGTTTGGCGCGAGTATAAAGCAAGGCTCCTACACGCCTAGTTTCCAGAACATCATGAACGCCGCTTCTCAGGAAGAGTCGTGGCTCTAACCTACCGTCAGGGTACATTCACCGTCGCCACCGCCACCGGCAATCAGGTTGTCGATACCGGCTCCGGCGTTGATATCAAGGCGCTGATACTTTTCGGCACCCCGCAAACCGCCGAGGGGTTCACCGCCAACGACTCCGGTTTCATCTCGCTGAATTCAGCTACGGTGGTAAAGAGCATCACCTGGGCGAGCGATGACAACCTGGCGTCGTCCAATGCGGCCATGGGCATCAACAACGAGTGCCTGCGGATTTATTCCAACGGCACGCC
>Ga0247727_10009475_pt1 | contig 17638 bp, 12 predicted proteins | sample WisWelCaveWW1625_FD_202498 | JGI IMG/M metagenome (GOLD analysis project Ga0247727, IMG submission 202498) | Biofilm microbial communities from Wishing Well Cave, Virginia, United States - WW16-25 | ecosystem: Environmental > Aquatic > Deep subsurface > Groundwater > Cave microbial mat | place...
CCGCCCCCGCGCCCACCTCCCCCAACCACACAACCAAATGCACGTGATTGGGCATTACAACAAATTCGTCCAATGCCATTGTGGGGAACCAGCGCGGCAGGGCCTCCCAAACATCCAGAATGATTCCGGCCACAGCCGGATCGACCAGGGTACATTCGCGCCCCTGCGCGCATACGGTGACGAAATACGCCCCCGCCTGCCCATAATCGTATCCCTTCAACCGGATCGAACGACGGTGTTGACGGCGTCGGGGATCAAATTTCACGGCCACCAGTCCATCACCTCCAGCATGGCCTCAAAGGCCTCATCCATCGCCCGCTGGCCGCCCAAATGCAAAATGAGGGAGCCATTAAAGTCCAATTTCGAGGGATATAATTAGAAGCCCAGTTTCAAACTCACTGGGCAATGATCCGAGCCGAACACATCCGTCTGTAGGTCCGCTTCGACAATGCGATCTTTCAAATCGGCGGACACCATGAAGTAGTCCAATCGCCAGCCCACGTTGCGCTCCCGCGCCCGCGTCACCATATCCCACCACGAATATTTCACCGCCTCCGGGTGCAGATAACGGAAGGTGTCCACCAGACCGGCGGCAAAGAATTCGCCCAGCCCGACCCGCTCTTCGGGCATGAAGCCGCTATGCTTGATATTCTCCTTCGGGCGCGCCAGATCAATCTCGGCATAGGCCGTATTGAAATCGCCTGCAACCACGACGGGCCGCCCTGCCTTCATGTGGTCGCGGGTGACTTCGAGGAAGCGCCGATAGAAGGCGAGTTTGTGCGCCACCCATTCCGGCCCCCGGCCGCCATTGGGGAAGTAGGTATTGAAGAACACGAACGGCTCAAACTCGCTGATCAGCACCCGCCCCTCTGAGTCAAAGCGCGGGTCGCCCAACCCGGCGGTCACCTTCAGCGGGCGCTGATTGGAGTAAGTGACCACGCCGCTGTAGCCCTTTTTCTCCGCCGAGTTCCAGTCGGCGTGATAGCCGGTCGGGCGCAATAACGCCTCCGAGAGTTGTTCCGGGCGGGCTTTGGTTTCCTGCACAGCGACGACATCCCCACTGCACTGACTCAACCAATCCGCGAAGCCCTTCTTCTCAGCGGCGCGCAGGCCGTTGACATTCCAGGATAGGAGTTGCCATTGCTTTTTCAGGCGGGGTCGTCGCCCTGTCTGCCGCGTTCGATGTTTGGTTATGGAGGTAGTGGCCATTGAGATATAGTTTCAGTGGAGTCAGATAATTGCATATGGGCGGTCAATAATACTGCCTGATATACCCAAACGCCTTCTCAAACAGTTCAGCGTCCTGGTGGAGCTTGTAGTTGAACAGCGTCTTGCGCAGGGCCTTCTTGACCTCACGCTCGCCAGCGGAGGTATTTTGCCAACCCGCAAACCGCACCACGCGCACAATCGAGTCGATCTCCCCCACTAGCCGCTCTACGATGATAGGGGTCTGAGTATTGCGGACCGCCTGAAACAGTTCAGTGAGGGCGGCCTTGCCCCGGTCTTCGTCTTCTTCGGGCGGAGTTTCTTTTTCGGCTTGCACTACGTCGCGGGCTAAATCGAGCAATTGCTTGAGGAAGGCGATGCTGTGCAGTTGCCCCTGTTCATGGCGTTCCTTCAGTGATTCCAACCGCTCAGACAGCGCCCGGAAGCGTGGGTTGCCCATGTGCTTGCGCAGGCGTTGCGTCAATTGAAATTCAATCTCGCGCGCTCTCTCTGTCGCTTTCTTCTCCGGGTCGGGCGAGCCGAGCACGGCCTCCAGCAGTTCGGCATCCAGCACGATGGTGTCGAGGTCGTCACGGACGGCGTCCACGTGCACGTTCTGGTGGATGAGCTCAATCGTCTTCGCGCCGAGGGTGTGCCACAACAGCGCGCCCGTTCCGCTGGTGGGTTGCACCGAGACGTAGACCTGCGATAGCCAGCGGTAATCGGTCTCGTACTGAATCAGCAGTGGGTCGGGCGACAGCGCCTCCCACAGGTTGCCGAGCGTGCTGTAATCGGCGGCAAAGGCGTCGCGCACGTCGTTGTTGGGCAAACAGGCCTGCGCCGCCATCAAGCCTTCGTAGCCGGTGAGCGCCCGATCCACCCCGGCAAAGTAGGCCAGACAGGTTTGCATCGCACCGAGTAGTCGGCCTTTGAGCGCGGCGATGTCCGCCACCACGCGCCGGAAGCCTTCTTCGTCAAACGTCAGCGACTTAGCCACGTCGTCGAACACGCCCAAATAATCCACGATCAGGCCGTGAGTCTTCTTGTCGCCGTAGGTGCGGTTGGTGCGGGTGATGGCCTGCAAGAGCGTATGGTCGCGCAGAGGCTTGTCCAGATACATCGCTTGCAAGATAGGCGCATCGAAGCCGGTGAGCAGTTTGGCGGTGACGATGAGAATTTGCAGCGGGTCGTTGGCGTCGCGAAAGCGGTCGAGCAGTTTCTCTTCGGCGTCACGGTCGCGCTTGTAAGGTTTGTAGCGTTCGTCCTCGCGTTCCTTGCCGGAAACCGAGATCACAATCTCGCTCGCTTCGGGCGGCAGGTATCCATCCAGCGCGGCTTTGTAGCGCAGGCAACTGTCTTGGTCGAAGGTGACGACCATCGCTTTGAAGCCGTTCGGCTCCACGTTGGCCTGAAAGTGCTGGGCGATGTCGGCGCAGATTTTCTCAATACGCTCCGGCACTTTGACCAGCACCGCCATGCGCGCGGCGGCCTTGGCCAGACTCTCACGCTCCAAATCGGAGAGACTGCCCGTCAACTCTTCGTAGGCCTTATCAATGGCTTCTTTGTCGATGTGCAGTTCGATCAGGCGCGGCTCGAAGTGCAGGGGCAGGGTCGCGCCATCGCGGATGGACTCCTCGAAGCCGTAGCGGCTCAGGTAACCCTTCTCGTCCTCGTCTGCGCCGAAGGCGTAGAAGGTGTTGCGGTCGCGGCGGTTGATGGGCGTGCCGGTGAGACCGAAGAGAAAGGCGTTAGGCAGGGCGACTCGCATCTTCAGGCCGAGGTCGCCTTCCTGCGTGCGGTGCGCCTCGTCCACCATCACGATCAGGTTGTCGCGGTCATTCAGCACACCTTCGGCCTCACCGAACTTGAAGATGGTGGTGATGATGATCTTGCGTGTGTCCTGCCGCAGAAGCCGTTCCAGTTCTTCGGTGGACTCGGCTTTGACCAGATTGGGGATGTCGGAGGCGTGGAAGGTAGCGCTGATCTGCGTGTCGAGGTCAATACGGTCTACGACAATCAGCACCGCCGGATTGCGCAGGGCGGGGTGCAGGCGCAGTTTTTGGGCGGCGAAGACCATGAGCAGGGATTTGCCGGAGCCTTGAAAGTGCCAGATGAGGCCCTTGCGCGGAGCGCCAGCGGCCACGCGCTGGACGATTTTGTTGGCGGCGTCATATTGCTGATAGCGGCAGACGATCTTGAGCCGACGCTTCTTCTTGTCAGTGGCGAAGAGGGTGAAGCTGGCGAGGATATCCAGCACGACGGCGGGACGCAGTAAGCCCTCGACAGCACGCTTGACGACGTTCAAGCCCTCAATCGCGGGCGCATCCGAGTCGCGCCACGGCCCCCACAGCTCCACCGGCATGCGCACCGCGCCGTAGCGCAGGTCTTTGCCCTCGGTGGCGACGCTGAAGACGTTGGGGGCGAAGAGTTCCGGGACGAATTGCTCGTAGTCGTTGTGGACTTGCAGAGCGCCATCCAGCCAACTGACGGCCTGGCGCACCGGCGTCTTGGCCTCCACCAGCACCAGCGGGAAGCCGTTGACGAGCAAGACCAAATCCGCGCGGCGCTCAGCGGCCCCGGCACGGAAGGTGTATTGCGCCGTGGCGGTGTACTGGTTGCGCGATAAATCGTTGAACTCAATCAGATGGATGGTGACGTGTTCGCCATTGGGGCCAAAGGGCATGGAGCGCTCGCCGCGTAACCAGGCCGTGAACTCTTCATTAGACTTGATCACGCCATCACTGCGGACGGCCAGCACAATGGCGCGCAGTTTGTACAGCACCTCCTCAGCGCGCTCTGGCTGGGCGGCGATGCTAGGATTGAGGCGGATAAGGGCCTGCTTGACGAACTCTTCGACGAAGACATCCTGCACGCGGCGCGGCAGTTCTTGCGCGGGGATGTAGTGCCAGCCCAACCCGCGTTTGCTGAGGCCGACGGTGATATAGGGCGCGGGCGCTTGTGCGACGCCGAGCGACTTGGCCGATTGCGGGCCTGCGAGCAGGTCACGGACGAGGGCTTCGACGGAGTTGGCTTCGGTGAACATGTCATCTAGCCTCAAGTAACGCACTGACCAATGTTTTTGTCAGCGATTTGTGGTCAGCCAATCTCTCTCGCGCTGTTTTCTCACCAGCATGTATTTCGTTCAATGCATTGGCAATTTCACGCTGAATATTCGGTTGAGGCACAGGCACTTTCATGCGTTTGATATTGCCAAGGTTCAGCCGATAGCGCGTAGTACCTTGCGAAAACGACATAGACTGGCGAAGCCCAAAGGGACTATTAAGGAAGGCGACCAAGTATGCGGCGTTCAGCTGTTCACCAGGTCTAAGACAATAGCAGTCAGCCTTGTTAATTGCTGGACCGAGATCATCAGGGGCGACACATGCCCTGCCAGCCTGAATACTATCGTCGCCGAGTCCAGCAATGAGCACATCGCCTGGATTGACGGTATATCCCGACAGTTCACCCCTGTAGTATTCTGCGGTTATGAAGGCTTTATCTGTGCCATCAAAGTAAAGTCGTTGAATGTTTTGGAGTCTAATGACACGTGCTCCGCTGTCTGAATAATGCTCTGTTTTCAACTTGCTACCAAATGGCCCATCTGAGGCATAGACCAATAGGCTGCCAAGCCTTTTCTCGTTGTGTTCTTTGCTAAAGGTGTTGCCAGTTTCTGAGAATAACTCCGCAGCAGCCGAAACCCATAACAGCTCAGTTCTAACCACCAGCGTGTCAAGACTCTCTGTAGTCCTTCTAGCTTCCGAAAGCAGATCTGCTATCCGCCTCTGCTCCTCCAGCGACGGCAGGGCGAACTCGCACCATTCCAAATCCGAGAAGTTGGTGTAAGGATTGACCGAGCCTTTCGATTGTTTGATGGAGTGCTCGTTGAATGCTTCCGTCTGCATGATGAACGGCAGAAGTTCGGGCAATAAGATTTTTGGGTCTTTGGACTCCAACACGTAGGTGGTGTTGGCGCAAATGCCTTCAAAGTCGGCCACGGCAACTTTGCGAAGGTACGTCCGGCGCGAGCCATACAGCACTTGGCCGGGCCTAAAGCGCATGTGAAAAGCTGGCCCCAAGTACCCGTCGCCAATCTCGCCCCAGCGCCGGAGGCGGAGGTCGTCCGTGTCCATATGCTCACCAGCAATGTACCGCGTCAGGCCGCAAGTCGTAGGGTCAACGCGGTCTTTCACCTGCCGAACCACGTCGCCAAATTTCACCCATTGCCAGCCGGGCTTGAGTTTACGTTTCGTCATCGCGCTCGTTGTCCGCTAAACCCTAAAGGTCTTCAAGACCTTTAGGGTTTTCCAGGAATTGACTCATCGAGTAAAAATCGCTATGATTTAAGCGTAAAAGTCGCAAGACTTCTCCCGCCCCGCGAAAGGTCGCCGACTGTGGCGGCCCCGCCCCCGTCTGGACGTGATGACGGTGTGGCTAGCGGGGCGGGTTGCTTTAAATGTGGTACTCCAGCACCGCCCGCATTTTAGGCTCAATCATCTCAAAGGCTTCAGGGTCGCGCTGAACGTCACGGCGCAACACCGCCCCGGCTACTAAATCTGCAACTTGAATCAGCGGCTCACTTTTGGAGCGCTTGGTGAGCACCCGATTGAAATGTCGCGGGATGTTGCGCCGTTTCAGGTAGCGGCGGAACTCCAGAGGCAAATTCGGTTCGCCGCCGAATTCGTCGAGTATCAGCGTGGCCTTTTCACGTTGCTCGGCGGGGATGGCTTGCAATAGTTCGGTGACGAAAAACAAGTAGAAATCCAACCGCCGCATGACTTGAAACGGCGTAGACAAAGTGGTCTTATCCACCACCAGCGCCCAGCCCTCGAAATCGGCTTGTTGGAGCGTTTGAAACACGCGGCGGCGCAGTGTGGCTGAGGAGAGCGAGTTGAAACTAAATTCGTAGGCGGCGGGCAAGCCGGATGTCCGCCGCACATCAGCTACGGCTTGGCGCAGTTTCTCTGGCGCGGTCGTCGCGATGACGGCTACGACGAAATAGCGTGACGCGCCTTTGGAAAAGGCAAAACTGACATCGCCCGATTCGTCACCCGCAAAAGTAAAAGTTAGTATAGCGTATCCCTGTGGCTCATCAGCCAAACCTTTGAGGTCTGAAAGACCTCACAGGTTTTTATCGTCCACCAATCCATCCAGCGTCTCCGCCAACGCATCCATCTCCTGCCAAAAGGCGCGGCCCTTCTGCTCCCACGTTGCCCACAGTTGGGGCAGGGTCTGCTTCTTCGTCTTTAGCGCACCGCCGTTTGCGCCGCTGTTCGCGCGACCGTTTGCGGCCCGTTTCACGTACAACGGAATCGAAAGGCTGTAATCCTGTTTGGCGACATCATCGGCGCTCACCACTCGCGCAAAGCCACGATCATCTTCAAAGGCTTTGTACGCGCTCAAAATGCTGGCCTGATGCTCGGGCTTGAGGAAGCTCTGCGCCCGCTCACGCGCCACTTCTTCTACGGCATCAATCAGCAAAATCTGGCCGCGGCGCTTGGGTGGCTTGCGCGCGCGGCACACCACCACACAGGCCTCCATCGGCGAGTTGTAAAACAGATTCGGGCCAAGCCCAAGGACACATTCAACTAAATCAGACTCTACAAGCTTGGCCCGCATCCCGGCCTCCTCCTTGCGGAAGAGCACGCCGTGCGGGAAGAGGATGGCACAGCGCCCGGTCTTGGGGTCGAGGCTCTTGAGAATATGCTGGAAGAAAGCGTAATCGGCGCGGCCCTGGGGCGGCGTGCCGAGGAAGTTGCGGCCCCACGGGTCGCTGGCCCAGGCCTCGCGGTTCCACTGCTTAATGCTGTACGGTGGATTGGCCAGCACCACGTCGAAGGTCGCCAGTCGGTCGCGCTCGGTGAAGGCGGGCCGCTCCAGCGTATCGCCGCGCGCGATGGCGAAATCGTCCACGCCGTGCAGGGCGAGATTCATGCGGGCGATGGAGGCCGTCATGTGGTTGCGCTCTTGCCCGTAGAGTTTCAAAGTGCGGTATTCACCGCATCCGCGCTTCACTTCGTCGAGCGCCGAGATCAACATCCCGCCCGTGCCGCAAGTGGGGTCGTAGATGCGCTCGCCGGGCCTGGGCTGGAGCATCTGCACCATCAAATGAACGAGAGTGCGGTTGGTGTAGAACTCTTGCGCGGTGTGGCCGCTGTCGTCGGCGAACTTCTTGATCAGGAACTCGTAGGCGTTGCCCAGCTCGTCCTCGGGCACGTTGGCGATGGAGAGCGATTGCCCGGAGAAGTGCTCCAACAGATTCTTGAGCGTGGCGTCGGGCAGGCGTTCTTTGTTCGTCCACGGCGCATCGCCGAAGATGCCGTCTAGCCGGTCGGGGTTGGCGGCCTCAATGGCACGTAGGGCGGTTTGCAGTGCGCGGCCCACATCGCGCGCCACGACGCGCACATCGTTCCAATGCGCGCCATCGGGGATCACAAAACGGTCGTCGGCGGTGGCGCGGGCGTAGGCGCCATCATCCGTCTCGGCCAGCGCCGTTGCGTATTCCTCATCCCACACATCCGAGAGCCGTTTATAGAATAGCAGGGGGAAGATGAACTGCTTGTAATCCCCGGCGTCTATCAGCCCGCGCAGAAGCGTGGCCGCGCCCCAGAGATACGATTCGAGTTCGGGCAAGGTGAGACGGTCACTCATTGAGCCAACCCCCCTCAACCATCACCCGTCGCAAATTCGCTTCAGCCTCGCGGCATCGTTCCAACGCGGCCTTGAAATCGCTCACGGCGTCGGCCAGAGGTGGAATGTCGGCCCCCAGCGGCGGCAGGACGTAGCGCGAGATGTTGAGCGTCCAATCTTCGGCGGCGATGGCCTCCACCGTCACGGCCCGCGCCCGGTCAGGCACATCGGCAAAACCCTGCACCCAACCGAGAATCATCTGCGCGTGCGCGGGGTCAAGGAAATTTTGGGCGCGGCCTTTGCGAAATAGGGAAGCGGCGTCCACGATGAGCACGCGGCCCGCACGCGTAGGCGGCTTGCGGCGGTGCAGAACCATGATGCAGGCGGCCAAGCCGGTGCCGTAGAACAAATTGGGCGCGAGGCCGATGACGGCCTCCACGTAATCGAGTTCCAATAAGCGACGGCGAATCTGGCCCTCCATGCCGCCGCGGAAGAGCGCGCCCTGCGGCAGGACGACGGCCATGCGCCCGGTGTGCCCGGCCATTGAAGACACCATGTGTTGAACCCAGGCGAAGTCGCCACTGCTATCGGTGGGCAATCCGGCAAAGGCACGGCCCCACGGGTCGTTCTCCCAAATCTCGCGCCCCCACTGCTCCAGCGAGAAGGGCGGATTGGCGACGACACAATCGAAGCGGGCCAGGCCGCCGGTGGCCGGGTCGGTGAAGACCGGATTGCGGAGCGTGTCGCCGCGCTCAATGGCGAAGTCTTCGAGGCCGTGCAGGAGCAAGTTCATGCGGGCCACGGCGGAGGTGGTGAGGTTCTTCTCCTGCCCGTACAGTTTGCCAAAGAAGGTGCGCGGGTCGCCGCCGCGCTCGCGCGCGTGCTGAACGGCAGCCAGCAACATACCGCCCGTGCCGCAGGCCGGATCGTACACAGTCTCACCGGGTTGCGGGTCGAGGATGTTCACCATCAGCCGCACGACACTGCGTGGGGTGTAGAACTCGCCGGCCTTATTATTTGTGGCATCCGCGAATTGCTTGATCAGATATTCGTACGCGTCGCCGATCACGTCGCCGGTCACGCGGGCGTTGCCCAGGCGCAGGGCGGAGAAGTGCTCGATCAAGTCTTTGAGCAGAGCATCGGGCAGGCGGTCTTTGTTCGTCCAGGCCGCATCGCCGAAGACGCCGTAGAGGTGTTTCTGGTTGGCGGCCTCGACGCAGCGCATCGCGTTTTGAAGCGCGGTGCCCACGTTGGCGGGCGTGGCGCGCACGTCGTTCCAGTGACAGCCCGAAGGGATTTGGAAGCGGTGCTCGTCGGCGAAGTCCTCGCCGTAGGTCTGGCGGGCCTCTTCGTATTCTTCATCCCACACATCGCACAGACGCTTGAAGAAGAGCAGGGGCAGGATATAACTTTTCCAGTCAGTGCGGTCCACCGGACTGCCGCGCAGGATATTGGCGGCCTCCCAGAGGTGAGACTCCAACTCAGAGAGAGTAACAGGGGCTAGGGGTAATGGCGGTTGACTCATCAAGAATGGAGTTGGTCATTCAGAATCAGAGGTGAAAATCGCCAGGCAAAGAGTTCGCTCGCAGGAACGCCGCGATCATAACATGAACCAGGCCCATTTTTTCGCGTCCGATCATCCCAGTGAGCGATTTTTGACCAAACGTTATGCCGCCTTGCCGTAACACCCAAGCGTTCAAGTGAGCCTGTAAGCCGCTTTCTGTACCTCTTGCGAGGCGGCGATCATCTCTCTGGGCCGGAGCATTACTGCCCGGCTCGTGCGGTCTACCCGAGGCTCAAACGTCGCGAGCAACAACGTGTCCCCAAAGGGGACTTGCCTCTGCTCGACCTTGCTCCCGGTGGGGGTTGCCTGGCCGCCCGCGTTGCCGCGAACGCCGGTGGTCTCTTACACCACCGTTTCACCCTCGCCTTTCGGCACTACACTTCTCTGTGGCCCTCTTCCAGCGGATAAGCCAAAGTCGCCTTTGGCCCTCCGCTCCGGGCGTTACCCGGCGCCGCGCTCTGCGGAGAGCGGACTTTCCTCGACGCACCCGAAGATGCACCGCGATCACCCGGCTCACTTGAACACCACGCATTATAAATCCCAAAAACCCAACCACCAAAAGCCCAAATACCTCGCGGCCCCGGGCATGAAGAAGTTGGGATTTTGGGTTCTTGGGCTTTGGGATTTTCATTTGCTATACTCAACACATGCGCCGCCTCCTCCCGCCCCTGATCGTCACCCTCTTCGCCCTCTTCGCCGCTCAACCGCTCGCCGCCGACCGGCTCACCTGCTCCGACGACAACTCTTTTGCCCTCACCCGCGCCGTCTCCCTCGAACAACTCATCCGCGACGGCCATCCTTTCAGCCGCTGGTCGCCCTACATGGCGCATGGCTATGGCTTTCCCTTCTTCAACTATTATGGCGCGCTCAGTTCATATATCCTGGTTTTGATCCACGCCCTTGGCCTCACCTACCCGGTTGCCTTGCATATCATGTTCGGCCTGTGCCTGTGGCTGGCCGGACTCGCAACCTATGCCTTCGTGCGCGAGTGGTGGAGCGAAGCGGCCGGGGTTGCCGCCGCCGTTGTTTACCTCACTGCCCCTTACTTCGCCTTCGACATTCTCTTCCGCGCCGCCCTGGCCGAAACCCTGGCCCTGGTCTGGATACCCCTCATTCTCTTCACCCTCCACCGCGCGCTGAAGGAAGACCGGAGACCTGTCCTGAGCGAAGTCGAAGGACTGAAGACTCCAGCCTGGAAGTTGGGAGGGTTCGGCTTCGCTCACCACAGGTTTGGGATTTGGGATTTACCGGCCGCCATTTCCTTCGCCGCCTTGATGTACACCCACAACACCACCTCGCTGGCCTCGGCCCCCCTCATCGCCGGTTATGTGGCTTTCATGGCTTTGCGCCGCCGCGATTGGCGCAAATTGATTCGGGGCGGACTCGTTCTCGCGCTCGGCCTCGCCCTCGCCGCTCGCTTCTGGCTGCCCGCCCTGGCCGAAACGGGCCTGGTGCAAACGGATCGCCTCCTGGTCCCGCCCATCTTCACCTACTACACCAACTACCTCACCCCCATCGAACTCTTCGCTCCGCCCGTTGCCATTGACTCGCGCCTCATCAACCCCTCGCCCGCCAAAGCCCTGGGGCTCATCGCCGCCAGCCTGGCATTGCTCGGCTTCGCCGCTCTCGCCCATCGCGCATGGCATATGGCTTATCGCAGAAAAACGGGAGGCGCTGTGCCAGATGCCATCAGCCATTGGGATTTAGCCTTTGGAATTTGGGCCTTGGGATTTGGAATTTTATTCTCCGCTCTCACGCTCCCCTTCACGCGTCCCATTTGGGACAACGTTCCGCTCATGAAATTCATCCAGTTCCCGTGGCGCTTCCTGGGCCCGGCGTCGTTGTGCGCCGCCGTCCTGGCCGGGGCCGCCGCGCATTGGCTGTTGAAGCGCCACCAATGGCTCATCGCCGCCGCCGTCACCCTCATCGCCGCGCTGGGTCATCTCTCGTGGTGGTATCCTCGCTATTGCAGTCCCTTCACCGAAGTCAGCTTCGCCACTTCCCTGCAATATGAATATGACACCTTCACCCTGGGCACCACGGCCAAGGGCGAATACTTGCCGAAGACCGTTCAGTATTTGCCGGAAGACAACAGCATTGCCCAGGCGCTCATTCGCGGCGAACAACCGAAGTACCTTGCCGGTCTGCCCGCCGACTCGGCCCTCACCCTCCTCAACCCCGACCCCTTGAACTACCGCGCGACCCTCACTCTTTCTTCACCGACACAACTCACCTTCAACCAGTTCTACTTCCCCGGCTGGACGGCGGCGATTGACAATCAACCTGCCACCATTCAACTCACGCCGAACACCGGGCTCATCACTGTTCTTCTGCCTGCCGGTCAGCACACGGTCAGCTTCCATTTTGGCGCCACTCCCGTCCGCACCTTCGGCGAGATCATCTCCCTCCTTGCCCTCTTGCTAATCGCAACCAGCCTATGGCGCATCGCCCATTCAAATTACGAATCACGCTCCACGCTTCATGTTTCACGCTTCGAGCTTCATCGTTCACGCTTCACGGTTCTCGTTTGCCTCATCCCCCTCAGCCTGCTCCTCCTCCGCCCCCTGCTCATTGACCGCACCGCAAACTTTTTGCATCACTCTCCCTTCGACGGGCAAACACTCAGCCTCGGTCAACCCCTCAACTTGACTCTCTCCAGCGGCCTCACGGTTCTCTCAACAGATTTCCCAACGGACATAGCTTCCAACTCGCAATTCGATGTGATCCTCTACGCCTCGGCCCGTGACCCGATCGCCGCTAACTATCGCCCGCGCTTCGACATTGTCTCTGCCGATGGCTTGCAATGGGGAGATGGCAATACCGCCCTGCCCCCGCGCTGGCATCGCGAGCCACTGGAGACCACCGCCTGGCCGGGCGGTCAATACGCGCAATGGGCGCGGCGGCTCACCGTTCTGCCCGGCACACCGCCCGGCGACTATCAACTCACCGCCACCATTTTTGATCGGGCCACGCTTGCCCCCGATAGTGTGGTTGACTCGAACGGCAACTTCACCTCGCCTCTGGTCCAACTCGGCGCGGTACATGTCACGCGACCCATCACCCCGCCCGCCCTGGCCGACCTCAATATCGAATATCCCGTCGATTACGACTTCGGCCCCCTGACCCTCCTCGGCTACAATTTGGATCGCGTCGAAGCCCGACCCGGCGACTCTGTTCTCATCACGTTCTTCTTCCACGCCGATGAATCGGCGAGGTCCAATCTAAAATTCAATTTACTCGATCCTTCATATCCAACCTCCCAATGGCAACCCGGCGACCTGTGGCGATTTCAAACCTTCGCCCGCCTCCCAATGGACGCCGCCTCTGGCCCCTACCAGTTCAACCTGCAACTAAACGGGTCATCTTTTGCTTTGCGGCCCATTCAACTCACTGCGCCGGATCGCGTCTTCATCGCCCCCCCGATGGATTACGCCACCCGGATTCGATTCGACGGCGCCATAGAGTTGAGCGGGTACACGATCACGGCGACGGCGGAATCGACCCAGATCGATCTGCTCTGGCATGCCCTTGCCACGCCCGAGTCCGAGCTGAGTGCTTTCATTCACATTGAAGACACCGCGGGGAACATCGTCGCTCAATCCGACGCCGTTCCGGCCAATTGGAGTCGGCCCACTACCGGCTGGCTGGGAGGCGAGTACATCCTCGACTCGCACACATTGCCCTCATTACCTATGGGTGAGTACATGATTCGCGTGGGTCTCGCTGATCGACTCACGGGTCAGCGCCTTTCTGCATCGGATGATAGTCGGCCCATCATTGGGGTTTACAAAGCGCCTTGAGTCGGGTAAAATCCGCCGCGTCCAAAAACCCGGTTTCGTCTGCTTCGCAGAAGTCAGAAACCGGGTTTCTGATGCAAGATTATTTTCAGGAGAACACTCGTGGCAAACACTGCATCCGCCCAAAAACGTATTCGCTCCAACGCCCGCAAAGGCAAGCGCAACCAGATCCGCAAGTCGCGCGTGCGCTCTGCGGTGCGCGCGGCGCGCGAAAGCTTGAAGACCCCGGCCGAGGCCAAACAGGCTGTGATGGCGGCGGTGAGCGAATTGGATCGGGCCGCCGAAGCAGGCGTCATTCACAGGAACAACGCCGCCCGCCGCAAGGGCCGGTTGATGAAAAAGCTGGCCGCGCTGGAAGCGAAAAAATAGAGACGGCCTTCGCCCCAGAAAAAAGCCACCTGACCAACGGTGGCTTTTTGTTTTGCCCTTGACTAGAACGTATGTTCTGTGCTAAATTTCATCTGCACCCCTTCCCCAATGACCTGTCCCCGTGCGTGTGTGTTCTCATTCAACTGTTCGCGCCGGATGCTGTTGATGCAATCTCAGATTTGTAGTTTAGCCCTCAGAGGGCGGACACCGTGTTACGGTCATGGCAACCAAACTCACCCGCGAATTTATGGAGTTCCAGTCCGATCGCATCGAAGCGGTGCTGGCCTCGCACCGCATCCCGGTGCGAGTGCATGGCGGCGTCGTCGCCCCGCGTTGGATTCGTTTTCACTTCTCCGCCCCACCTGCGGCCCGCGTGAGCAGGATTCGGGGATTGAGTGAGGAGATCGCGCTGGCTCTGGGCGCGCCCGATGCGCGGGTGACTCGCGAGGGCGACGTGCTCGCCATCGAAATCCCGCGCCCCGATGCCCACGACGTTCGGCTCTTGCCCCTGCTTCGCAACCTGCTCCTTCAATCGCTCATGCCGCCCATCTCGGCCTGCATCGGCCTCACCGACGATGGCCATCCTCTCTTGTTGCGTTTGCCTTCGCCCGACGTGGCCCACATTCTGGTTGCCGGGGCTACCGGCTCTGGCAAAACTGAATTGATGCGGGTCATCATTTTGAGTCTGGTTGCCGCCAACCGCCAAGCCAAAGTGCAGTTGGCGCTAATCGATCCCAAGTCGCGTGGCTTCGGGCCGCTGGCCGCCCTGCCGCATCTCATCGCTCCACCCGCCGCCAATGTTGAGACGGCGACCGCCCTCCTCAACCGGCTGGTTAATGAAATGGATGAACGCGATGCCGACAATGCTTCCTTGCCCCGTATCATCATTGTTGTGGATGAAGTAATCGATCTGTTGATGATGGGCGGCAAACAAGTGGAGGCCGCCCTCACCCGCATTGCCCAGCGCGGGCGCGAAGCCGGACTGCATCTCATCCTCGGCGCCCAAAAACCGGCCTCGACCGTCCTCGACCCGCAACTCAAAGCCAATCTCCCTGTGCGCCTGGTGGGCCGCGTGGGCAGCACGGACGATGCCCGGGTGGCCTCTGGCATCGCGGCCAGCGGCGCAGAGAAACTTACCGGGCGCGGCGACTTCATGGCCGTTGCCGGCGGCGGCCTCACCCACTTTCAAGCCGCCTACATCCCTCGCTCCGACTACGGTGAGTTCTATCTAGCCGCCCGCGACCGCAACGCTTTCCTGGCACGGCAGGTGACGGAATGAACGCCCGGCACATTTTGCTCCTCGCTCTCAGCGCCTTCGGCATCACCCTGGCGATTCTGATCGGATTGCGACTCAGCACCGAGGCCTTGGCGATCCTGCTCGGCGTCCTCATCGGGGTGGCCGCCTCGCTCCCCTCAACTTTGATTCTGGCCTGGGCCATTCACCGCCAGCCGCCGACGACCGCGCCCGCGCCCGCGCCGACGATCACCATCCTGCCTTCCCCCTTGGCAACGCCGACTCTGCCTCCTGTACTGCAACTTTCCTCCCACCCTGCGCCTGCCAAACGCCAATTCATCGTCATCGGTGGGGATGAGTTGACAGATTAAAAAATGCGACGCGCTTTTGAAGCGCGTCGCATTTTCATCGCCTTCAGTCTTCAGTTATTTCTCTTCCGCCACCCCCACATCCAACCGATAGCCCTGCCCGCGCAGAGTTTTCAAATAGCGCGGCTTCAACGAATTTGGCTCAATGATGGAGCGCAACCAACTGACATGCACATCCAGTGTGCGTGTGTCGCCGGTGTAATCCGTTTCCCACACTTGCTTGATCAACGTCTTGCGCGAGACTACTTCTCCGGCATGGCGCATCAGCACTTCCAACAACTTTGACTCTTTTGGCGTCAGCCGTTCCTCGCGCGCGCCGCATTTCACTTTGCGCTGGCCCAGATTCAACTTGATGGGCCCGGCCTGCAGGGTAATGCCATCCTCAGCCGGCATTAGCCGGTTCACTCCATTGAGTAATTTGCGTGGGGTGAACGGGTGCTGAAGGGTGAGGTCAGCCTCCAGTTTGCCATTAAACACCTCCACATTGGTCTTCTTATCAACCACCAACAGAATGCGGACATGGCTAAGTGCTTTACGCAACTCGCGGCACAGGCGCGTCCCACTCGTCTTCAACGAAGCCGCATCCACCACGATCACCACCGCCCCATTCGCCTTGTCAATGGCATCGGGGGCGGTGTGGGCGATGATGACATCGTAGCCACGTTTTTCGAGGGCGGAAGCAAATGAAGGCGCGCTTGCCTTGTTGCTTTCGACCAGCAGAACGTTAGCGCCACTCATAGAAAAATTCCTCTGACAAGAAGAGGCAGGACGAAAACGGATCGTTCATGTTTTGCCTGCCCCATACTCCTTAAGGTGGAGATGATTATACCCGGTCCATCGCCTCTGACAAGGTATGACTTTTGTTCGATTGTCAACACCTTGTACAGTATCTCACATTGTTCATCCGCGCCTCTTCCGGTAAAATCAATTTGCCCATGAGTCAATCGCCACCGGAATTTATCGTCGTCGGCGGATTACGCGAAGATTATTTTATCACTCCCAATGGTGAGGTTCATCTGCATGAGATGGGGGGCAACGCCGTGTACGCCGGCGTGGGCGCGGCCGTGTGGAATAAAAAAGTCGCCATCGTCTCACGGGTTGGCGAAAACTATCCCATGGATTGGATCGCCCTCTTCGCCGCACATGGCTTCGACACCCGGGCGATCAAAATTCTGCCGGGCCATTACGACACCCGAACCTTTTATGCCTATCTGAGTCTTGAAGAGCGTGTTGACGTAGACCCCGCCGGCCACTTCGCCCGCATCGGCAAACCCCTGCCGCCCGAACTCAAAGACTACGCCTCGTCAACCGAAGGACAGGAAGACAAACAAATTTTTGCGCCGCTCGCCGTGCGCCCTTCGGACATCCCCGCCCTCTTCCATAACGCCCGCGGCTTGCACGTCTCGCCGAGCGATTATTTGACTCAGCGCACTCTGCCCGAAGCCATGCGCGCCGCCGGAATCAAGACCCTCACTTGCGATCCCTCCGTGCGCTACATGCAACCCGGAAACAAAAGCGAAGTCGCCAGCGTTGTGCGCGGCCTGTCCGCCTTTTTGCCGAGCGAGATGGAAGTGCGATTGTACTATCGCAATGTCACAATTGATCTGTGGGAAGCCGCCGCCGAGTTTGGGGCCATGGGCTGTCAGATTGTGGCGATCAAGCGCGGCTCGCACGGCGCGTACGTTTACGAGGTGGAGAATGGCGCCCGCTGGCACGTCCCGGCTTATCCCGTCACCATAAAAGATGTGACCGGCGCGGGCGACGCCTTTTGCGGCGGCTTCAACGTCGGCCTGGCCGAGACCGGCGACCCGGTGGAAGCCGCCCTGCGCGGGGCCGTGTCGGCCTCCATCGTCATCGAAGGCGCGGGCGCGCTCACCGGCCTCGGGGTGCATCCGCAACTCGCACAGGCCCGGCTCGATTTTCTTCGCGAGTCCGTTCGCAAACTATGATTTCACTTTCTGACCCCGGCCTCAAACGCGCTTTCTCTGCCCTCCGACTCGATCAAACGCTTCAGCGCGCGATTGCCATTCAACAGATCCCTGCGCCTACGTTCGCCGAGCACGAGCGCGCTCAATATGTCGCACGCGAATTCAAAACACTGGGCCTGCACGATGTTGAAATTGACGCTCTCGGCAATGTGTTCGCGCGGCGGCCAGGGAACGAGAGGCGGCCTCCCATTTTAGTGACGGCTCACACGGATACCGTCTTTCCGGGTGGCACCGATCTCACCGTTCATCAATCCGCTGATCGGATCAGCGGCCCCGGCCTGGGCGACAATTCATTGGGCGTGGCCGGATTGTTCGCCCTGGTCGAAACATTGAATGCCGCAAACGTCGAGACGCCGGGCGACCTGTGGTTGTGCGCCAACGTGGGCGAGGAGGGGCTGGGCGATTTGCGCGGCATACGGCGGGTCATCGAACGTTTTGGCGATGAGGTGAGGGCGACGATTGTGATCGAGGGCATGGCCTTCGGC
>Ga0247727_10009476_pt1 | contig 17636 bp, 8 predicted proteins | sample WisWelCaveWW1625_FD_202498 | JGI IMG/M metagenome (GOLD analysis project Ga0247727, IMG submission 202498) | Biofilm microbial communities from Wishing Well Cave, Virginia, United States - WW16-25 | ecosystem: Environmental > Aquatic > Deep subsurface > Groundwater > Cave microbial mat | place...
CAAAGCCGCCGCACACGCCGGCCAGCACGCGCTCGCTGTTGGAGCGGCGCAGGCGTCTTTCACTCATCGGCAGCGGAGCGGCCACGGTGGCCTCCTGTTTGGAGCCGCAGTGGTAGCAGAAATTAGAATCCGGCGCGATTTCTTTCTGGCAGTTGGCGCAATGCATAGGGCAACCCTCCCAGTCAGCCTGCGAACTTTACACCCTTCCCCGCTTTCTATTCCATACTACGCTTCTGCGTCCGGTTTTGTTCCGCGGCACCGCCGGGCATCGGATATAATGCCCATGCAAAATGCCTCTCTCTCCCGGACATAGATTAGGTCCTTACCAAATCTCCGCACTGCTTGGGGCCGGCGGAATGGGCGAAGTGTACCGCGCGCAGGATACGCGTCTGGACCGCACAGTGGCCATCAAGGTGCTCGCCGCCGCACTCACCGGAACCGCGGCGGGACGGCAGCGCTTCGAGCGCGAAGCCCGAGCCGTTTCCGCGTTGTCCCACCCCAACATCTGCGCCCTCTTCGACGTCGGCCAGCAGGACGGCATAGATTTCCTGGTCATGGAGTTCCTGGAAGGCGAATCCCTTGCTCAGCGCATCGCCAAGGGCGCGCTGCCTTCGGAGCAACTGCTGCGCATTGCCATCGAAGTTGCCGACGCCCTGGACAAGGCCCACCGCCGGGGCCTGGTGCACCGCGACCTGAAGCCCGGCAACGTGATGTTGACCAAGACCGGCGCGAAGCTGCTGGATTTTGGCCTGGCCAAATCCACGGGGCTGGGTGCTGCGGGCGCCGGCCTGACTGCGTCGCCCACGCTCAGCAATCCACTGACGGCCGAAGGCGCGATCGTCGGTACGTTCCAATACATGGCGCCGGAACAGCTTGAGGGAAAAGAGGCCGACGCGCGAAGCGACATCTTCTCTTTCGGCGCAATGCTTTACGAGGTGGCGACGGGCAAAAAAGCCTTCGAAGGAAAAAGCCAGGCCAGCCTGATTGCCTCGATCCTGGACCGCGAGCCTGCGCCGATGTCTGCCATCCAACCCCTGGTTCCGGTGCCGCTGGAACGCGTTGTCAAAACCTGTCTGGCCAAAGATCCCGACGCGCGCTTCCAGACGATGCACGACGTGAAGCTGCAACTGAGCTGGATTCTGGAAGCCGGGGCGCAGACGGGTCTCCAGGCCGCGGCACCCGCGCCCGTCGCCCGGCGTGGCCGGCTGCGTGAACACATTGCGCTAGCCGCGACAGGGATTCTCGCCGTGGCTTGCGCTGTACTCGGTTTCTTGTATTGGCGAGCGGCAAATGTGCAGAGCCCCGTGATTCGCGCTTTCATTCCGCCGCCGGAGAAGGCGACATACCAATCAACGGCGTTTACTGGCGGACCGGCTACGATATCTCCGGATGGCACAAAACTCGCGTTCGTCGCGCGGCGCGCCGACGGCATAAACCTGATCTTTGTGCGTGCGCTTGACTCCCTGGTGGCGCAGCCGCTCGCCGGGACCGAAAATGCCACCTACCACTTCTGGTCCCCCGATGGCCGCTCTCTGGCATTCTTCGCCAACAACAAGCTGAAAAAAATTGACGCCTCCGGGGGGCCGTCCCTTACTCTCACCGACGCCCCCAACGGGCGTGGCGGAACCTGGAACCGCGATGGGGTGATTCTATTTTCCCCAAGCAGCAATTCAGGGCTAATCCGGGTGGCCGCAGCCGGCGGCGCGACTACCCCGGTGATCGAACTGGATATCAAGCGGGGAGAATCCACCTACCGCTGGCCCTCGTTTCTTCCGGACGGCAAACACTTTCTCTATCTCGCGCGGGTGGGCCTGGGCGGCTTCTCTGCCGGTGAAAACACCGCAATTCGAGTCGCGTCGCTGGATGGAAAGGTCAACGTGGATCTGGTTCGCGCGCGGAGCAACGCTGTGTATGCCTCCGGTTATCTGCTTTACGCCCGGGAATCCACGCTGATGGCCCAGCCGTTCAATCCCGTCCGGCTGCAATTCACCGGCGATGCCTTCCCGGTGGCGGAGCAGCTCCAGTACGACGGCGCCTTCTCCCGGGCAGTCTTCTCCGCGTCCGAAACTGGAATCCTGGCCTATCATTCGGGCGACGCGGTGATCGGGGCGAAGCTGCTGTGGCTGGACCGCAATGGCAAACCAACCAGCCAGTTGGGCGACCAGGCGGTTATGTTCGACGTGCGGCTTTCCCCGGATGCGAAATCTCTGGCCATAAACATTTCAGATCCGCGCCTGGGCCCGCCGGATATCTGGATCTACGACGTGGCGCGCGGGCTGAGAACTCGGTTCACCTTTGATCCCTCCAATGATGGGCTTCCCGTCTGGTCTCCCGATGGCAGCCGGATTGTATTTCGCTCCAATCGCAAAGGGCCGTACGATCTTTACATAAAAAAGTTTGCGGGTTCGGAACCGGAAGAACTCCTGCTGGAGAGCGACCGCTACAAATATCCGCGGAGCTGGTCCCGCGATGGACGGTACGTGCTGTTCGAAATCCTGGAGTCGCAGACGAATTTCGACATCTGGGTGCTTCCGATGACCGGAGAGAAGAAACCGTTTCTGTTTCTGCAAACAAAATTCAGTGAATCGGAGGCGGAATTCTCGCCCGATGGCCGGTGGGTGGCCTACACCTCGGACGAATCCGGACGGGAGGAGGTGTACGTGGCGCCGTTCCCCGGGCCCGGCAGAAAGTGGCAGATTTCCACCAACGGCGGGAGCTGGCCCCATTGGCGCCGCGATGGGCGCGAGATTTACTACTATCGGGCAGAAGCCGCCAACTACATTACCGCCGTCCAGGTCGGCGCTCGCGGAGATACCTTTGAGGTGGGGACGACAAAGTCCCTGTTTGAGATCCCAGCTTCGCCACTAGGCACCGTCTATGATGTCACCGGCAATGGCCAGCGCTTCCTGATCAACACCCTTGTGCAGCCGCAATCCTCCGCCCCGATTACGCTGGTGGTGAACTGGACTGCCGGCTTGAAGAAATAGCCGCACGCATTTCCTTAGTAGCCATGGCTTACGGATTTCCGATGTCTCCCGCTTCGGTTTTCCATTTCTCTGCCGGCAGAGAGGAACCGAGTCAGAAGGCCACAAGGGACTGCGCAGCGCGGACGATGTCCTCGCTCTGGGGGAGGATTTCGTCTTCCAGGTTGGGCTGGTAGGCGCAGAAGGTGTCTTTGGCGGCGACGCGGCGCACGGGGGCATCGAGGTCCTCGAAGAGCTCGTCGGCGATGCGGGCGGCAATCTCAGCGCCGTAGCCCCAGGAGAGTGTGTCCTCGTAAGCCACGATGACCCGGCTGGTCTTGCGCACCGACGCGGCGACGGCTTCCCAATCGTAGGGGCTGAGCGAGCGCAGGTCGAGAATCTCCATCGAGACACCCTCGCGCTCGAGTTGCGCGGCCGCCACTTCGGCTCGGCGCACGACGGCGCCGTAGGTGATGAGCGTCAGGTCGGTTCCGGCGCGGACCGTGCAGGCCTTCCCGAACGGAATGGTGAAATCCGGACCGGGATATGCGGCGCGGTTATAGGGCTGGCGGTAAAGGTGCTTGTGCTCGAGCACCATCACCGGGTCGTCGCAGCGGATGGCGGTGCGCAGCAGGCCGCAGAGGTCGAGCGCCGTGCTCGGCATTACCACGCGCAGGCCCGGGCAATGGGTGAAAATCACTTCGCCGCACTGGCTGTGATAGACGGCGCCGCCGGTCAGATAGCCTCCAATGGCCACACGAACCACCGCCGGAGATTTGAAATTGCCGCCGGAGCGCCAGCGCATCACGGCCAGCTCATTGCGGAGCTGCATCATGGCTGGCCAGATGTAGTCGAAGAACTGGATTTCCACGACAGGTTTCATTCCCCGCGTGGCCATGCCGATGGCGCGGCCGACGATATTGGCTTCGGCCAGGGGCGAATTGAACACGCGAGCGGAGCCGAAGCGGCGCTGCAACCCGGCAGTGGCCTTGAACACGCCGCCCTTCCCTTTCACCTTCTCGATGTGCTCCTCGCGGCTGCAATCGGCGATGTCTTCGCCGAAGACGACGATGCGGGAGTCGCGCTCCATCTCGTCGAGAAGCGTGGCGGAGACGATTTCCACCATCGTTTTCGGCTCGCCGGAGGGTTTCTCCTCGGCGACGAAGGCCGGCGAGGCGGGGTCCACATCCGGGGAATGCACCCACAGGTGAATGGTATCGGCGGCGGGGATTTCGGCGGCCAGCGCGCGGTCTGTTGCTTCGATGACTTCCTGCTCGACGCCGGCCTCCAGCGACTCCAGCTCCTTTTCGTCGAGGATCCCCTCGCGGACCAGGAACAGGCCGAAATTGGGGATGGGGTCGCGGCGAGCCTCCTCGTCACGCTCCTCCTGCGGGCGGTAGAGCTTTTCGTCGTCCGAGAGGGAATGGGAGTACGGGCGGATGACGTGGGCGTGGACCAGCGCAGGGCCGCGCCGGGTGCGGCACTGCTCGACTGCCTTCTGAAGCGTGGCGTAGCTCTCCAGCGGGTTGGTGCCGTCACACTCTTCGACCAGCAGGCCGGGATACTCGCGCACCAGCCGGGAAATGCTGCCACCGGCGGTCTGCGCCTCGATGGGGACGGAAATGGCGTATTTGTTGTCCTCGATCAGAAACAGCACGGGCAATTTCTGCATGCATGCGGTGTTGAGCGATTCGAAGAACTCGCCCTGGCTGGTGGTGCCGTCGCCGGCGGAGACGAGGACGACTTCGTCCGGATGATGGCGCATGGCGTGGCCGAGCGGGGCAGACTGCGCCTGCTCGAGGGCACGGGGGAACTGCTGGTAATACAGCGACGCTTCCGCCGCACCGACGGCCTGGAGGAATTGCGTCCCGGTAGGCGAAGATTGCGAAACGATGTTCAGCTTCTGATGACCCCAGTGCGATGGCATCTGGCGGCCGCCGGAATTGGGGTCGTCCTTGGCGCCGACGGCTTCGAGCAGCATCTCATACGGCGTCATGCCCAGAATCAGACAGAGAGCGCGGTCGCGGTAGTAGGGATAAAACCAGTCGTAGGCGGGGCGCAGCAGGAGGCCAGCTGCCACGAGGACCGCTTCGTGCCCCGCACCGCTAATCTGGAAGTAGATTTTGTTCTGGCGCTTGAGCTGGATTTCGCGGTCGTCCAGCTTGCGGGAAAGATACATCGTGCGGTAGATGCGGATCAGCGCGTCGCGGCTGAGGCCGTGATACTTGGCAGCGTCGAATTTTGGCGCCCTGGCGCGCGTCTGCACGGGCATGGATCAGCCTCGACGTTGAATCAGAATCCTGTGGAACCACATTATAGCGAATCCTGAATTCATGCGCCCGTCAACTCGCGCCCCGCAATGCCGGATCGCGAAATGGCAAGTTCGGCCCGGAGGACAGGCAAGCAGGGCCGATACAGGGAGATTGCGCCGGAATTTCATAGAGTATATAAATTTACTGTTAATAAAGAACAGATTGGGAGAGGCCGATGATCCCTGCTACCCATCACCGTGTTCTGAATCGCCTAAGCCCAGTCGCACTGCGGCACTGTGGATGGGTGCTGGCCATAGCCCTGCTCACAACCGCCGGGCAGGCAACCGCGCAGTCTGCGGAGGAGAAATGGGCGGAGTTGAACCAGGCGGGGCTGGACGCGCTGAACCGCAACGAACTGGCGCTGGCCGAGAAAAACTTCGCCGCCGCGCTGCGCGAGGCGGAGGTTTTTTCGCCGGGAGACATGCGGCGGGGAAGCGCCTTGAACAACTTGGGAACCGTGTTCCACAAGCAGGGAAAGTACGGCGAAGCGGAAATGCTCTATCGCCGCGCGCTGAGCATCTGGGAGTCCGCGCTGGGACAAGAACACGAGGATGTCACCCAGTTGCAGAGCAACCTGGGCGAGGCGCTGCGAGAGCAGAAGAAATACGCAGAAGCGTTGCCCGTATTCGAGCACGTCTTGCGAATCCTGCAAAAGAATCCCCGGAAGAAGATCGAAGCCGCATTAATCCTCAACCGTGTGGCGCTGGTCTACCACCAGCAGGGGAAACACACAGCGGCCGAGGATCCCTACGGCCAGTCCATCGCCCTCCTGGAACAAGCCGACGCGCCACGAGTGAATGTGGCGACCGTATTGAAGTCTTACGCGGACAATCAGTTGCAACAGAGCAAATACGACGAAGCGGAGGGGCTACTCCGCCGTGCAGCCACCATCTTGGAAAATCTTCACGGCACGGACGCGAAAGAGCTGGGGTTCGTCTGGAATCAAATAGGAGTGGCGCTTTACAGTCGGCGCAATTTCAAGGATGCGGAACCTGCATACCGAAGAGCCCTGGCCATCCTCGAGATCAGCCTTCCCGACACCGACGCAAACTTCCGAACGGTGCTCGTAAACCTTGCGAAGTCGCTGCGGGACCAGCAGAAACCGGCAGAGGCCCTGCCCTTCTACGAGCGCATTGTGGCGCTGGAGGAGATAATCCTGGGCCGCGGGTCGCCGGAACGGGTGGACCAACTGGATGATCTGGCCGCAATCCTTTCTAGGACAGGAAAGCGGACTGAGGCTCAAAAGCGCTACCAAGAATCCCTGGCGCTGTGGGAAAAGTCGCCAGCGCGGGGATCACAAGCACACGTGAACACGACCTTCCGGGCCGCCGGCGTTTTCCGAGACGGCGAACAGTATGACCGAGCCGAGGCGCTGTACCTGCAGACTCTGGCCATGGAGGAAAAACTGCACGGCGCGGATCACGCAGCAGTGGCGGAGACGATTGAGGCCCTGGGGCGGATGTACGCCTCCTGGGGCAAGCACGACCGGGCCGAAGCCCAGTTTCGCCGGGCCATTACTTCCTGGGAAAAACGGGAGGGACCCGAGCACGTCCAAATCGCAATGCTGTGCCACTGGCTGGCGCGGGCCGTTGATGAGCATGAGAAACAGGACGAGGCCGGGGCGCTCTACCGTCGCGCACTGGCCATTGACGAAAAAAAGTATGGACCTGAACACGTCGAGGTAGCCATAGATCTGTTTGCCCTCGGCGAACACCACCACAAGCACCAGGACCTGGCCCAGGCGGAATCGTTGCTGCGGCGGACGCTGGCTATGCGCGAAAAGCTGCTTGGAGCGGAGCACGCGGATGTGGCTGCGACCGCGGCCCTGCTAGGAAAGGTTTTAGGGGAACAGGGGGCGCCGGAGAAGGCCGAGCCATTTCTTCGCCAGGCCCTGGCCATCGGCGAGAAAACGCTGGGCGCGGAGCACACGGAAACCGCCGCAAGGCTGATCCGGCTCGCGGTGGCCCTCGACACCCAGCAGAAACACCCAGAGGCTGAAACCCTGCTTGCGCGGGCGTTGGCCATTGATGAAAAGGCGCTGGGCAAGGAATCCGTGCAAGTGGCCGCAGACTTGGATTCTCTGGCCAGTCATTACCGGCAGCTGCGAAGATTTGCCGAAGCAGAACAGCATTACCTGCGCGCACTGGCCATTCGCAAGAAAGCGTGGGGAGAGTTCCACGCGGATCTGATTCTGCCCCTGGAGGATCTGGCCGGGTGCTACGCGGAGTGGGGAAACGGGGAATTACGTGTCAGCATGATGCGTATGGCGCTGGCGGTGCGCGAGAAGGCGTACGGCCCGCAAAGCGAGAGCGCGGCCACAGGCCATTACCTTCTTGGAGATGCCCTGCACAGTGAGAAGAAACTGGACCTCGCAGAACGCGAGTACCGCCGCGCCATCGAAATGGACGAAAAGGTTCGGGGCCCGGAACATCCGGAAGTGGCCATTACTTTGACTTCCCTCGGCGTGCTGTACGGCGACCAGGAAAAGCACCAGAAAGCTGAACCACTGCATAGACGCGCGCTGGCCATCCGAGAAAAAGCCCATGGTCCGGAACACTTGGATGTGGCCAACTCTCTGCGGAATCTCGGGGTGGTATTGGAGTTGGAGGGGCACGGCAGCGAGGCTGAGCCGCTCTACCGGCGAGCTCTGGCCATTCGAGAAAAGCTTCAAGGACCGGACCACCTGGATGTCGCGCGGGTAGTGGGAGACCTGGCCAGGCTCTACGTTGGCCAGAAACAGTTTGGCAACGCAGAGTCATCGGCTCGCCGCCGGCTGCAAATCGAAGAGAAGCACTACGGCCAAGATTCGGCCGATCTCGTGGATGCTCTGAACAATCTCGCTCAAGTTTTCGCGGACCAGGACAAATACGCAGAGGCCGAGCCGCTGCGACGCCGGATCCTCGAGATTCGAGAGAACACTGCGGCAAACGAGGCATCGCAATGGATCGAGGATATTTTTGAGCTGGGACTTGTCCTGAGCCGGCAGGATAAGTATGCAGAAGCGGAGCCATTTTTTCGCCGGGCCACAAATCTGCTTGAACCACAAGCCCCAGAAAGCACTGAGGAATTGCTGACCGTACTCAGCAGCCTGGGCCGCGCTCTGCGGAAGCAGGCGAAATTTCCGGAAGCCGAGGAAGTAGCCCTGCGTGTGGTGAGACTCAGCCGCGAGTTCTATAAAAAAGAGAACGAGGAAGTCGGGTATGCCATCCTGCGGCTTGCCTGGGTTTATCACGACCAGGGGCGGCTAGAAATTGCTGAGGACAAGTACCGCGAGGCACTTCGCGTACTGGAGAAACAACTGGGCAAGGATCACGACGACCTGGCCAGCGTGCTGGAGAGTTATGCAAAGCTGCTGCAACGCATGAAGAAAGACAGTGAAGCTGATGTCTTCGAAAAACGCGCGGCGGCTATCCGCGCAAAAACAAGTAAGAATTAGGGGCGCAACACCAGTTCAAGTCAACGAACGAAAAGTTTCCGCAGTGGATGCGAAAGCCGCGTCCCCGGGGCGCACTATTTGAGACTGGGCGGCCTTGAAGGGTTCTTCGGCTGGGATGCGGTCGAGCCAGCGCTGGTGGGAGAGTTTTTCGTGGTCGGAGAAATCCAGGCGCACAAGGACGCGGATGGATTCCGCGGCCGGAGGGTTTGAGCTCGCAGCGTTTTTCTCCGCATCTTTGCCGGCCGCGGATTTTCCCGCGGCTGGGGCAGTAGGAGCGGAGGATTCTCTACTGCCCTTTTCGGCGGCCGCGGCCACGGACTTGCCAGCCGGCTCTTCGGCCGCCTGGCGGTCGAATTTCATTTCCAACTTGGTGCCGAGGCGGAAGCCGCGCTTCCAGCCATCAATTTTGTGACGCGCCTGCTGTGCGGCTTCTTCGTTCCCGTCAAAATCGAAAATGAGATAGGACTGCGGCATACAGAGTCGTATATCGGTTTGGGCGCAGGCGTGTCAAGTGATTCTCCCAGACCGCGTACGCCCGCTGCGCAGAATGGCAGCCCGTCTCCACCGGATTGCCTTTATAATCCCGTCACGATGTCCCGCCCTGTGAGCTGCCCGCAATGCGGCTCGGTGTTCCCCGAGGGCGCCACGGAGTGCCCGGTCTGCTCAGCGCAGACTCTCGAAGCCCGCCATGTGATGCCGGAAATTGCCGGCTACAAGATGCTGCGCCCGCTGGGCGCCGGAGGGATGGGGGCGGTCTTCCTGGCCGAAGACCAGACGCTGGGGAGACGCGTGGCAATCAAAGTCATCTCCGCGAAGGTGGCCGGAGAAAGCGAATCCGCGGCGCGGTTCCTGCGCGAGGCGCGCTCGATGGCCACGGTCGAGCATCCGCACATCGTGCGCATCTATTCGTTTGGCGAAACGGCCGGGCAGGCCTACCTGGTGATGGAGTACGTGGACGGAGAAGACCTGGCGCGGCGCATCAAGCGCGAAGGAAAGCTGCCGGTGCCCGAGGCGCTGCGCATCGCACGGCAGGTGTGCGAGGCTCTGGAAGCCGCATGGGAGCACCACATCGTGCACCGCGACGTGAAGCCTTCCAACGTGCTGCTGGACAAGCGCGGGCGAGTGCGCGTGGCAGATTTCGGCCTGGCCAAGCCCCTGCGGCAGGAAGGCGACGCCACGCTTACGCAGGGGAGCTACATCCTGGGCACGCCGCAGTACGCCGCGCCGGAACAGGTGCGCGGCGGGATTTCCGACTACCGCAGCGATATGTATTCCGCGGGCATCCTGCTGTTTGAAATCTTCACCGGCCAGCGGCCCTTCGATGCCCCGACAGCCTACGCCATCGCCGAAAAGCAGGTGCACGACAAGCTGCCGTCGCTGGCGGCGCGCTGTCCGGAGGCCAGCGCAGGCGTGGTGCGCCTGGTTGAGTGGATGACCGAGAAAGACCCCGCAAAGCGCCCCGCAACGTATCGCGAAGTGCTGGAAACCCTGGATGCGGAACTCGGCGCGCGGCCAGCCACTCCCCCGCCGACACCAACTCCCGCGCCGTCAGTGCGAAGGACCGTAGCCAGTGCGCCTGCGGACGAAAAGTTGGTCTGGAGGAAGAAACACGCCGCTGTCCTGGCGGCCGTGTTGATGCTGGCTGCAATGGGGGCGCTGTACGACACCTTGAAAAAGTTCTCGCGTCCCGCACCGGCGATTCAAGAGACGCGGCTGACTGTGGCGGTGACGCCGTTCTATGGCCCGGACGAGGATTCGACCAAGGAAGGCCGGGTGATGGCGGCAATGGTCGAGCGCGCCATCCAGGAAAAGCTGGGACGCTACGACGTGAAGGTGCTAGGCGTAGAGGAAACGCGGGACGCAGTCCGCGACCACGCTGCGGCCCGCGCCCTGGGCGAAAAGCTGGGCGCCAACGTGGTGGTGTGGGGACAGGCGTTTGCCCTGCGCGGAGAAACGGAAATCCAGCCGTACTTCACGCTGGTGCTGCGCAAACAGGAAGAGGCGGGCGCGACACCTGCCCGTGAAACCGCCGCGCTGTCCGGCAAAGACCCGCTGGCCCAGCTCGAGCAGCGGGCGGCGACGGCGATGCGCGTGCAGGCCGCGGCGCCCAATCAGATAGAAGTGCGGAAGACTTCAGCGGCGGGAGTGGGCGACGTGGCCCTGTTCCTGGCCGGGCTGCATTCGCTGTACACGGACAAGAACCCGGTGCGCGCGCTGGAGATTTTCGATTCCGCGCCGCTCACGTCGGAAAGCCTGCGCTACCGGGCCGAGGCACTGCTGGAACAGGGGAAACTCCAGGAGGCGCGCGTGGCGCTCCAGGAATCGGTCCGCCTGGACGCGAAGAACGCGCAAAGCTACGCGATGCTCGGCGACCTGGCCTGGAAGGGCGGGCGCAGGCAGGAGGCCATCGCCGCATATGAAGCCGCGGCGCGCGCCGGGGGCGCATTCCAGACGCGGGAAGCCATCCTGTTTGAGGGCAAGCTCTACTTCAACGAAAAGGTTGACCTCCTGTCCAAAAAAGATGACATGGTGTTTGGCTGGTCGCCCTATCTTCTTGGAATCGAGCCCGGCACAGGGCGAGTGGTCGAACGCCACCGGCTGCCGGACCGGCCCTCCGCATACCGCTTTACAAGCGAGAAGCTGGAAATCACTTTTGCGGACGACGCCGGCAATTCCGGGACGATCATCCTGGCGCGTGGCAGGCTGGACCGGCCGGTGCACTATACGGCGAGCCTGCTGCACCGCAGGATGGCGGTCAACATTGGGGCGGCGCTGGCCTCGAATTTTCTGTTCGATTGGAAACCCGGAGAGGAGCGATTTGCCGACAAAAAGCCGGGGGGCCGGAAGCAGTTTCCGCGGGAATTGAGCGAACTGGAGCGGGCGCTGGTCGAGCGCCTAAAAACAGATCAGACTCAGCCGTGGAACTTGTTTGCTCTCGGGCAGGCGTACTGGGCGCAGGGGAGGAAAGCAGAAGCGGAAAAAGCGTGGCAGGAAATGCTGGCGGGCGAATTTCCGGGCATCGCCTATATGGACTACGCGTGGATGGCGATGCACAGCGAGCGGTACAAACAGCACGATTTGACCGACCGGCTGCTGGCGGAATCGCTGCGGCGGAGGAAACTGCTGCCGCAGCCAATCCGAGATACCACCCTGATCGAAAGGCTGATCAACACGATGTATTTCGGGGCCGCCACGCGTGTGCCGGGCCTCGGAAACGAAAGAAAATACATCCTGTTGAACCAAATGCGGGAACTCACGGGAATGGATGGCGAGTCCGACCTGCTCGTGGCGGCGATGTGGGAGAGCTATTTTCGCCGCCGGGGAGATACAGCCAGTGCGCAAAAGGAGGCGGCGACCCGGAAACTGGCGGAAGAGGCGCCGGTCAGCGCGATTCGCATCCTTGCGTCGCTTGATATGGCTTCGCATTGGGCTATAGGCCTCAGCCTAAGCCTCTCGCTGTTCCTCCTTTTGGTCTTGGGGAAATCCGCCGGACGCTGGGCAGCAGCAATGTGCGTCGGCGGAGCGACCAGCGTTCCGGCGTCTGGGCAGCAGATGCTGTTGCTTCGCATCCTGCGCATGGCCGTGGCTGCTGCCGGCGGAGTCTTGATCGTCTGCGGGATCTTTTTTCTCTTCCCAGTCCCAGACAACCGCCCGGCGCTAATCTTTGTGCTCGGGGGAGCCGGCATTCTGCTGCTTCTGCGGCTGCGGGTCTTGAGCCTCTCGGCGACAAACCCGCTGCCCACGCCATTCCGGATGGTGGCAGGGATTTCGCGACAGGAACGGCTGGTGTTCCTGGCCGGTTATGTGCTCTACCTCGTCTCCAATCTCATTTTTTCGTATGTGGTCCTGGATTGGAATGCGAATATTTCCACCCCGACCGGTCTGGTAGATTCTCCAGGAAGTCTGCATGTCATCCAGCAACTGGAGAAGCATTTACATAGCGTCAATACGCCTCAGGGACGTTTTGTTGCCGCTGTGGCCAACCACCACGCCGGGAATTTCCAGCGTGCCGAGGAGTTGTACCGCTCGTTGCCGGATGACAGCCGCGCACACAAAAACCTGACTGCGCTGCGCCAGGGAGAGTTCAAGCCGCCGGAGAGCATCGCTCTGGCCGATGTGCACCGCGCAGGTATGGAAGGCCAACTGCGTAACTGGGCCTCCCTTCTGGTCCCTCCACTCGACGAACTGGGAAGTCTTTTCTGGTGGAGGGACCGCTCGATTCCGGGAACAATGATATTTTCTCTGCTGGTGTGGTCGCGTGTTGTCCTGATTGCTGGTCCACTGATAGCGATTGTGCTCTGGCTGATACCCGCTCAGGTGCCCGGCGCGGGGACAGACCAAGTGCCGCCTGGACGGACCGCCAGAGTTTTCAGTCTGTTGATTCCAGGGCTTCACCAGATGCTGGGAGTCGCCGCGGCACAGGGATTCGCGGTGCTGTGTCTGGCGGCGGTGGCGGGCCTTGCGATTGGTGTCCATCTGTCGCTCGTAATGTCAACGGAGCTGCATCCACCCGCGCTGGGAATCTGGTCCGCGGAGATGGTTTCTAATTTCACGTACCGTTCGGCACCGATTGAACTCAGCGAAACTGCGGATATCACGCGCGCCAGCCTCGGGGAATACTACTGGACACTTTTCTGGGCGTTCCCGTATGCGCGGGTGTGGTGGCCGGTGATTGGGCTCATCACGCTCGGGGTCCTGGCCGCGCACGCCCGAACCGCGTGGCGGTTATGGGGCCGGCGAACGGCGGCCGCCACGGGTGGGGCGAATTAGAAAGTTTCAGGCGTGGGTTTCCCGCGGGATTAGGAACTCCAAAAATCCCAACAGTGCGCAAGTTAGAAGCTTGCGCTACTGCGGCGTTCGAGAATCATTGGCATTCCGCCCTTCGGCCGCAGGGTGATTAGCGGATAAACTTCCGGGACGTGGCCGGGAGCCAGACGCGCCCGCCAGCGCTGCGCCAGCGTGGCCAGGAGCAGCACCCCTTCCATCCAGGCAAAGGGTTCGCCGATGCAGGCCCGCGGGCCGGCACCGAATGGAAAGTAGGAATACTTGTGGCGCGCGGCGCGGGCTTCCGGCGTCCAGCGTAGGGGATCAAACTTTTCCGGCTCCGCAAAGAAGCGCGGGTCGCGATGGGTCACCCAGGGAGAGGTGACGGCCACCGTGCCTGCGGGAATCACGTAGCCGCCGACTTCCACGTCGCGGAGTGCGCGGCGCCCTATGGCCCACGCCGGCGGGTAGAGGCGCATCGTTTCGGTGAACACCATCTCCGCAAACGTGAGCCGCGGAATGTCGTCGGCGGATGGGACGCGGCCGGCGAGAACGGAATCGAGTTCCGAATGCAGGCGCGCCTCGGCGTCTGGATGCTGGGAAAGCAGAAACCAGGTCCAGGTGAGGGCGACAGCCGTGGTCTCGTGTCCGGCGATGAAAAGCGTGATGGCTTCGTCGCGAACCTGCTGCGTGGTCATGCGTCCGCCACCGCCTTCGGCGTCTTCGGCGAGGAGGAGCATGGAGAGGAGGTCTCCGTGGTCGCGGCCGTCGGCGCGGCGCTGTTCGATGAGGCGGAAGATGGTAGCGTCCAGGCGGGCCTTGGCGCGCTCGAAACGCCGCACCGGCGCCAGCGGCAGGTGCTCGAACCACTGGGAAAAAGGCAGGGTCAGGAAGCTGAAGATTTCCAGGACGTCGGTCATCGCGCGGCCGATTTCGCTGGCCTCGTCTTCGATTTCGGCGTCAAACAAGGTCTTGGCGACGATGGCCAGGGTGAGGCGCATCATTTCCTGGGCCATATCCACGCGCGCGGCATCCTGCCAGCGGCGGCTGGCGCGGCCGGCGTAGCGAGCCATCACCTCCGAATAGGCGGCAATGCGCTGGCGGTGAAAGGCGGGCTGCGCCAGGCGGCGCTGGCGCAAATGAAACTCTCCCTCACTGGTGAGCAGACCCTCGCCCAGCAGGCGCTTGCCGCGCTGGAGGGCTTCGCCCTTCATGAAATGCCGGGACTGGGTGACCAGCACTTCCTTGATGAAGTCGGGGTGATTGAGCAGCGTGAGCTGCCGCGGACCCAGGCGGAAGCGCACGAAATCGCCGTGCTCGCGGGCGAGTCGCGCGAAAAACGCGGCCGGGTTGCGGCGAAAGGGCAGATAGTTGGAACCCGGAAGCCAGCGGCGCGGCCCAGGAGGAGCGTGTCTCGAGGCGGCCATCGGCAGGAGAGGTTACAAGGGACAGGAATTGGAATGCAATCGGCGGCGGGATAACTTTAGCGCAGGCGCCGAGCCTCTTCTCTGGCCTCCTTGAGGTCGGGCTTCAGGCGGGAGGCGGTTTCAAAGGCGGTCCGGGCATCGGCGCGGCGTCCCTGCTTGTCGTACACCTTGCCCAGCCAGAAATAGGTGAGGGCATGGTCCGGCGCATTTGGCTCGGGCTCCTGGGTGAGGTGTTTCTTCAGATAGTTCTCGGCGAGGGAAAGGTCTTTCCCCTGCGAGGCCAGCATGCGTCCGGCGTGATAATACGGCGAGAGGTTGTCGGGGATATTTTTTTCCGACTGCGCCAGTGTGCTATCCAATTCCTTCCAGTCCTCGGTCAGAACATCCACCTGGGCCAGCAAGGAGTAGGCGCGAACGCGTCCAGGTGCGGTGCGGATTGCTTCGCGCGAATGCTTCTTGGCCGCGTCGTACTTCTTCTGCGCGTCACCCGCATAGACGCCGGCCAGGGATATCAGGGCGTCGTAATTGCGGGGGTCGGCGGCGACAGCTTTTTCGTAAAACTCCGTGAGCGGGAGGGTTTTCTTCTCCAGCCTGGCCAGGTGCACCTCGGCGAGGATCCCGCGGGCCGCGTCGATGCGTCCGATCTCTCCCGGCAAGGCGCGCGCCTTCTGTTTGTCTCCGCCCATAAAGCCTGGGGCGCGGTAGTAGAACTCCATAATCGCCATTCGGGAGTCGATGTGATTGGGGCCGAGGCGCATGGCCGTTTCTGCTTCACGCCGGAATTTCCCGGCCCAGCTAGCCTGCGTGAAGATACTGGCGCGCTCCGCTTTCTGGCCATACACGGAGGAGAGCTGGTAGTGATACTCCGCATTCCCGGCATCGAGCTGAACGGCTTTCTCCGCAAGTGGCTGCGCGCCATCCAGGTCGCCGTAGGCCTGCCTGACCTTGGAGAGCAGGTAGGCAGCCTGTGCGTCGCTGGGATTTTGCTTCACGCGAGGCTCGAGCAGCGCGCGGGCGCGTTTCCAGCGGAAGTTTTCAACCAGGGACTCGGGACTTTCAGCGGCCACCGCGGGAGAGGCCGAAGATTTGGCGGCAGGCTTGGCGGCGATGTTGCCCTGCGCGCGAACCGGTGGCAAGGCATGCAATGCCGTCAGGCTGAAGCCCGCTACCATGAGCGCGTTGACGCGGCGGTTCATCTGCATTCCCCCGGTTGTTAGAGTACCTGTCGAGGATGTTGGATGCCATATGCGAATGCGGAATTTCGCGGAATTGGTCACCGGCAGAGATGAAGAGGAGTGCTCAAGGCGCAGAGGAGCCGGAACCAGAGAGCGAGGCCTGACACAGAGGTCGCAGAGGCACAGAGTACGCGGAGAAGTGGCGCAGCGGGCCAGCCCTTCGTATCCTCAGGGCGGGGTTTCAAGGCCGGATGGCCCCTACGCAAGCTCACAAACCGGGTAGGGCTGACTAGGTAGATCGTATCCCCCTGAGTGGTTGAGGTAGTAATCCAGAAAGACGGGTGGAAGCAAGCAGAGATGGAGCGGCGAGCGAGGAGCGACGCGCTCGAGGATCTGCCACGGCGTCTGGTTTTCTTTGTGCGAGTTGGGCCGCGCCAGGTTGAAGTAGAGCTGGTAGGTGGTGGCTTTGGCCAAAAACTCGCCGCGGCTGGAGAAGTCTTCCAGGTCGAAGAACTCGTCTTCGACCAGGCGGTGCACGGTTTCGACATCGCTTTGATAGGTGTGGGCGCCGGGTGGAATGCGCACATGCTGGCTGTCGCCGAGGGCCGCTGGAAAGCCGGTGCGCGGGCCCGCGGGGTTGTACTGGCCCACGAATTCGCTGCCGTTGTCGGTTTGCCAGACTAGGTCGCGGAGCGAGACGCCATAGCGGTGCAGATGCCGCTGGATGCGAGCGGCGAAGACTTCGCTGGCGGCCGCGCTGCGACGATGGGCATAGGCCAAGAACAGCAGCCCGCTGCGGACCTCCCGCGCCGTGTATTGCACGCCGGGCAGCCCCAGACGTTCGGCTTGCGGCCAGAAGCGCGGGATGTCGCCCAGGTCTTTGGTATCGGCGCTGATTTGCTGGAAGGGGCGCCAGGTGGCCTTGATCGCGGCCAGATCCTGCTTGCGCTGATATTTGCGCCGGCGTTTTTTCAGCAGGCCGTGCTCCCGCCAGATGCGCTGCATGGCTTCGGGGCTGACCGGCAGATCAAATTCCCGGCGCAGGCGTGCCGCGCCGAAGGTGGGCAGGGTCTGGCGCAGCGCCACCACCGCGCGCTCAACCGGCGGCGGTGTCTTGTGCGGGCAGTGATGCGGGGCGCGGCTCTTCTCCCGCAGGGCGGAGGGACCGCCCCGTTGGAAGCGGCGCAGCCATTTGCGCACGGTGGGCACCGTAATACGAAACAGGCGTGCCGTGGGTTTGAGGCCACGCTGCCGGGCCGACTCGACCAGACGCAGGCGATGGTTGTAGGCGTTGTTCATTTCACGAATCAGATCGAAATAGGGAGCGGTCACGGGCCGCCGATTCTACGCGGCGCGCGCGCGTCGGCGGGCCCCCGGGCTGTGGAAAAGACGCTCGCTGCGCTCGCTTGGAAATCCCTGCCGGATTTCCACTTTCCCACAGCCTCGACGACGGCGGCGTCCGCCTCCCAGCTTCCAGGCAAACCTCTACCTCCCGTCGCCGCTTCGCACTCAAACACTTCAACCCCGCCAGGGGGATACGATGTACATAGGTTCTTCCA
>Ga0247727_10009477_pt1 | contig 17636 bp, 9 predicted proteins | sample WisWelCaveWW1625_FD_202498 | JGI IMG/M metagenome (GOLD analysis project Ga0247727, IMG submission 202498) | Biofilm microbial communities from Wishing Well Cave, Virginia, United States - WW16-25 | ecosystem: Environmental > Aquatic > Deep subsurface > Groundwater > Cave microbial mat | place...
TGGATCGGCAACAGTGGCCCCCTGCCGGGTCTTGCAAGTGAGATGAGTCAATGGACACACGATCAGAGTCTCACATATTACGTAAGGCCGTAGCCGGCTTGAGCGAACGATGAATCCTATGAAAGCGGAACTGACCAAGGTCTTGTTGATCGAGGACGACGAGTTTTACGTGCGTTCGTTGAAGGACTTGATAGCGGCAAATCAGGGGTTGTTCGAGGTCGAAACGGCGGACTGTTTGAAATCGGGCCTGAGCCGTTTGTCGGAAGGGGGGATTGCCCTGGTTCTGTTGGATTTGTCATTGTCGGACAGTATCGGGGTTACCACGTTACGAAGGGTTTGTGATCATTCGCCGCATATTCCCGTGATCGTTTTGACCTCCTGCGATGACGAAGACGTGGCGTTGCAAACCATGCAGTCCGGCGCTCAGGATTATCTGGTGAAAGGGCAGATTGATGGCCCCCTCCTGCGACGGGCAATGCAATATGCGCTCGAACGGAAGCGCAGCGAGGTGGCCTTGCGCGAAAGCCAGGCCACCTTGCAGCTCATCGCCGATTCAACGCCAGAAATTATTTCGATCTTCGATCTGAAAGAACGAGAGCTGATCTACGTCAACCGCCAGGTTCAAAACATCCTCGGTTATTCGCCGGAACAACTCCGGCAAATCTCCCTTCCGGCTTTGGCGCATCCTGACGATTATGCAGAGCTGGCCCAGATATTCAGGATATTTCGCAACGTTGGGGCGATGGAGTTAGGGGAAGTCGTTGAATTGGCATATCGCGTCAGGCACGCTGATGGAGAATGGCGTTGGTTGAGCAGCGAATTCACTGTCTTCATGCGAGAGGAAGAAGAGGAAGCCCAACAGTTGCTCATCACTTCTCACGATATAACCGAGCGCAAACGTTATGAAGAGAAATTGCACGAGCAGGCGGAGTTGCTCGATTGCGCGCAGGACGCCATTATGGTTCAGGACCTCGAAGGGCGCATACTTTACTGGAATAGAGCTGCGGAACGCATCTACGGCTGGACGGCTGAAGAGGCAGTTGGCGCTCGGATCAGCGATTGGGTGAACGAAGAGACGCGAAACCAATGGGCTGAGAAGCGAACCGGGATGTGGCGAAACATTCTCGAATGCGGCGAGTGGATGGGTGAACAGGAGCATTTCACGAAAGATGGACGGACGATCATCGTCGAGTCCCGCTGCACCCTGATGCGCGATGCGGAACAGAGACCGAGGTCGGTTCTGGTGATCAATACCGACATTACGGAAAAGAAGCGGCTCGAAGCCCAGTTTCTGCGGGTGCAGCGTTTGGAGAGCATCGGCGCTCTGGCCAGCGGCATCGCTCACGATTTGAATAACTGGCTGGCGCCTATCATGATGGCGCTGCACACCCTGCAGCAGCGATTTACCGACGCGAACAGTCAAAAATGGCTCTCTCTGATTCGTAACAGCGCGGAGCGCAGCCGCGATCTGGTTGACCAGGTGCTGACTTTTGCCAAAGGCACAATCGGAGAGAGACTAGCGCTCGGAACATCTCATCTCATCGCTGACGTGGCGAAGATGTTCGGGGAGACTGTTCCTCGCAACATCTCCCTCGAGGTTGATTTGCCTGAAGACCTGTGGAGCGTCATTGGCGACGCGACGCAGATTCACCAGGTGATGATGAATCTGTGCATCAATGCGCGGGATGCCATGCCGAACGGAGGGAAGTTGCTCATCACGGCAACCAATGTGATTCTCTCCGAAGACGACCTGTGGATGGTCAGTGACATCAAACCGGGCAAGTTTGTGCAGATTTCCGTGATTGATTCCGGAACCGGGATGACGCCGGAACTGATGGATCGGGCTTTTGAGCCTTTCTTTACGACCAAAGAGAATGGATTGGGCAGCGGGCTGGGATTATCAACGGCTTTGGGCATCGTCCGAAGTCATGGGGGATTTATCAACGCAACCAGCTCGGCTGGAAAAGGAGCGCAGTTCGGAGTGTATTTGCCTGCGAGCGATTGTGAGCCGGCCAGGCTCATTGAAGACAAGGAAGAGAGTCTGCCGGCCGGGCACGGCGAGTTGATTCTGGTGGTCGAGGACGAAGCAGAGATGCGCGAGATCACCAGGGCTACGCTGGAGTCATCGGGTTACCGGACTTTGGGAGCGACGAATGGTCAGGAAGCCCTCTCGCTTTACGCCCAGTACGAGGCTGAGATCAAACTCGTCCTGGCGAACCTGGCTTTGCTCCAACTCGATGGCGTCTCTTTGGGAGCGGCTTTGCGACGATTGAATCCTTCGATCAGGATCATTGTGACCAGCGGGCTGCATTCTCAGGAGCAGATTGAGGCTGCCAACCGGGCAGGAATAGAGACCATCCTCTGGAAGCCATTTACTGCGCAGCAACTGCTCAATGCGATGGCGAAAAATCTGAATTGAAGTTTTGGTAACGAAATGGCTACACCCAGCGCAAAAGTTCTTTTGATCGAAGACGACCCGCTTCACGCCCAGGTGATCGAGGGGCTGGCCGCAGGTGATGGCTGGCGTTTCGAGATCGAGGTCGCAGAGAGCCTTGAGAAGGGGCTGGCTCGGTTGGCGCAGGGCGGGCCAGATAATGTAGACCTGATTCTGCTGGACCTGCTCCTGCCGGATAGCGAGGGGATAAATACTTTCGCCGAGATTCAAAAGAATTTTCCTTCTCTGCCTGTTGTCATCCTCACTGCAACGGGCAACGAAGAGATACTCCTGGATGTGATCAAAGCGGGGGCGCAGGATTATCTGGTTAAATGGGAGCTGAACTCTCAATTGCTTCAACGCTCGATCCGATATGCAATCGAGCGTAAACGGGCGGAAATAAATCTTCACGAGCAGCAATACGCTGTCCGCCATCTCGCCGATGCCCTGCCCGAAGTTGTCGCTCTTTTTGATCTGAAAGATAGCCGGCTCGTTTACGGGAATGAACAAGCCGTTCGTCTTTTTGGCAGATCCATCACCCCATCCGGCCTTCTCGATCTTCGCTCGATCGTGCATCCTGACGACGTAGGCGCGCTCGATTCCTCATTTGAAAGACTGCTGGAAAATCCAAAGAGCAGTGTCAGCGCAAGCGAATTCAGAGTCAGACGCGGCCACGGCGAGTGGCATTGGCTCGACTGCCGTCACATCGTTTACCGTCGTGAAGCTGACGGGCGGCCTCGGGAAATCCTTTGCACTGCGCACGACATCACCGAACGCAAGCTCGCCGAAGCAGCCTTGCACGAGAGCCAGGATCGTTACCGCGATCTGGTTGAAAACAGCGGCCTGTTCGTCGGCACGCACGATCCCGAAGGGAGAATCCTGTCCGCCAATCAGTCCGTGTTGGATTTCCTGGGAATGAAAGAAGCCGATCAACTGATCGGTCTCCGGGTATCCGATTTCCTCCCGGAAAAAGGCAGGCCGCTTTTTCCGAGCTATCTGAACGCAGTGCTCTCCAAAGGGCAGGCTGCCGGATTGGTCCGATTCAAATCTCCGACCGGACAATCAATCTTCGTCGAATATACCAATTCGCTGCGTCGAGATGTTGAAGGCGCGCCGGTCATTCGCTGCATCGGGCGCGATGTGACGAAACGCGCGCGCGCGGAGGCCGCCTTGCGGGAGAGCGAAGAGCGGTTGCGATTGGCGCTGACCGCCGCGCAAATGGGCGCGTGGGAGTGGAATATAGCCACTGACTGCCTGATCGGCGACGATTACGCCAGAGGCCTGCTCGACGTCGGAAGCGAGGGGATGGCCGGCGTGCTCGAAAGAGTTCACCCGGATGATTGCGAGTTCGTCCGGCAAAAAATTCAATTCGCCCTCGAAAACAACGGTCTGCGCTCGGTGCAGTTCCGCATCACCGACGGTGAAGGACGAGAGAGATGGATCGAAAGCAGCGCGAGTTTGCGCCGGCCCGATCCAGAGAACGCCGGCCAGCCGCAACGCGTCATCGGGGTCATTCAGGATGTGACGGAGAGAAAGCGATTCGAGGAGTCCCAGCTTCTCCTGAACAGCGCGGTGCATTATGCGAACGATTCGATCCTCATCACCACGGCGCAGCTCGATCCTCCCGGCCCGTTCATCGTCTTTGTCAATCCGGCCTTTTCGCAGATGACCGGTTACTCGCCCGAGGAGTTGATCGGCAAAACGCCCCCGTTCGATTGGATGTTGCAGGGGCCGAAGACCGACCGAGACACGCTCAGACAGGTTCGAGAACATTTGTCGCGCGGCGAGAGTTTTTCCACCGAGATCATCAATTACCGCAAGGATGGCTCCGAATACACCGTCGAATGGCATTTGTCGCCGATTCGCAATCTGAAGAACGAGACTACTCATTTCATCTCGATTCAACACGACGTCAGCGCGCGCAAGAAGACCGAAGAGAGATTGCGCGAGCAGGCCGACCTGCTCGACAACGCAACCGACGCCATCGTGCTGCTCGATCTGGAGGAGGGAATCACTCTCTGGAACCGAGGGGCGGAGAGGCTCTACGGCTGGACGTTCGATGAAGTGAGGGGCAGGCGTTTGAAAGATGTTCTCTACCGCGAGACGCCTGCGCGCTTTGAGGAAGCCAAACAGTCGCTCGTCAGCCAGGGTAAATGGAGAGGCGAGTTGACTCAGATCACGAAAGATGGTCGCGAGATAATGGTCGAGAGCCGCTGGACTCTGATTCGTGACGAACCGGGCGATCCCCGATCGGTCTTCGTCATCAACACCGACATTACCGAAAAGAAACGCCTCGAAGCCGTCGTCCTGCGGGCGCAGCGGCTGGAGAGCATCGGGGCGCTGGCCAGCGGCATCGCCCACGATCTCAACAACGTGCTGGCCCCGATCCTGATGGCGCTGCACACGCTGCAACAGAGATTCAGAGACGACAGCAGCCAGCGCTGGCTCGCGCTGATGCACAAGAGCGCCGAGCGCGGCCGGGACCTGATCGAACAGGTTCTGGCTTTCGCCCGCGGCGCCGAAGGCGAACGGGCGCCGCTTCAAACCGCCAACCTGATCGTGGACATCGCAAGGATTCTCAAAGAGACTTTGCCGAAGGACATCGAGTTGCAGGTTCAGGTCCCGGACGATCTCTGGAGCGTCATCGGCGACACCACCCAGATTCACCAGATTTTGATGAACCTCTGCATCAATGCCCGCGACGCAATGCCGGAGGGAGGGAGGCTCCTGATCAGGGCGCGAAACCGCTATCTGGTCGAAGAGGAGAAACGTCTGGTCACCAATCCAGCGCAGAAACAATACGTGCGCCTCACGGTGGCGGATACCGGCGTCGGCATCCCTCCGGAGATTATTGACCGCATCTTCGATCCGTTCTTTACGACCAAAGAGAAAGGGAAAGGATCGGGGTTGGGGTTGTCCACTGTCAATGCCCTCGTTCGCGGACATGGCGGGTTCGTTCACGTCGCAAGCAAGGTCGGCAGAGGGACGGAGTTCAAGGTCTATTTGCCGGCCCGGGATGCGGTCGCCGTGGAACCGGTCAATGCAGATCAGGTTGATTTACCCGTTGGCAAAGGCGAGATGATTCTGGTGGTTGACGATGAGGCTGATATTCGTGAAGTCACAGGCAAGACGCTGGAGGACTACGGCTATCGGGTGGTGCCGGCGAGAGACGGTCGTGAAGCGGTGGAAATTTATCGTCAGCGCCGGGATGAGATTGAGCTGGTTGTGACCGATATGGTGATGCCCAACCTGGATGGCCCGGCGACCATTCGCGCCCTGAAGCAGATCAATCCGAACGTCAGGGTGATCGCCACCAGCGGGGTGAGATCAACCGGAAAACTGAGCGAGGCCATGCGATTGGGGGTGAAAACATTTCTTCCCAAACCCTACACTGCCGAAAGATTGCTCACGGTGGTGGCGGAATCGCTCAACGGCTCGCCGGGCAAGAAGCCCCGGTCAAGCAGTGCCGGTCAAGAAGTGAGGACGCCGGGTCGGAGATGAAGCGCACGAAAAGCGGCGATCCGTCACTCCATCGCCAGCTTCGGCGATTCTTATGGTTTGACCGGTTTGCCTGGCAGAGCCGGGTCTTTCAGCTTCTCTTTCTCGGCCTCGACGTTGAAGCGTTTGTAATCTCCGTAGCTGACGGTCCGATTGATATTGAAGCCTTTCACCAGCAGCAGCCTCGCTCCCAGATTGATTTCGGCGCGCGTGGGCAGCCAGATCTCGTCGTTGACGCGCTCCTGTTCGAGCACGAAATTCCCGCCCTCTTTCAAAGAAGCCAGCATCCCGCCGCCGATCTTGTAAGCCTCGATCAATCGCGCTTCGACGCGGGCGACTTGTTTGTCAACCGGATCAATCCACAGCGCGCCGGCCATCTTGCCGAACAGCTTCTCGTAATTCTTCTGTGGCTTGTAACCGGGCAGCGGCTCGAAATCGAAGACGATCACTTCGCGGGAGCGGAAACGCTCGCGGCGCGGATTGACCAGCCTCGATGCGCGCAGCACGTCGGCAATCGAGATGCGCTCACCCGCCTCGCCGTCCGGTGTTTCCGGCGTATCCTGCGCCAGCTCGCGATCCTTTTGCGCTTTTTGCGCTTTTCGTTCCTTCTCGGCCTCTTTCTTTTCGATCTCGCGGATGCGCTTCTCGACGCGCTTCTGCTCGTCCGCTTCTTCGCTTGGCGAAAGCGGCTTGCCGTTTTTGGCGACCAGGCGGCGGATGCGATTGCCTTTGTAAAACGTCAGCTCGAAAGTCTCGCTCTCCTTGACCCGCATCTGGCCGTTTGAGTCAATCTCACGCCGGGTGATCGCTTCTGTGTAGGTGTACTTTTCAAGGATGCGATCAACTTCGTCCTCGTTCTTTCCGACCTCTTTCAACAGAGCGGCAATGTCCGGCAGCGGCTCGTTCGATACTTTGGGGAAGTCGAAGATGGCGCGGTCGAGCTGCGGGTTGTGAACTATCTGGTCGAGCTTGATCTCGTAACGCTCGTCGCCGATGGTGGCGGTGATCGCGTGCGGTTCCATCACGCCGCCGACCGGGCGAAAATCGGAGTAATCGAGGACTCGGCTCACGTCTCCCGCAGGCAACTCTTCGCGCACGAGCAGGCCGGACGCGGCGTCGAAGTGCATCCTGATCTTGACGTTCTTGGGCGTCGTCAGAACGACTGTGTTCGCCGCCTTGCCGTTGATGGTCGTTTGTCCGCCGGAGGTGAGCCTGGATTTGTCTTTTTTGTAATCGAGCCAGTGGGCGTTGCGGTAGCGGGCTTCGGTCTGGAAATCGCGGCTCGACGCGCCGGTCAACGTCCGCAATCCATCACGCGAATCGCGCATCCAGGCCGATTTGCCGTTGTAACCTTCGCTCGTTTCCAGGCCGCGCAGGTCGAAAGAGCCGGTGTAGAAATTGGGCTGCATCGCCGCCGCCCTGTAGCTTCCGATCGCGCCGTCTTTCGTGTTGGTGATCGCGCCTTTGACCTGCCACGATCTGATCTCGCGCAGAACGCGCTCGCCTTTGTTGTTGGTCATAGCCTTGACGGCTTGTTTGACGACTTTGCCGGCGGATTGAGCCGGGGCGCTCATCGTACAAACGAGCGCGATGGCGAGAACGGTCGAAGCGCGCAAAGCGCGTTTCGTTGAAGACAGTTCGGATCGCTTCATTGCTCCACTCCTGCTGGTCAATTTGCTAAAATTCGTCTCCCGGATTGAGCTTGGATTGATCTCGACTTCGATCATCGGCGCGAATGCGCTTTCATCATACGCCGGCGTCCGCAAAATTGTTGCGCCAGGCGCACGCAATACGAACGCCCGGCTGCGCGGTTCTTGCGGACGCGCCGATTGCGCCCAGCGGGAAATAGTTGTTACCGGCAGGCTGGGCGTTGCGTCTTAGCCTGTGATCTGTGAGCGAGCATGGCAGTCTCATTTGCTCGAACATTTTCACCCACAATCTTCTGAAAAGAATAAAGCTCGGAAAGGATTATAGCTATGCGCAGAAAATCTCGCCTTCTCCGTTTTCTGGTTGTTTTGGGTTTGACGCTTCAGGTGTTTTCATCGCTGCCTGCAAACGCACAACAATTCCAGGGACAGAATCGCCCCGCGCCGCCGCCCATCAACCAGTCGGACGATCAGTTGCTGAAGACGTTCCGCTGGCGTTCGATCGGGCCGGCCAGCATGGGCGGACGCATTGACGACATCGCCGTAGTCGAAAGCAATCCCTACGTGTTCTACCTGGGCTTTGCCACCGGCGGCGTCTGGAAGACCGTCAACAACGGCACCACGTGGGAGCCGGTCTTCGACACTTACCCGACCTCTTCAATCGGCGACATCGCGGTCTGCCAGTCCGATCCCAACATCGTCTGGGTCGGCACGGGCGAGCCGAACAATCGCCAAAGCTCCAGTTTCGGCGACGGCATCTACAAATCAACCGACGGCGGAAAGACCTTCACCAACGTCGGGTTGAAAGAGACGCAGACCATCGCCCGCATCGTGATTGATCCGAAAGATGCCAACACGGTCTACGTCGCGGCGCTCGGCCATCTCTTCGGCTCGAACAAAGAGCGCGGCATCTACAAAACCACCGACGGCGGCAACACCTGGGCCAACGTCAAATTCATTGATGAAGACACGGGCTTCACGGACATCGTGATTGATCCTGCGGACACGAAGACGCTTTACGCCGCGTCGTACCAGCGTCGCCGCGCGCCGTGGGGATTCAACGGCGGCGGGCCGGGCTGCGCGATCTGGAAAACCACCGATGCTGGCAAGACGTGGATGAAGCTCGAAGGCAACGGATTGCCTGAAGGCCTGCTGGGCCGCATCGGCATTGATCTTTCACGCTCGAATCCGAACGTCGTTTACGCCCAGATCGAAGTCGGCGCGAGCGGCGGCGCCGGCGGCGGCGAAGAGACTCCGGGCGGCCCGGGTGGCGGCGGATTCGGCGGCGGCGGTGGCGGGCAGGGGCAGGCGCAATCCAATCAACCTCCAAATCCGAAACGCAGCGGCGTCTGGCGCTCGGACGACAAGGGCAAGACCTGGCGGATCATGAGCAACAACAACAACCGCCCGATGTATTACAGCCAGATTCGCGTTGATCCCAAGAACGATCAGATCGTCTACACCTGCGGCGCTCCGTTCCACAAGTCCACCGACGGCGGCAAGACGTTTCAGGTGGTCCAGGGCATCGCGCACAGCGATCATCACGCGTTGTGGATCAATCCGAACAACACCAATCACCTGATCCTCGGCAACGACGGCGGGTTGGACGTCAGTTACGATCAGGCGGCGACCTGGGAGTTCGTCAACACCATCGCGGCGGCGCAGTTCTATGCAATCGGTGTGGATATGCGCAAACCGTATTACGTCTGCGGCGGTCTGCAGGACAACGGCAGTTGGTGCGGGCCTAGCGCCGTGCGGACGGGAGGCGGCGGCTTCGGTGGAGGTGGTGGAGGAGGAGGAGGCGGCGGCGGCGGCGCTATCACCAACGCCGATTGGTACCGCATCGGCGGCGGCGACGGATTCTACGTGCAGATTGATCCGACCGATTACACGACGGTTTACGTCGAATCGCAGAACGGCGCGGTGAACCGGCTCGATCTGAAGACCGGTCGCAGCACGAGCATTCGTCCGCGCGCTGCGCAACGACCGCGCGCAATCGCTCGCGGCGGGCAGGGAACTCCGACGGGTCAGCCACAGGCGTCTCCCGGTGGCCCCGCAAATCCGCAGCAAGGCGCGCAGCCTGCGCAGGGGCAACCGGAACAACCGGGGCAACAGGGCCAGCAGCCAACGCAGGAACAGATCGCGCAGATGATGCAGGCGGCGGGCGGTTTCGGCGGAGGCAATCCGCTGACCAGCAACATCGTGCCCGCCCCGCCCGCCGGCGAACAGTACCGCTTCAACTGGAATATGCCGATCCTGCTCTCGCCGCACAACCCGCGGGTCGTTTACGTCGGCGCGAACAAGTTCTTCAAATCGTTCGATCGCGGCGAGACCTGGACGGCGAGCATTGATCTGACCAAACAGATTGATCGCAACAAGCTGCCGATTATGGGTGTCGAAGGCAACCAGCCGATGGCATCGAAAAACGACGGGCAGGGCAATTACGGCAACATCACCACGATTGGCGAGTCGCCGGTCGTGCCCGGCGTGTTGTGGGTTGGCACTGACGACGGCAACGTGCAATTGAGCCGGGACGGCGGCGCGACGTGGACGAACGTGGCCGGCAATATTTCGGGAGTGACAGGCAACTATCAGGTCACGCGCGTGGAGGCTTCGCACTTCGACGCCGCGACCTGCTACGTCACGGTTGACAACCATCGCAACGACGACCTGAAGCCCTACGTGTTTGTGACGAAGGATTACGGTGCGACGTGGGCTTCAATCGCAAGCAACCTGCCGGTGGGCAACGTCAACGTCATCCGCGAAGACGCGAAGAACAAGAACCTGCTTTTTGCGGGAACCGAATTCGGCGTCTTCGTTTCGCTCAACGGCGGCGCGGAGTGGAAGAGGTTCATGACTGGGCTGCCGGTCGTGCGCGTGGACGATCTGCTCATCCACCCGCGCGACAACGACCTGATCGCGGGCACGCACGGGCGCGGCGTCTGGATCGTGGACGACATCACGCCATTGCAGCAGTTGAATGAGAAGGCGCTGGCGTCGGATGCGCATCTGTTCGATGTGCGGCCGGGAACGCAGTGGTTGAATGATGTGTCATTGAGCCGCTCAATCGGCGGGGCGAAACACTTCCGAGGCGAAAACCCGCAGCCGGGCACAGCGATCAGCTACTACCTGAAATCGGCGCCGGGCGGAGAAGTCAAGCTCACGATCTCAGACATCACTGGCAAAGTCGTGCGCAACCTGACCGGGACGAAAGAGGCCGGGTTGAATCGCGTGCAGTGGAATCTGCGAGGCGACCCGCCTCCGCGTCCGTCAGGCTTCGGCCCGCCGGGCGCGACACAAGGTGGTCAGCCAGCCGCAGGTCAGCCGCCGACAGGACAAGGGCAGAGCGCACAACCTCAGAGTGGCCAACAGGGCCAGCAGGGCCAACAAGGCCAACAAGGGCAACCGCCAGCGGGATTCGGTGGCGGCGGGCGCTTCGGCGCTTTGCAGGCCCCCGCGCTTGAGCCGGGCACTTATCTGATCAAGCTCTCGGTTGACGGCAAGGAACTGACGACCAAAGTCGTAGTCGAAGCCGATAACTGGAAAGGCCAATAACGACAGGGTGTTTTTCAATTGAGGCCGGTGGAATTCGATGGCGGCGTCGAATTCCGCCGGCTTTTTCATCAGGACCTAGCTCGCCTCAAGCGAGTGATCAATACAGGACGCGATGTTATACTCAGCCGATCGCAGTTAACCGTTGATGCGTTGAATGAAGTTGCGGCAACTGTCCGATGCGAAGAAGATGCGTGCGCTGAGGTCTCGTTGGCAAGCGATTAAGGGTAAAAAACCGGTTGCTCTGATGTTACCACTTCGGTAATATCTGTGAGATAACTGGAGAGGACCATCGTGCTAATCATTAACGAAGAGCGCCTGGCCGGATTTATCAGCGAACACCCCGAAGCGAAAAGCGCATTGGAACGCTGGGCTGCCCTGACGCGGACGAACCGATGGAAGAGCCTGGCGGATGTCCGTCAGGTATTCAGAAGCGCCGACGCTGTGTGCGAATGCACGGTGTTCAACATCCTGGGCAATAACTATCGTTTAATTACGAGGATCATTTATGCAAGCCAAACTGTCTCGCTCCGCTACTTCCTCACGCACAAAGAATACGATCGTGGGAGGTGGAAGAAAGATTGCGACTGCTAAGCGGCGCTTCAATCGCCGACGCTACGTCGAATTGTTGGCAAAAGCCGCGCCCCGCGTCATTACCAGTGGTCAAGAATTGGAACGAGCCTCACGACTCGTCGAGCCCTTGCTTTTCAAAAAAGAGGGAACTCTCACGCCCGAAGAGGAGGCGTTCGTCGAATTGATGCTCAAGCTGATTGATGATTATCAGGAACAGCATTCGATCATTCCCAAGCTGAAGCCGCACGAGTTGTTGCAGGCGATTATGGAAGAGGCGGGACTCAGACAGGCCGACCTGCTGGACATCTTCGGTTCACGCAGCCGCGTCTCCGATGCGGTCAACGGCAAGCGCGCCATCAGCAAGGAGCAGGCGAAAAAGCTCGGTGAACGCTTTTGCGTTTCACCCGCCGCGTTTATCTGAACGATTCAATCTGCCACGCTGGCAATCGAAACATAAGCGCCGATCAACTCATCCACTCCTCTGCCATTCAGGAAATCGCGCAGATAACGTCTCATCTCGGCGTGACTCTCTTTCAGAATCCCCTCGCTGCTGAGCCAGCGCAGCTTCAACCGCTCGCGCCACGAAATCCGCCCGTCAAGTATGAAGCCCATCAGGATCACGATCAGACACAAAGCTCTGACGGCGGCGGGCGCTCGTTCCAGCTTCTCGAAATAGTCATCAGGCAACGGATGATTCTTCTCTTTCGGTATCTGAAAGAACTCCAGCATCTCGCGCGTCAGCCGGTAATGGTTCTGATGAAAGTCGCGTTTGCTGACGGCGATGTACTGCAGCGTGTCGTACAAGAGGTCTTTCTCCGTCGCTGAAAGCTCGATTTCGGGCAGCCGCTCCATTAGCAATCCGATGGTCGTCCGCCCAAGTATGACCACCCTCGCTTCGCGCATTACGGCGTGAACCGAATAAGCATTGATGGCCATGTAGAGCGGCATCCCGGCGAAATCCAGCAAGGCTCGCACGGCGTAACGCCCCAACAGCGTTCTGGTCAGGTAGCGGATGATCTGGTTCCCCGCCCACCCTTTGAGCCGCAAGACAACGTTGAAGAGAAAAAGCATCCATTTGCTCAACCCTTGAAATGGGTCTATGCCGTATTGGATTACGTCCGTCGTCTTCTTCTCCAACCCGACCTGCAGCAATTCTTCGCTCTTCTCGATCTTGTTTCCCGCGTTGATGAAGCCTGTCGCTACGGCAATTTCGTGAACTCCGGCGATGTTCAACAGCGTCAGCAGGACAAGCTCGACAGTTGTAAGAAGGATGCACCAGAGCAGTTCTGCCCAGGGCAATCGCATTGTCATTTCAATGCCTGGGATCGCCAGTGTTGCGGCAGGGAAGAAGTGCGGAGACCAATAGAGCGGCAGGTAGTAGCCGAGAAAGCCCGCAACAGACAGCAATGCGGCAATCGCCATCGCCGCCCATTGACTGCGCCGGATGTGCCTTCGCTCAACGGCGTTCAATAGGTGCAGGTGTTGATCGTAGCCGGCGATGCGCACCGGCAGGTTCCGGTAGAACCGATTGAACAGATTCGCCATATCAGATGGTCAGAACCACTTTGGCATAGGTCTTTCGCGTGGCCAGTGCAGTCAGCGCGGCCACCGCATCGGCCAGGGCGAATGTTTGCGAAACGATGGGCTCGATCTGCCCGGCCTCGTACATCCTGAGCAACTCGGCTTGCGTGGCTGCCAGGTATGCCGGATTGCGTTCGACGTAGAAGCCCCAGTGGACGCCGACGATGGAGATGTCTTTGAGCAGGATGCGATTGGCCGCGATGCTCGGAATCGTCCCGCCCGCAAAGCCGATGACGAGCAGACGGCCTTCGGGCGCGATGCATTTGGTCGAAAGATCGAAGACTTCGCCGCCGACCGGATCGTAGATCACATCCGCTCCGCGCCCGCCCGTAATCTGCCTCACCTGATCAACCCAACTCGCGTCGCGGTAATTCAACGCGTATTCAGCGCCTTGCGACAAGCAGAATTCCAGCTTCTCCTCGCTGCCTGCGGTCACGATCACACGCGCGCCCAGAGCCTTGCCAATCTGTGTCGCAGACATTCCCACTCCGCCCGCGCCGGCGTGCACCAGCAACCATTCGCCCCGCTCGATCTGCGTGCGGTGGGTCAAAGCGAAGTAAGAGGTCTGATAGATCACGGGCATCGCCGCGCCTTCTTCGAAGCTCATCGCCTCGGGAATGCGAAAGGCTTTGCCGGCAGGCGCGATTGAATATTCGCAGTAAGTCCCGCCTGAAGCCCCCGAAGTCATGGCTTGCACACGGTCGCCGAGGTTGAATTCGGCGACGTCTTCGCCCACGGCGTCAACTACACCTGCGACTTCCGAGCCGGGCGTGAACGGGCGCGGCGGCTTGACCTGATACTTGCCTTGAATCATCAGGATGTCGAAGAAGTTGAGCGCGGCGGCTCTGTTTTTGATCCGTATCTCGCCCGCTTTCGGTTCGGGGATCGGGATGTCGGTGAACTCCATCTGATCGGGTTCGCACCAGTCGTTGACGCGCCAGGCTTTCATATTCGATTCGCCTTTCAATGTTTTATGGTTTGGTTGATCTGAATGCTTGTTCCGTTGATTCCGCTTCTGCCTGCTTCTGATTTGTACTGCGAAATGTGGGAGCGCATTCTAGCCAAGCCTACGCAAAAACGCCAAATCGGCTATAATCGCCGCCGCATTTTTCCAATCACAATCCGAACCGAGGGAGGCAACGATGAAACGATTCGCAGGCGTTATGCTGCCGATTGCGGCATTCACATCTTTGACATTCATTTTGACGGGAAAACAGATGGCACAGGAACAAGTACCCAAACCGCCAATCGCAAAGAAGGTTTCCAAGACAACCCAGATTCACGGCTACACGGTCACGGACGAGTACGCCTGGCTGACCGACAAGACCAAGAGCAACCCGGACGTTCTCGCCTACCTCAAGGCCGAGGACGATTACGCCGTCGCGATGATGAAGTCCACCGCCGGCTTCCAGGAATCGCTCTACAAGGAGATGCTCGCGCGCATCAAGGAGACGGACGAGAACGTGCCTTACCGGATGGGCGAGTATTTCTACTACACGCGCACGGAGCAGGGAAAGCAGTACCCGATCTTCTGCCGCAAGAAAGGCAGCTTGACCGCGCCGGAAGAGATCACGCTCGATATGAACAAGATGGCCGAAGGGCTGAAATACTTCAGCATCGGCGCGTACAACGTTAGCGAGGACGGGAACCTGCTGGCCTTTTCGACCGACATCACGGGCTTTCGCCAATACAAGCTGCACGTCAAAGACCTGCGAACCGGCGGGATCACAGAGAACATCGCCGAGCGCGTGACCTCGGTCGCGTGGGCCAACGACAACCGGACGGTCTTCTACGGGCAAGAAGACGCCGTGACCAAACGCTCGCACAAAATCTTCCGCCACGCTTTGGGCGGCGGCAAACACGACCTGCTGTTTGAAGAGAAGGATGAGCTTTACAACACCTACGCCGGAAAGACGCGCAGCAAAGGCTACGTCGTCGTGGGTTCGTCCAGCTCGACGACCAGCGAGATGCGTTACTTGCGGGCTGATCAACCGAACAGCGATCTGAAGCTCTTCCTGCCGCGCAAGGAGAATCACGAATATTACATTGATCATTTGGGCGACAACTTCTACATTCGCACGAACGACCAGGGCAAGAACTTCCGCCTGGTAACTGCGCCAGTGAGCGATCCGTCAGTGGCGAGTTGGAAAGAGATCATTCCGCATCGCAAGGAAGTGAAGATCGAGGACGTTGATTGCTTCGCCGCGCATTACGTCGTGGTCGAGCGCGAGAACGGGGTGCCGAAGATGCGGGTGACCGATCTCAAGAGCGGCAAGTCGCACTACATCGAATTCCCGGAGCCGGTCTACGTCGCCTATCCGGGGCCGAACGCCGAGTTCAACACGACGACGCTTCGCTTCAGCTACGAATCATTCATCACGCCGAATTCGGTCTTCGATTACGACGTGACGACGCGCAAACGCGAGTTGAAGAAACAGCAGCCCGTGCTCGGCGGTTACGATCCGAAGCTCTACCAATCCGAGCGCTTCTACGCGACGGCGGCGGACGGCGTGAAGGTTCCGGTCTCGATTGTTTACCGGAAGGAATTGAAGCGAGACGGGCAGCGCCCGATGCTGCTCGAAGGCTACGGTTCATACGGCATCCCGAACGACATTGATTTCTCGTCGAACCGCCTGAGCCTGCTCGACCGCGGCGTGGTCTTCGGCATCGCCCACATTCGCGGCGGGGGCGAGCTTGGCAAGGAGTGGCACGACACGGGCAAGATGATGGTGAAGAAGAATACGTTCACCGACTTCATCGCCGCCGCTGAGCATTTGATCAAGCAGAAGTACACGTCGAAAGACCGTCTGGTGGTCACGGGCGGAAGCGCCGGAGGCCTGCTGATGGGCGCGGTCACGAATATGCGTCCCGATCTGTTCAAAGCCGTCGTGACTTACGTGCCGTTCGTTGACGTGATGAACACAATGCTGGATGCGTCGTTGCCGCTCACGGTCGGTGAGTATCTCGAATGGGGCAACCCGAACGAGAAGCCGGCCTATGATTACATGCGCAGCTATTCGCCTTACAACAACCTCGAGCGCAAAGCCTACCCGACAATACTCGTGCGCACGTCGCTCAACGACAGCCAGGTGATGTACTGGGAGCCGGCGAAATACGTCGCCAAACTGCGCGCGATGAAGACCGACGGCAATCTGCTGCTGTTCAAGATCAAGCTCGAACCGGGTGGTCACGGCGGAGCTTCGGGGCGTTACGACAGATGGCGGGATACGGCGTTCGATTACGCTTTCATTCTCGGCCAGTTCGGCATCACGAAGTAAATGTCGGAAGGAAGCCGCAGATGATCGCAGATAACCGCAGATTGAAAAATTTCCTGAGCGCGATCTGGGCTGGTCTGTGCGCGTCTGGGGTTTCCTTGAGTTTGTTTGTTCCGCCAGCTTCGGCGCACAAAGTTCATGTCAGCGTCGCCCAGATCGAATTCGATCAACCGAAGCAAAAGGTCGGGATCGTCATTCGCGTCTTCACCGACGACCTGGAAAACGCGCTCAGCCAGCACGCCAAACGCACGGTGAAGATTGATCCGGAAAAAGCGGGCAGGGATCGGCGGCTCGGCGCACTGATCCTGGCCTATCTGCGCGACAACTTCGAGTTGAAAAATGGGGCGGGCCGCCAGGTGAAGCTCAACTGGGTTGGGATCGAAGCGCAAGTGGATATGTTCTGGCTTTACGTCGAAGGCAGGATGGCGGGCGGACTGGAAGGCGCGCAGGTGCGCAACCGAATCTTCTGCGAGCTTTTCGACGATCAGGTCAACATCGTCAACGCAAAGGTTCAAGGCAAACAGTTCGGCCTGATGTTCGAATCGAAGGACGGATTCAAGGCCATTACGCCAAAGCCGCCGGCGAAGTGAGCGGTCAAATTATTGTTTAGAAGCTGTACTTCAGGGCAAGCTGGATGATACGCGCCGGCAGCCGTGTGTCGTTGAATCATTGCAACGATTTGTTTCTGTCCTTATCAGTCAGCGGATATGGACCTTAACAGTATTGGCTATTTTAGCATCTATTGTTACCACTACATCTACTACGCCTCGCCCGATTAAGCTCCGTGGCACTAACAGGTTGACCTGGTCAAGGCCCACGAAGGCTCCTTGCGGTCCGGCGTAGAGCGCCGCTGCATCCGTTCCTCCGATCTTGACATTTACCCTGGAAAGATCGCTGCGAGATCGAATCCCGGTGCCAAATAAAACCAGAAAGACCTGATCAGTCTCCGGCCCCAGGTTGAGCGGATGCGGGACCCACATATTTTGTGCATCGAGGTCTGCCAGCCGGTCGTCAGAAGTAGTGACATCCGTGTTATTCCGGTATCGCAGGACATACCCTGCGGGCACTCCCTTGCCA
>Ga0247727_10009478_pt1 | contig 17635 bp, 8 predicted proteins | sample WisWelCaveWW1625_FD_202498 | JGI IMG/M metagenome (GOLD analysis project Ga0247727, IMG submission 202498) | Biofilm microbial communities from Wishing Well Cave, Virginia, United States - WW16-25 | ecosystem: Environmental > Aquatic > Deep subsurface > Groundwater > Cave microbial mat | place...
TTACAGGCGATGCTGATTCATTAAATCTTGTATCCAGCATCGGCACACTCACTTATGGCGAACCCGATGCATATTATGTTGATGCTACCGGAGAAATTGATACCCTCGCCTGGAATCCCGAATACAATATCACTTACGGGCAATATGTAGATTTTGATGTTGACACTTACGATGATGAAGAAACTTTGGTTATTGAGTTTGGATGGGGGGAAGCGATGGACATTTCTACTTGTCAGGATGAAGGAGATAATTTGTGCTGGAGTACCTACTATGGTGGTGGAGGTGATGACAATCTTTCTGAAATTAAAACAGATGCTCTCAACAATATTTATGCGGCAGGTCATACAACAAGTTCGAATTTCCCAATTGACCTGTCTGTTACAGTTATTCAAGATACATCAGGTGGTAGTTATGATGCGTTTGTTGTTAAGTTTAACGAATTAGCTGTGCGACAATGGGCAACTTATTATGGCGGAAACAGCGTTGAGTATTGCTCCGGTTTAGTAATTGATCCCAGTCAAAACATTTTCATTACCGGCCGAACTTTGAGTGATAATTTGCCTCTCGCAAACCCAGGGGCTGGTGCTTATATTGATACAGTCAATGAGAACAGCAATGGTTATATTGCATGCATTGCTCAAAACGGTTCATTTCTCAATTGGGCAACATATTTCGGTACTGGTTTCGATGAAGTAAACGACATAGCCATCGCGGCTTCTTCACCTGTCAGCATGGATATTGTGATTGGTGGCCATGGTCCTATTCCAATAGTAAGCCTGTCTCAAGCTTATAACGATTCATCGGGAACTGCTTATCTCGCGCGCTTTGATCAGAATTTTCACCTGCTTTGGTCAACTCATTTCGGGGCTCATGGAAGTATCTATACTGATATTAATGGAGTGGCAATGGATCGTTACCGAAGCATCTACGTTAGCGGTATAACAGAAAGCAATGCACCCATGGATACGCTTTGTTCTCCTCCGATTAACGGAGATTTTCCTCTTTGCAATCCTGATAACGGAGCATACTATCAGAGTATATACGGAGGCGGAAATTTTGATGCGTTTATTGCACAATTTGATACTGTACAATTGGGAGGTATTTTATATTCTCATCATCTAACGTGGTCTTCACTGTTCGGAGGAATCGGAGATGACGAGGGTCACTCGATGGACATTAACAACTCCGGTAATCTGTATTTGTGGGGACAGACCTATTCAAAAAATCCTACCGTTGTAGGCACCTCACCTTGCGGTGCTCCAGGTGCGGGATTATTTAGCTTATGCTCTCCGGGCGGCAGCGCGTATATGGATAGCGTGAATGCCGGCAACTCAACGGCAAGCGATGCTTTTTTGGCAATGTTCACTACCGTACTTGTTTCTCCTGGGCTTACAATCAAGCAGCTTGAGTGGAGTACTTTCTTTGGCGGAAGCGCAATTGAAAATTTATCCGGGGGTTACCAGATAGATGTCGACAATCTTGGTAATATTTATGCCACAGGAAGTACGAACAGCGGTAATCTGGATGTCCAATCCTTCACTGGTTACTATCAAAAGAATTCTCTGGATGCTAATGTTGAACCCTATGTGGTTTTCTTTGACAATGACTTATCTCTGCAATGGTCAACCTACTTGCACGGTGTATCAAGCGGAAATGCAGAGGGCTTTGGTATTGCTCTTGACAATGCGAATCGCTTGATTGTTGGTGGATTTGCCCATGGTGAAAATTATCCGGCTCGCTCTCCTTCACCGAATGCATTTTGTGTTGATACGATAACAGGAGGAAACGATGGAATCATCTCCCGGTTCGATCTTTCAGGCGCACCAAATGCAATTAATGAAGTGCCGCCTTCCACTATTTCTCAACTCCTTGTATTCCCCAATCCAACAGATGGAGAAATAAAACTTAGTTGGGAACAACAAGTTTCAGAACACGTTGAGATCAGCTTGTTTAATGTTTTAGGTCAGCGCACTTACTCGAATCGTTTATATGTAAACCCGGGTATACAGCAAACATCTTTTAGTGTTTCGGAGGCGCCAAAAGGAATTTATTTTCTTCAGCTGCGTTCGGAAAGTAAAATTCAAAGTACTACAGTGATACTTCAATAAGCATCTATGCGTTATTTGCAACAGTGTATTCTGTTGTACTGTGTTATCAGTACAACTATCGCTTCAGGGCAGAATTGGGATTCTGTGGGGTGTGGATTTAATGCTTCCGTAAATACTTTATATTCTGATAGCACCACGTCTACTTTATACGCTGGAGGCTATTTTAAATACGAAATGTGTGACTCAACAATTGTGAGGCGCATAGCGCAATTCGATGGTGTGAAATGGGATTCTGTTGGCTCCGGTTGGGTTAATCCCTCAGGTCCTCTACAATCTGCAACTGTTTACAATGATAAGCTTTATGCCCAACCAATTGCTTATAATGCTTTTACAGGACTTGCCACGCTGGGAGAATGGGATGGTACCTCATGGAGCGAATTTGCCTTAATGAATGGTGGAGCATCAAATATGGAAGTGCTCAATGGCGATCTATACGTAATGGGTACGTTTGACAGCATTGGTGGTATCTACGCAAAATACATTGCTAAATGGAATGGAAGTGAATGGATAGATCTACAGTTTGGAGATTACGCAGTGGATGGTTATGGAATCTTCGATGCCGCATTTTATCAGGGAGAATTGTATGTCGGAGGACTATTTGAGGATACGACACACTACACCAATATCGCAAAATGGGATGGGTCGAAATGGGTAACAGTAGCTGATGGTCTGGGAAATGGGACATTCATAGGGGTGAATGCGCTTGAAGTTTACCAAAACAGACTTTATATCGGTGGTGAATTCAATAAAGCCAATGGCAATCCCGGTAATAATATCATAAGCTGGGATGGCAATCAGTGGCATGAGTTAGGAGATGGTGTTGGCGGAGTTTTATATCCGGGAGTTGCAAGTCTCCAAGTCCACAATGACTATCTGTATGCAGGAGGCAGATTTGAAACAGCAGGAGATATCAACGCAGAATTAATCGCTCGGTGGGATGGTAATCAGTGGTGCTCATTGGATGCCGATTTCCCGACTGATAAAACCGTTTACGTTCTTGAGGTTCATAATGACACGTTATATGTTGGAGGTAATTTTTATTGGGTGGATTCAATCAATGTTCGGTATGTGGCAAAATATATTGGAGGAGAAGACCTTGAAAATTGTGGAGCAATAAATTCCATTTCCGAAATTCCACAACAAACCATTTCAACATTTCCCAACCCCTTCACCACCCAAACCACCATCACTTTCCAAAAGCCACTATTCACAACTCACAATTCACAACTTCACCTCTTCACCCCCCTCGGTCAAAAAGTATCCATCAAATATTCCGTTACTCAAAACGAATCAAAAACAATCTTCCATATAGATCGAGGCAATTTATCAAGCGGAGTTTACTTCTTCCAAATCATTTCAGAAGAAGAAATCATTGCAAGCGGTAAATTAGTGGTGCAATGAAAAGTTCTCGCCATGTTTCCTCCGTGTCCGCTTTCACGCAAAGCCAACGCAGGGAGACACGGAGGGGGCGGAATGGTAAGCATACTTGGACAATTCGAAGAATTAACCTATCAGCAAAATGGAAATATTTATAGAGTCAAATTTGCACAGAACTTATCTTCAGGAGTCTATATTCTTTTGATACAAACTGAAACCAAAACAATTACGGTAAAACTGGTTGTTACAAATGAAAAATAAATTATTTCTTTTTTTCTGCTTACTATCTTCAATATCCTATTCTCAAAACTGGGACTCGTTGGGTTCCGGTCTTACAGGACCTGGAGCCGATGTGCGAGATTTATTCGTTGACACTGCAACCAACCTTTTATACGCAGTCGGGAGTTTCGAATATGCAGGTAATAAACAAGTAAATGGTGTTGCCGTTTGGAACGGTATAGAATGGGATTCGGTGGGGGAAGGTTTGGGTGGACAGGCAGCCCCTGTCGTAGCCATTGCTTCCTATCAAGGAGATTTGTATGCGACTGGATATTATTATTCCGGTACAATCTATACATGGAATGGTCAGGATTGGGTTAGTATTATGAGTAATGCTGATGGTCCCGTTTTCGAATTGTACTCAAGGGATCAATATTTATATGCTTTGGGTTGGTTTGATTCAATCGGGGGAATTTATGCAGCCAGAATTGCGAAATATGATGGAAATACCTGGTCAGCAATTGATGACACTCAATGGACAGAAGACAGCGGACCATTAGTCGCTGCCCTTCTCTATAATGGAGAATTATATGCTGCCGGCTGGTCATACATCTGGCCATATTTTGAAAACATTGGTCGATTTGACGGCAGTGATTGGAATCCACTCGCAACCGGTATCATTGGAGGCGCTCATATTAAATCACTCTGCATTTATCAAAACAAATTGATAATTGGTGGAGATTTCGCGGAAGCTTCAGGCAATCCAAGCAACTCCATTGTTGCATGGGATGGCAATGATTTTCATGAACTCGGTAATGGAGTAGATGACATTATTATCGGAGTAAATGATATGGTAGTTTATAATAACAAGTTGTATGTTGCTGGTGATTTTCAAACTGTCGATTATGGGTTGCCTGCTGAGAAAATTGCAATATGGGATGGACAACAATGGTGTGGTTTAGGTTCGCAAATAGAAGGAGTTCCTAACTGCATTGCAGAGTATAATGGTGAACTTATCATCGCTGGGAATATCGATTCAATTGATGGAGTTCATTTTAACAAAATCGCCAAATGGATAGCCGGAGATTACGTTGACACCTGCGGAGCCATCACCGGAGTTGCAGAGAATATTCCTCCCCACCAAAACATATTCATTTCCCCCAACCCCTTCACCAACCAAACCACTATCACATTTCAAAATCCAAAATTTAAAATCCAAAATTTAAAATTTCAACTCTTCACCACTCTCGGTCAAAAAGCATCCATCAAATATTCCGTTTCAGAAAACGAATCAAACACAATCTTCCATATAGATCGAGGCAATTTATCAAGCGGAGTTTACTTCTTCCAAATCATTTCTGATCAAGAAATTGTAGCAAGCGGTAAAATTATTGCCCAATAAAAAAAAGCGCAACTATTAAAGTTGCGCTTCCAATTTTCAAAAATCTTTTTCCTTACACCGCCACAAACACCCAATCCAAAGTTTTAAACGTCCCCGTCAAAGTCACCGTTTTCGTTTGCGTCACCAACCCCGTTTTCGAACCCTCAATCGTCCAATCACCCTCGCTCAACTCCTTGAAATATTCACCATCCTCATCACTCAAAAATTCAATAATCCCGCTACCCGTTTTCTGCGCTTTAAACAACACACCCTCCACTTCCTCATTCGTTCCCGTCATCACCGCACTGCCCTTCACACCACTCAACGCAGGATTAATCAACGCCAGCAACCTGTCAAACGAAAACTTATCCATCACCGCCTGATTCGTATAAAACTTACGCCTCACGTCATTCCCCAAGTCAATCACCAGATTATAAATCGCATTACCCGCCTCAATCTTCGCATCCGTTTCCACCTCCGTTTGCTCGGCAACCTTAAACGCCTCATACTTCAGCTCCCATGCGGAAATATCCACCGCCACCGCAGCAGGAAAACCCACCGGCATATTAGCACCCGCAGTCAAAACCGCCAGTTTCAAAGTCATATAATTCGTCATCGAACTATCCAGATTCAGTTGCGATTCCCAATCCATTCTCGATGCCTCACGATAATACAACTGCCCCGCCTCCTCATAATTCGGTTTCCTCAGCGGCTCATTCACACCCGTAAACGCATCATCAATATATCCCTTCAACAACTGAAAATCATTTCTGCAAACCTCCGCAAGCGGCAACATTTGCAAACGCAATTCTTCAGCCGCGCCCTCCCGCGCCTGTTGATCCGGTAAATCACGCGCAGCCTTCACCTGCAATTTCATCGTAGCCTTCAAACCAGCCACATACTTCGACTTGTAAGTCGCCATCGTCACTTGAATCGTTGGGTAATTATCCCACATCGTGTTACACACAGAATACAAATCCTTCTGACTGCACGGATAAACTGCTAATATTCGATCTGCCATTTTTTTTAAATTTAGAATCTACCTTTTCCAATTACTATGCCAACGATCACTTTTTTTTCTTATCCAATTAATTGCAGCTACAAACAATTCAGTCAAAATATCAATCGAAGCCTTTCTTATCCCCCTCTCCTTTTGGGAGAGGGGTTAGGGAAGAATAAAATAACCAAAAACACCCCATAATCCACCTTTTTCCATGTCAAATCAGTCTCTGGCTATGTCAAATATATCTCTGTCCATGTCAAACATTTCTCTGCCAATGTCAAATCAATCTCTGTCAATGTCAAATCCATCTCTGCCAGTGGTTAAATAATCTCTGTTAAAGTCAATTAAATCCAAATGTTCATCAAATAAATTTCCATCCACGTCTTTCCCAAATTTTCCCGCGTCACACAATAATTGATATACGCTTTTTGTAATACCCAACAATCAGTTTACGTTTCCCGAAAAACATATTCTTCAAATCCAGGTAATAAAAAAAACCTCAGCATTTGCAATTGCTGAGGTTTTGAAAAACAAATTATTTTTTATTGATCAGTTTTCTGGCGTCTCCTCATTTTTTTCATCCCGTTTAATCGTCCCTTTTATTACCGGCATACTGTCACCTTCACTTCCTGTGCTATCAACCAATTCAATAATAATATCATCTCCATCGTTAATAGGATATTCACCCTCCATTTGACCCATGCCGCCTCCCATATGGCATTTTCCACCGCCTTTCATATCGCATCCTTTCATCATTTCACATCCTCCACTCATTCCTTCATGTCCGCAGGAGGATTCCATTTCGCATCCATCCCCATCCGCACAATGACGATGACAACAACGCATCGCACAACAAATAATTGAACAAACGATGATCGCGCCCATTGCGAAAACAACTAACCGTCCTGTCAGAACCAACCATCTTCCCGCATCATTCTTTTTTGCATAAACCAAAAAGAACATCGCAAGAACAAGTGAAGAAAGTTCAAGCATAGCAATGCCCGCACATTTCATCGGATGAAAACACAAAAAAAGATTTTCCATTTTAAAGAGATTTAGGTTAAAAATTTCAGCGCAAGTTAAGCATGGAATCATCATATCAGAATTGGTTTATTGACATTGAGTCATGATTTGTGTTTTGAAAGAAGGCACTGCTGACAGATTATTACTCGATGAAAATTCGTTTCATTCAATATGGCAGGTAAATACAAGAATAAAATGCGGGAATAAAATTTGACATCAGGCATCAGGTTTTGCAATTTGCAAATAACTAAAAAACAAATCCTGAATTTTTCGGATTGAAATAGGTAACAGAAATGAACAGGCCATGAACAATAAAATCGTAGCCTGTTTTCTTATCCTAAATAATCAAATCAAAAAACTACGTTTGCAGCAGAATGAAAAATGAAATCTTTAATTACCTCGATAACCTCACTCCGGAAGAAGTAGATTTTTTGCCAATCATTTCTGCGGAAGAAGATGAAGATCCGAACAAGCCAGTCAAGTATCCGGATATACTTCCGGTCGTTCCATTGCGCAATACTGTTTTATTTCCGGGTGTGGTTATCCCGATTACGATTGGTCGTGATATGAGCATCAAAGCAGTGAAAGATGCTTACGACAAGGACAAAATTGTAGGTGTGGTTTCTCAGATTTCCAGCGAGGTGGAAGAACCCGACCCGAAAGACCTGAACAGCATCGGCACCATCGCGAAGATTGTGAAAATGCTGAAGATGCCTGATGGCAGCACTACAGTCATTATTCAGGGAAAGCAACGATTCATGATCAGGGAATTTGTTTCCGTTGATCCGTTTATGAAAGCGCAGATAGATATTATCCGCGATGAATTAGTTTATGATGAAAAGGAATTCAAAGCGGTTATTTCATCCGTAAAAGATTTAGCTGCACAAATCATCAAACTCTCACCGAATATTCCATCTGAAGCTGCGATCGTTTTGAAGAATATTGATTCTCCTGCTTTCTTGATCAACTTTATTTCTTCCAATTTAAATACAGAAGTCAAGGACAAACAGAAAATTCTTGAAGTAAATAATTTGGGCGAGCGTGCCAAGCTCGTGTTGGAATTCATGAACACGGAATTGCAAATGCTCGAACTGAAAAATAAAATCCAGAGCAAGGTTCGGGTTGATATTGAAAAACAACAACGCGATTATTTTCTTCATCAACAGATGAAAACCATTCAGGAAGAATTAGGTGGCGATCAATGGGATGAAGAAATCAGCCGGTTGAAGGAAAAATCAAAAAAGAAAAAATGGGGCAAAGCAGTTCAACAGGTTTTTGACCGCGAGCTGGATAAAATTGCAAGGATGAATCCTGCTGCCGCAGAGTATTCCGTGATTCTCAATTATCTTGAACTGATCACTGATCTTCCGTGGGGAGAATACACCAAGGATAAATTTGATTTAAAGCAAGCAGAGAAAATTTTAGAGCGTGATCATTATGCACTTGACAAAGCAAAGGAGCGTATCCTCGAATATCTCGCGGTGCTTAAATTGAAAGGGGATATGAAATCTCCGATTCTTTGTTTTGTTGGTCCTCCCGGTGTTGGAAAAACTTCACTTGGAAAATCAATTGCTGAAGCTGTTGGGAGAAAACATATCCGAATGTCGCTCGGTGGATTGCATGATGAATCGGAAATTCGTGGGCACCGCAAAACATATATCGGTGCCATGCCCGGTAGAATTATTCAGTCATTGAGAAAAGTACAGACTTCAAACCCAGTTTTTATTCTCGATGAAGTAGATAAAGTTGGAACTGATTTTCGTGGCGATCCGTCAAGCGCACTGCTCGAAGTTCTCGATCCGGAACAGAACAGTAATTTTTATGATAACTATCTCGAAGTAGAATTCGATCTGTCAAAAACATTATTTATTGCGACCGCAAACTCACTGAATACAATTCAGCCTGCGTTGCGCGACAGAATGGAAATCATTCACATCAGCGGATATTCAACAGAAGAAAAAGTGGAAATTGCAAAACGCCATTTGGTTGATAAGCAACGTAACGCTCACGGACTTTCCGCAAAGCAGGTGAAAATTACTGATGCCAGTTTGACGAGAGTGATTGAAGATTATACACGCGAATCTGGAGTTCGCGAACTTGACAGAACCATTGCTGCCCTCATGCGCAATGTAGCGAAGCAGGTTGCAACCGATTCAAAATTTACCATCAATCTCAAACCGGAAGATGTAAGAAAAATTTTGGGCGCTGAGCGTTTTGATAAGGATATGTACAAAGAAGAAAATCCTCCAGGTGTTGCAATTGGATTAGCATGGACCAGTGTGGGTGGTGAAATTCTTTTTATCGAAACATCTCTTAGTCGTGGCAAAGGAGGATTGACACTCACAGGAAATTTAGGAGATGTGATGAAAGAATCTGCATCCACCGCACTCAGTTATCTCAAAGCCAATGCAGATAAACTGGATTTGCCGTCAGATATTTTTTCTCACGCCAATATTCATATTCACGTTCCTGAAGGAGCTATTCCGAAGGATGGACCATCTGCAGGAGTTACAATGTTATCCGCATTGACATCCGCTTTTACACAACGGAAAATAAAACCGTTTTTAGCGATGACAGGCGAAATCACACTGCGCGGTAAGGTCTTGCCGGTTGGTGGAATCAAAGAAAAAATTCTTGCTGCTAAGCGTGCGGGTATGAAAGAAGTGATGATGTGTAAGATGAATGAAAAAGACGTGAACGAGATCAACAAAGATTTTATCAAAGGATTGAAATTTCATTATGTCGAAGACATGATGCAGGTTCTCCAATACGCACTCGGACCCAAACCAAAAACAAATCCCGTGATGAATTTTATTGAGAAAAAAGAAAAGGCTGACGTGTAGATTTTTTATATCGATTTCTTCATCGATGTGCTACGATCTTTGTGTAGATTCCTTTTTCAAAAAATCTGACAGATGAAAAAACCATTACTTCTTCTCGCGCTCATTATTTCACTCACAACACAAGCTCAACAATTCGATTGGATGGCGCAAATCGGTGGCACCGATACGGATTCAGGCGATGACATTGCATTTGACAATGACGGCAATGTCTATATGGTTGGGGTTTTCTGGGCCACTGCAGATTTTAATCCTGATCCGTCAGTTGCGTTCAACCTTACTTCCGCAGGCGCGCAGGATGCTTATGTTGTTAAACTTGATTCAGCGAAAAATTTTATTTGGGCAATTAAAGTTGGCGGACTGCAGCAGGATTTTGCATATACGGTTGACGTGAATGATAATGGAGAAGTTTATGTCTGCGGAAGATTTAGAGTTACCGTTGATTTTGATCCCGGTTCGGGAGTCAACAACATAACATCCGCTGGTGATCATGATATTTTCATTCTCAAACTTGACACCAACGGAAATTTTGTTTGGGTGAAAACTATAGGATCAGCAGGAGCAGATGAAGTTGAAAATTGTGATCTCGATCCCAACGGAAATATTTTATTGTGCGGAGTTTTCAGCGGCACCGTTGATTTTGATCCTAATGGAGGTGTTCAAAATCTCACCAGTGTTGCAACGCAAGATGCGTACATTTTGAAACTTGATGCCAGCGGAAATTATGTTTGGGCAGGAAGATTCGGCAGCAACCCCGGTGAACTGGTTTATGGAATTAAAACCGATGCGCTCGGTGATGTATATGCCTGCGGATTATTTTACGGCACCATTGATTTTGATCCGGGTGCAGGAGTTTCCAATCTTGCAGCAGGAAATAATTATTCCGAAGATTTCGTTTTGAAATGGACAAGTGCAGGCGCATTTGTCTGGGCAAATAAAATGGGAAACCCCAACGACAGCGATGTGGCTTATGATCTTGATTTGGATAATTCAGGAAATGCAATTGTCACAGGATCATTCAACGGCATCGCAGATTTTGACCCAAGTGGTGCAACATTCAATCTTACTTCAGCCGGAAGCGGTGACATTTTCGTTGCAAAATATTTAAGCGCAAACGGTGCATTTGTTTATGCAAAAGGAATGGGTGGTGCGCAATTAGATCAATCTTATGCCATCGCGCTCGATCCTTCAGAAAATATTTACGTCACCGGATTTTATTCTGTTACCGCAGATTTTGATCCGGGTGCGGCAGTCTTTAATCTTGTTTGTGCGGGAATTGGCGATGCATTTATTCTGCAACTCGATGATGCGGCAGATTTTATGTGGGCAGGTTCCATAGGCGGATCGCAAAATGATTATGGAAGCGCCATCAATGTCCATGGCTTTAATGAAGTTTATGCAGGCGGCACATTTTCTTATATCGTGGATTTTGACCCCGGTGCGGGAGTTTATCTTGACACCGCTTATGCAGTTTATTCCAACGATTGTTATTTACTGAAATTAAATTTCTGCGAACCGGTTCAAACTTTTTTAACGGCTAATCTCTGCCCGGGTGATAGCGTATTTGCAGAAGGCGCATGGCAGACTCTCGAGGGCACTTACCTCGATTATTATACCGCAGCGAGTGGTTGCGATAGTATTGTTGAAACCACGGTTCAATATTTATTTACGCTCAACATTTCTGCAAGTTCCGATACAGTGGCTTGCGATGGAGAAACCATTCAACTTTTTTCGGGAGTTAATACCGCCATTTATTCTTGGAGCACCGGAGCCACCACACAAAATATTTCTGTCACGCAAACAGGAAATTATTCAGTTACCGTTTCAAAAAGCGGATGTATGCAGGTGGATGAAATACAAATTACTTTCTCTCCATTTCCTGTAGTGAGTCTTCAGGATTCAATGGTTCAATGTGATGGAGTTACCGTTACAATAGATGCAGGCAATCCCGGATCTTATTTCTTATGGAGCACGGCTGAAACCACTCAAATGATAACAGTATCTGCTCAAGGATATTATATGGTTACTGTTACGAATGTTGGAGGATGTTCCGCCACTGATTTCACTTTATTGGTTATCTATCCGGCACCGATTGATTATCTTGGAAATGACGAATCCTTTTGCGATGGAACAACTATTTATCTCGATGCTGGAAATCAACAGGATGCCAGTTATCAGTGGAGCACAGGCGAAACTTCATCGGTCATTGCAGTTAATTCAGGAGGAACCTACTCTGTAGGTATTACCGTGGGAACTGATGTCACTTGCACAGCAATATTTTCCAAAACCGTTACCGTTCTTCCGCTACCCAATGTTGTTGCCAACGCATCCGATACTTCAGTTTGCACAGGAGATCAAATCACTTTGTATGGTGCGGGTGCATTAAATTATTCCTGGAGTAATGGGGTGATTAATAATGTTGCGTTCACTCCTTTATCAAGCAATACTTATTCTGTTACAGGAACGGATATAAATGGATGTGTGGACAGTGATAGTGTTGTGGTTATTGTAAATCCATTGCCAATACAACCAATTGCATCTTCCGGAAATTATTACAGTAGTTGGATCTTAAGCCCGACTTCTGGATACACATTTCAATGGTATTATGGAGGTTGTGATTTTCCTAATAACTTTCAACCACTGGTTGGTGCTAATAACGATACATTGAATTTGTGGGCTTTTCCTGATTCCTTAGATATGCTGAGCTGCGGGGGAGAGTTTTTAGTAGAAATTGCAGATTCAAATGGATGTTCAGCTTTCTCTGATACTATTACCATTGGGGTACTGTCAATCGATGACATTGGAAATGAAATTCTACTCAAAATTTCTCCCAACCCCTTCCATTCAGAAACCCTTCTTCAATTTGACCTTCAAAACCCATCCGATGTTGAGTTGATCATTTATAATCTGCTTGGAGAAAAAATATTTGTCATTCCAACTCAACCAATGAGTGCTGGTTCGCAGAAACTGAAAATAGAATTACCAGATGCTGCAAGCGGAGTATTGATGTATGAGTTGAGAGTGCATGGAACAGCGGTGAGAGGCAAGATGGTAAAAGAATAAATCTGCTCAAACAGACTTGCCAAGTCTCAAAGACTTGGTAAGTCTTTACGAAAAATTCGGAACATTACTTCTGAGGGTGCACCAACTCTCAACCATTTTCTCAATCACCGGAGCAGAATTTTCTGATTGCTCCATTGCTTTTGAATGATCGGTGCTGAGTTTTTTGAAGCCTTGTTGTTTTTCTTTTTTGTTCGTAAGCGATGGAAGTTCTTTCCTGAAAAAACGGAAAAGAACTTTTTCGTATTGCGTCAATTGACTTTGTTGTGTGAATTGCCGTTCTGCAGAGCGAACAATACTGTCGAGCAATTCAGTATTTCCAAGTTCAAATTGAATGATCAATTCAATGATGCGCGCGTAAGCATGTAAGTCTTTCCTGAGATTCTGATCCGATTCGGTTTGCAGTTTTCTCAGCCAGCGATGCGCTTCGTCAATGTTTTCATTCATCACGCAGGCTATGGCAAGATGGAAATAAATCTGAATGAGATGAACTGCACCCATTTCATTTTGCCAGGAAGAAATTTTATTTTCTATCACCGGAATCAGCGCAACGGCATCTTTAATTTTTCCACGATCAATAAACGCACGCAATTGAAATGCAGTAAGTCGTTCGAATAATCTTATCTGAAAATTTGCATTGCCGCGATAAGGTTCTTTTGTGCTGAGATCATTCATTCTCCCGAGGTAATCATCAAAAACATTCCAACGCTGAAGGTCAACACAAAGAGTGAGCACATTATTCAACCCACCGAGAAGCCGCTGTTCTTCATCACGGACAATTTCAGGATTTAGAAAATACAGCCCGAGCATATGACTCATATGTGCCAATGCGTTTTCAAATTCACGCTTGCCAAACCAAATGGTTGCGAGGATGTGATGATATTGTACTTCTGCTTTGACAGACAGAAAATCTGGTTTGTCTTCGTTCAGTTCCTTGAGCGTGCCATCATAAAATTGATGAAGTGTTTTTTTCGCAGGAGTACCTTTTCTTTTTTGCACATAGACCAATTCATTCGACAGCTGTGAAAGTTTAATTAGTTGTTCATGTTGCTTCAGTACAAACAACTCCTCTTTACCCATCGCCTTAAAATCCTTGTCTTTTAAATCGCGGTAGGCGTGTGCCTCAACCAATTTGCGTTGCCACGGGAGAATATGCATGAGCAATGCGAAACGCTCTTGTTCCTTGGCAATCTTTTTTATGCGTCTCAGCAGCTTTTCGCAATCATTATAGAGCGATTTTGAAAACAGTATGGATATTTCGTTCATCCAAACATGTAGACGGTGATAGTCGGTATCGTCAGAATGAAAATTGTACAGTGATTTCAGAATGAGACTATGCAGGTAATGATGAGTGTAGTTGAATATTTCTGCTGTTACTTGTTTATTCAGTTTTCGGGAAAAAGATTTTTTGAGTTTGTCTTCATCGTACTCATTCATTTGATCAATGGCATCATATAACAACATGTAATTCGTGTTCTTGCCATCAGCGTTGATGTCAGCAAACTTTTTGAACCACGCTTTTTCAGCTTTAGTAAGGGAGTGAATAAGACTGAAAAGATCATCTCGGGAAGGCATGGTAAATCGAAGATACAGGTCTTTCTCCCTTCTCCTTTTAGGAGAAGGGTTGGGGATGAGGCACCCTTGCCTACCCAATTTTCAATCACATTCTTGTTTGCTTTCGACTTGCAGAAGCCTGACTTTTGTATTGAAATGAAAAAGAAATCAAGTACAAAGAGCAAGTCAGGAAAGAAAGTGAAGAAGAAATCGGTTTCAAAAACAAAAACCATTACAACCGAATGGTATCATTTGGTGGTGATAAATTAAAATTCCAATGCACTCACTTCAAAACCAATTATCATGAAAAATCTATTACTCCTTTTAATTCCTCTGCTTCTTCTGCAATTGAATTTCACTTCTTCATCGGCACAAGTGTCTGAAGCTCATTTTAATAATCTACCGGAAGGAGAAAATATTATTATTGAAGGTGATGTTGGTGGATACAGCGTGCTTACCGATCACATTATTGTGACCAATCGCTTTGTATATCTCGATGATTTTGACGAGTATGACGTACAATTTTATGCACCTTATGGTACAGAAATAGTTGATGCCCGCTTCAAACTGAGCTTTGCATACAATCCTCCGTTTCTTGTTCTTCTGAATAACGGGCGCATCATCGAGCTTCGATGGAATTCAGCCGTACACCGATATACTATTCAGATAGAACGCGATCCGATTCCTGTTGGCGGGGACAGCACTTATTTCCGCAAAATTCTGGGCGATGATCTCTATGCCATGAAAGATCACTCCGTTTATGTTTCCGACAGCGGGTATAATTGGGTGATTGATACTGCAGGATTAAACAATCCGGTCATGATTAACGACATAGATATTGATACCACTCAAAAAGTCTGGCTTTGTGCTTCCAACGGATTATATACTCAGGATTTGAACGTAACCATATGGTCAGAAAACGTCAATTATCCGGGTATTAATCCTAAGAAAATATTTATTGACCGCAGCCAAAACGTATGGGTTGCTGAGTACTTCGGTAATTTATATGTAAGCACCGATGGAGGATCTTCATTTCAAATCGCTCCGTCCGGTTTATCCTCCGCATCCATTCAGGATATATGTGATGATGCTTTCGGTAATATTTATGTGATGAGCTATTACAATCTCTATTATTCTCAAGGCGGAACGCAACCTTTTGTACAAATTGATCAAACGGTCATTGATGATTTTGATTTGCTGGAATTTCCCTATGTGTACAATAATATCTCCGGTGATACCCTTCTTTATCTCGCTACGGATGCAGGAGAATACACTACGGATGATCAAGGTGCAACATGGATTTATGACGGAGCTGTTTCTGCAGAGCATATAGGTTATGTTGGCTCAACTTCAGATGATCGCTTGTTGATGAGCTCCAATACCGGTCTGCATCGTTTGGAAGCCGATGATTCAACATGGACAAAACTTTATCCGCAGAATGGTTTTCTCTGGGGCACTGAAGTGTTTACAGCATCAAACGGAGATATTTATTTGCTGGCAGAAAGTGTGGGCAATAACAGTGGTTATGGCAGTATAAAAATGGTTTATAAAAGCACCGATAACGGAAACAATTTCGCACTTGATACTTCCGGAATAATTGCAGGAGACGTGGGAAATAGTTATTTCCTTGTGGATGAGAATGGAGTGCAGCATGCTGGCTCCCGGGTGAATATTGCTGGTACGTACTACGCGCGGGCATGGAAGAAAGAGCCAGGACAGGATTGGGCGTTGGACACCACCGGATTAGGAACATTGATGACCGATTTCAGTCCCCGTAGTTTCGGAACCGATCATAACGGCAAAATCTATTTCGCGATATATGATTACGCTAATTCGTCCACTACTATTTATTCGCGACCGATAGCCGGTGGAACATGGACTGCAGAAACTACAGTGAACGGAGAAGTTTACAATATAAAAGGGCGAAACGGAATCGTAATTGCCGGAACAAAACTTGGAATGATGTACAACAATGGCGGTGGATGGCAAACAGCACCGCTGCCTTCTGCAGTGACCGGAACCATTACCAATGTGGCAACAGAAGTTGACATCAACGGAATTGCGTGGGCTTTTTTCAAGGACGTGGATGGAACCAATATTCCTGTCGGAAAAGGGATTTTTTACACTACCGATTTCAGCAATTGGCTTGTGCCAGCGGGCAATGTTGACACCGTTTTATTCAGCCGCCTCGTTGCAATCGGTGATTCTGTTTTTGCGTTGGCTTCCGGTTTTGAGGGGGTTTATGTTTTTGATACCACTGCCGCATTGCCGGAAGGAATTGCTGAAATTGAAAGCATAAATAAAATCCGTATCATACCGAACCCGTTTCATAATGAGACAATCCTGCAATTCGATTTGGAAAATGACAGCCGCGTTGAACTGATCATTTACAATGTGCTCGGAGAAATTGTTTTTGAAATTCCATCGCAGCAAATGAATGGAGGAACTCATCAATTAAAGATCTCATTGCCAGATTTTGTTAACGGAGTTTTGATGTTTGAGTTGAGAGTTAATGGTAAGGTTGAAATGGGAAAGATGGTGAAAGAATAAGATTCTACTTCATAGATACCAGAAGGAAAAGCGAAGCGATGTCTTCGCTTTTCTTTTTATCATAAGCCAGCCGCTACCTTATTGCGCTTTGCTTTTTGCATGTGTCCCTGCACCGGTAATTCTCCTGAGGTGTGAAAGATGTAACTCTTATCCATTGTTGTGTAACACTTTCGAAAACAGTGCGCGCCACTTTTACATCATCATAATTCACATAAAAAATATAAGTTCCTTTTCTAAAAAACACAACAGATGAAAAACACAATTTTACTCCTCCCGTTAATGATCTTCTTTCTTTCAATAACCAACGCACAAGAATTTAATTGGGTAGCAAAGGTTGGTGGAACTGATTACGACACAGCCGAAGACATCGCATTCGATAATGCAGGTAATATCTACACAGTCGGGACATTCAACGGTAGTGCGGATTTCAACCCCAGTGGATCGGGTACCTACAATCTTACTTCAGCGGGTGCAGAAGATGCTTATCTGGTTAAACTTGATACAGGCAAAAATTTCCTTT